>CEUZ01044557.1_pt1 | contig 13504 bp, 9 predicted proteins | sample 361511 | NCBI WGS metagenome assembly CEUZ01 (sample SAMEA2622822, study PRJEB7988) | marine metagenome | biome: marine biome (ENVO:00000447); feature: surface water layer (ENVO:00002042); material: "saline water (ENVO:00002010), including plankton (ENVO:xxxxxxxx)" | depth 5 m
AATTATTCTATGATCGTAAGATAAAGCTAAATACATAATAGGTCTTATAACAATATTGCCGTCCTTAGCTATGGGTCTATCAACAATATTGTGCATTCCTAAAATACCAGTCTGAGGTGGGTTTAAAATAGGTGTAGAAAGCATTGAACCATAAATTCCACCATTGCTAATAGTAAAAGTTCCGCCTTGTAAATCATTAATAGTTATTTTTCCTAGTTTTGCTTTTTCAGAAAGTAAAAATATATTTCTTTCTATATCTGCAAATGATAATTCGTCAGCTTTCTTAAGTACTGGTACAACTAAACCTCTATCGGTTCCAATGGCAATTGAAATATTATAATAATTCTTATAAGTGATATGATCTCCTTCTATTTCTGCGTTTACTGCGGGAAAATTTTTTAAAGCAACAACAGATGCCTTAACAAAAAAAGACATGAAGCCTAATTTTACAGAATATTTTTTTTTAAAATCTTCTTGGTAGTCTTGTCTCATTTGCATAATATTGTGCATATCTATTTCATTAAAAGTAGTTAGCATTGCAGCATTATCTTGTGCCTGTTTTAACCTTTTAGCGATAGTCGCTCTTAATCTTGTCATCTTCACACGCTCTTCAGGGCCATGAGTAATTTTTCTTTTTGTTGGTTGGGGAGTATTACCCATTAAATTAATAAGATCTGCTTTGGAAATTCTTCCAGATTTACCTGTTCCTTCAATACTTGATACATCAATATTATTTTCTACAACAATTTTTCTCACTGCTGGCGATAAATCTTTCCTAGTTTTTGGAGGTATATATTTTTTTTCTTCAGTTTGAGTAGTACTTTCTTCTGCTAAATTATCTAAGACTAAAGTTCCATTGGTATTTTCTTCTTTAACATTATCAACCAAAGTTAAAGTTTTTTCTTTTTTCTTTATAGCCTTTTTAGCTACAATTTTTTTCTCTTCTTCTTGAGGAGGTATATAAGATTTTTTCTCCTGTTTTTTTTCATCTGCTTCGATAGTTTTGCCTGGAGCATTTTTTTTCCCATTCACTTCACCCAATAAAGCTCCAACTTCTACTGTGTCACCTTCCTTAGCTTTAATTGAAGATAGAGTGCCGCTTAAAGGAGAGGGCACTTCAACGTTAACTTTGTCAGTCTCTAATTCCACTAACGGTTCATCTGAATCAACTTTTTCACCTACTTGTTTTAACCACTTAGAAACAGTTGCTTCTGTTATAGATTCGCCTAAAGAGGGTACTATAATTTGATTCGACATAAACTAATTAAGTACCTTTTCTATTATTTCTTTTTGTTGCGCAAGATGTTTTTTTAAATATCCAGTCGCTGGTGATGCTGCAGGTTGTCTACCTATGTATTTAACTTCCTTATTTTCTGCTTTTATATGATCTAAAGTCCACTCAATGTAATTTCTAGCAGAATTCCATGCTCCCATATTTTTAGGTTCTTCCTGGCACCAATAAAATTTAGCTTTTTTAAATCTTTTTAAACTTTCTGCTAAAGTTTTTACTGGAAATGGATACAGTTGCTCTATTCTAATAAAAAATACTTCGTCATTTTTCATTTTTTCCCTCGCTTCTAAAAGATCAAAATAAATTTTTCCAGAACATAAAACTACTTTTTTAATTTTTTTATCTTTACTAAGTTCTACTAGACCATATTCTTTTTCTTCAGCATGGTCATGTAAAACTCTATGGAATGTATTTTTTTTTGTAAAATCTTCTATATTTGAAGTACATCTTTTATTTCTTAGTAAAGATTTAGGCGTCATAATTATTAAAGGTTTTCTAAAATCTCTACGTATTTGTCTCCTTAAAGCATGAAAATAATTTGCAGGAGTAGTGCAGTTTACTACCTGAATATTTTCTTTAGCACATAATTGTAAAAATCTTTCTAGTCTAGCAGAAGAATGTTCTGGCCCTTGTCCTTCGTAGCCATGCGGAAGTAACATTACCAGCCCGCTTGCCCTAGACCATTTTCTTTCCCCCGATGCAATAAATTGATCAATAATAACTTGAGCCCCGTTTGCGAAATCTCCAAATTGTGCTTCCCAAACCACTAGTGTTGTTGGTTCAGAAAGAGCATAACCATGCTCAAAACCTAAAACAGCAAACTCTGAAAGCACACTATCAATTACCTCAAATTTTTTTTGTTTTTTAGAGATATTGTTTAATGGAGTATAGTAGGTATTATTTTTTTGATCACGAAGAACCGAATGTCTTTGACTAAATGTTCCTCGACCAGAATCTTGCCCCGAAAGTCTAACTGGCGTACCCTCTTCTAATAAAGTAGCAAATGCTAATTGCTCGGCTGTCGCAAAATCAAACCCTTTTCCAGTATCAAACATTTTCTTTTTATTTTCAAAAATTTTTCTTATGGTTGGATGAACGTTAAAACCTTCTGGTATATATGTAATTTTTTTCCCAATTCTTTTAATTGCATCTCCCGCCACTCCAGTAATTCCTCTTTTATCTTTACCCCTTTCTGGTTTAAATCTTGACCACACACCTTCAAACCATTCTATTTTGGGCTTGTACTCTTTAGCAGTTTTTAATTGCTCGTCTAGAAGATTTTTAAAGTCTTTTTTATTTTTATTAAATTCTTCAGCAGTAATTGTTCCTTCTTTTATAAGTTTTTCTCCATAAATATTTAGCGTAGTTGGATGCTGTCTAATTTTTTTATACATTAATGGCTGAGTGAATGAAGGTTCATCTCCTTCGTTGTGCCCAAAACGCCTATAGCAAATCATATCGATTACTACATCTCTATTAAACTTTTGTCTGAATTCTATAGCTATTCTAGCACAATGTACTACCGCTTCAGGGTCATCACCATTAACATGTAAAATTGGTGCTTCAACCATTTTTGCTATGTCTGATGGATAAGGTGATGATCTAGCAAATCTTGGATTAGTAGTAAAACCAATCTGATTATTTAAAATAATATGAATTGTTCCACCTGTACTATGTCCCCTCACTCCAGACATAGCAAAACATTCAGCAACGACACCTTGGCCTGCAAACGCAGCATCTCCATGTATTAAAATAGGAACTACTTTTTTTCTTTCTAAGTCATGATGAAAAAATTGCTTAGCGCGAGTTTGCCCCAATACAACAGGATCAACAGCTTCAAGGTGGGACGGATTATCAGTGAGACTAATATGAACTAAATTTCCATCAAATTCTCTATTGGATGAAGCGCCTAAATGATATTTTACATCTCCTGCCGACTCAACTATTGAAGAGCCAAACTCACCTGAAAATTCGTTAAAAATTTTTTTGTAAGATTTTTGTAACAAGTTTGCTAACACATTTAGCCGTCCTCTATGAGGCATACCAATTTTAATTTCTTTAACATCTAATTGACCACCTCGTTTAACTATTTGTTCTAGCGCTGGAATTAAAGCTTCACCGCCGTCTATACCAAACCTTTTGGTTCCTACAAATTTAACAGCTAAAAATTTTTCAAATCCTTCGGCTTGAATTAATTTGTGTAAAATAAATTTCTTACCTAACTTAGTAAAATTTAATTGATTTTCTTTTTTTTCAATTCTTTCTCGAAACCATTTTTTTTCAATAGGGTCAGAAATATGCATATACTCAACCCCAATGGTTGAACAATAAGTTTTTTTAAGAAATGAAAGTAATTCACTAATAGTAGAATACCCACGATCCATATATTCATGTAGATAAATTTTTTTATTATAATCTTCTTTTTTAAAACCGTGATCAGCTGGATGTAACTCGTGAAGATATTTTCTTTCCATCATTTCAAGTGGATCAAGATTTGCTATGAGGTGTCCTCGAATTCTATAGGCTCTTATGAGAGCAATAGCTTTTACAGACTGTTCCTTTTCTTTTTCATAACTCTCATTTGAAACTGATATTTCTTTAATTAAATTTTCTTTATTTTCTGATAAATTTTTTTCAATGGATCTAATTTTTAAATTATTGTTTTTTTTGGGTGCCCAGCTTGGTCCTAATATTTCTTTTTGTATAGCTTCTTTATCTTCATTAAGACCATCAAAAAATTCTCTCCAACTATCAGGGATTTTTGTGGGGTTTTCTAAATATTTTAAATAAAGTTCCTTAATAAAGGTACTATTACTACCTTGTAAAAACGAAGTTTTTTCGAAAGTTATATTATCTCTGTTTGATGCCATTAATTATAAAAATAAGTTTTTTATTATTATAAAATTGATAAAACTATCTTGCAAGTTTGTCATGTAGGGTTTTTCCAATTTCAGCTGGGGACTTTGCTACAAGAATGCCGCATGATTTCATTTTTTCTATTTTATCTTCTGCATTTCCTTTTCCTCCTGATATAATTGCTCCAGCATGCCCCATTCTCCTTCCTGGAGGTGCTGTTTGACCAGCTATAAATCCTACAATAGGCTTCTTAGTTTTTGAAGATTTAATAAATTCTGCTGCTTCCTCTTCAGAAGTTCCTCCAATTTCTCCAATCATCAAAATTGATTCTGTTTTTTCATCTTTTAAAAAAAGTTCCAGGCAATCTATAAAGTTCGTCCCATTAATAGGATCTCCCCCAATCCCAACAACTGTTGACTGACCTAATCCAATTTCGCTTGTTTGAGCTACTGCTTCATACGTAAGAGTTCCAGATCTAGAAACTATTCCACAAGAACCTTTTTTATGAATATTACCTGGCATAATGCCTATTTTGCATTCGCCGGGGGTAATAATGCCTGGGCAGTTTGGTCCTATTAAACGAGATTTAGAATTGGCAAGTTTTTCTTTAACTTTAATCATATCTAAAATAGGAATGCCTTCTGAAATACATACGATTAAAGGAATATGATTTTCGATAGCCTCAATAATTGCTGAAGATGCGAATTTGGCAGGTACATAAATAACTGATGCATTGGGATTTGTTTTTTTAACTGCTTCCTCAACGGTATCAAAAACTGGTTTTTCCAAATGAAACTGTCCACCTTTTTTTGGAGTTACTCCACCAACTAAGTTTGTTCCATAAGCAATAGCCTGCTCTGAATGAAACGTACCATGAGATCCTGTGAAACCTTGGCAAATTAGTCTTGTATTTTTATTAACTAAAATAGACATTTTTATTTTGTTATTTCTACAATTTTTTTTGCCGCATCTGACAAATTATTTGCAGAAATTATTTTTAATTCAGATTTTTTTAAAATTTCTTTACCTAATTCTACATTTGTACCTGCTAATCTAACAACTAAAGGAATTGATAAATTAGTTTCCTTTGCAGCATCGACTACACCTTGTGCAAGAACATCACATCTCATAATTCCACCAAATATGTTAATTAAAATTCCCTTAACATTTTTATCTGATAGTATAATTTTAAAAGCAGCTGATACTTTTTCTTTTGAAGCTCCGCCACCAACATCAAGAAAATTAGCAGGTTCAGATCCAAATAATTTAATAATATCCATTGTTGCCATTGCAAGACCTGCTCCATTTACCATGCAACCAATTTTTCCATCCAATTTTATATAGGATAAACCATGCTTACTTGCTTCTGTTTCCAAAGGATCTTCCTCGCTTAAATCTTTAAGAGATAAAATTTCTGGATGTCTGTATAATGCATTATCATCAAAGCTAATTTTTGCATCCAGACATAATAAATTTTGTTCTTTAGTCAGTATTAATGGATTTACTTCAATTAAATTAGCATCTTTTTCAATTAAAATTTTGTGAAGTGATCGAATGAGATCAAATCCTTGTTTTTTTGCTTTTTCTGGTAAAGAAAATGTTTTTAAGATTTTTTCAATATTTTCATCATTTAAAGATTTATATGAATTTAATTTTATTGTAGTAATTTTTTCAGGATTTTTTTTTGCCACTTCCTCGATATTTACGCCGCCAGCTGAGCTAGAGATAAAAGCAACCTTTGCGCTAGAACGATCAACTACACATGATAAATAAAATTCTTTTTCAATATTGCAAGTTTCTTCTATATATAACCTATTAACTTTTTTACCAGACAAACCTGTTTGTTTTGTAATTAATATTTTACCAAACATTTTTTCAGCCTCTTTAACCAACTCATCTGTATTTTTAATTAGTTTAATTCCTCCAGCTTTACCTCTTCCTCCTGCATGAATTTGGGCTTTGAGAACTAAATTTTTAGTATTCAATTTTTTTATTTTTGTTTTAAGTTCTTTTAAATTTAGTATTACAAAACCATTTGGTGTTGGTGCTCCAAATTGATTTAAAATCTCCTTTGCCTGATATTCATGAATATTCATAATAATTACCCGTTAATTTCCTCACAGCTTTTTAACTCATAACTTTTTAATATTTTGGTTATTTTATTTTCTTGGAAACATTTCTCATCGATATAATTGTATATGTTTGAGTTCTTTACTGGATGTATAGTGTAAATAACCTCTATATTGTTAAGTTTTAATGAATTTATTAATAGATTTTTATAACTTTTAAAATATTTACTTTCGATTTGTGGATAGTCGGTACCATCAAATATATGCCATCTTGTAGTAGAAAAAGATTTTTTTTCCAAAATTACTGAAAAAAAAGAATAATTTGTCATAATCATTTTATTTCTATTGTCGTTTTTAAAATAATCTTTTATTTCATTAATTAAATTTATTTCTTCACTAGGATTTTTTTCAAATTCGGGGGTAATCCATTTTAATCCTAAAAATTTTCTATCAATTTTACTAGCTTCAATAGCAAGGTTAAAGTCAGCATTTACTAGTTCATGAAATTTTCTATCTTCATTAAACCTTAGATGATACTTTGTAGTTACAAATAAACAAAATAGCACCAATAAAACTTGTAAAATTTTTTGTTTGGAATTAATTTTAATATGGGAAAATGCAGTCAAAATTGGAATTAAAAAAAATATAAAAGTTTGGTTTCTAGTTAAAAGCTGATGAAAAATTAATGAAAAAACTAAAAAAACAAAAATTAAAAAATAATAAAAATTTTTATTTTTAAAATATTTTTTATCTGGGAAAAATTCTTTTAGGCTTATAAAAATATAAGGCAAAAATGCAATGTATATAAACTTAAAGTGTGCTACTAAATTATTAAAATTAAGATTTAAATTACTAAACCTTTCGTTGCCAATTGATTGGGGGTATAAAATATACTGTTCTAAAAATGAATTTAAATTTATTTCTTGAAGTTTTCCAAAAATTAATAAAAAAAATACCAATAAAATAAAACTTGAAGCCGAATAAAAAATCCATTTAAATTTTTTTTGAACTATTGAATAAAAAATTAGGATTAAAATTACTGATATAATTATGTATGCAGTAGGAACTTGTTTTGATAAAAATGCAAAAACAAAAGTAATTGGTAGTAATATCCAATAATAATTTTTTTCACTTTTAATTGCTAAAATTAGAAAATAAATTCCTATTAGAGATAGAAAGGCCGCGTGATGATCAACAAAAGGAGTCCCACTAGATGGATAAGCAAGTACAGCAAAAAAAATAGAATAAATAAAACTATAAAAAGTACTGAGATTAAAACTTCTTAGAACTAAAAAAGTTAATATTGTTGCTACTGCATTAATAATAGAAGCATGTAAAACATAAATTTGCCAATTGACTCCAAATAAATAAAAAAAAAGGGCCTGCAAATAATCTATGAAGGGACCTGAAACAACCCAATAATCCTTAAAAGGATTCTCATCTAATAATATTCTATACCCTGTATCGAAATGAGAAAAACTGTCGACTGGGAAAATTCCTCTATTACCATAATACTGGTTAATTAGGAGCGAAAAGAAAAAAAGAAAAATTACAAATAAACTTTCTTTATTAAACAAAATATTATTTTTCATTCAATATTTTTTTGATTTAATCTCCTTTTGATAGTTCTTTTTTAAGCTTATTTAAAAATTGATTGATCAATTTTGCATCTTCAGCGCTTAAATAATTTTCTTTTTCAACAGCATTTTTAAGTTCTTTTCTAATTTTATTTTTTATATTTTCTATGTTTTCCTGAGATTTGTAATTCGCAAATTTTTCTTCGAATTGTTTTAGTTTAGCTCCAACTGTTAATTGAAATAATAAAAAAATACATACAACAACAAAAAGCGTTTTATAAACGAAGAGTTTCATAGTTTAATTAACTTTCTTATATATTTCATATACCGTTATACCTTCTATTACAAACTCACTAATTTTAGAAAAGTTACTAGGTATTTTATACTTATCGTTATACCTTTTATCAACTTCTGATATCAAATTTGAATATAAATAATGGGCTTTTTCATACTCTTGCCCAACTATTTCAATTTTTTTTCTTTCTTCCTTGTTTAATAATTTAACGCTTCTTTCTAATGGTAAATATGAAGCAACACCAATTTTTATTGGATCTATTTTTTTTTCTATTACTAAAATATCTTCTAAAAATTTTCTGCCAGAAAGGCCCCAATAATCAACTTCAAAATACTTATGGCTAGCTTGGTTAAAAAAGCTATTGAAATATAAATTTTGAAATGGATGATAAACTACCATTTTATATACAACAAATATTAAATAAAAAATTATTGAACCAAATAACAATTTTCTTTTTAGGATTGATTTAAAATTTAAGTTAATACGATAAAAAGCATAAGTAGAAATATAAATTATGAAAATATTAATAAAAAAAGTATGTCTCCACCCATTAGCCATACTTATACTAAAGAAAATTAGATAAGAGATGATACAAGTAATATTAAACAAAATAAATAAATCTTTTTTTTCATTTACCCCTCTCCATAAGTCATAATAATAACTTTTGTTTTTTATATTGATAAATTTTAAAATAAATCTTTTAAAAATTTGAATATATCCAATTAAGAATAATATCGTATAAAGTATTGGAGTACTTATTAGAACCCAAGTTAAAATATAATTGTAAGGCAAAGAGTTTGCAGAAATGTATGTGCCATTAAATAGAAGTTTAATTTTTTCATAAAAATAATGATGTGTCATATGATCAAAGGTTAATAAAAAATTATCAACTGGGTTACTCCAAAGAAATGGCCAAAATATAGTTAAAAAAACAAAGAAAGAGATACAAAAAAATACGATCCCAAAAAAGTCATTTAAATTTTTTTTTTGGGATAAAACAGATAATGAATAAAAAATAAGAAAAGATATAGGTAGACACATCCCATACATCCTCTGAGACGTACTTAAAGCAGCGAATATAGAAAATATTAAAAGATTTTTATAGCTTGTTTTGTCAAGTAATTTAAAACAATAGTATAGTGATATAGTCAATAAGGACAGAGATACTATGTCCTTCATATTAAAAAAGCTATTACCGTAAATTCGTGGAGATAAAACAAAAAATAAAGTTCCAATTAAAGCAACATAACGATTTGCAAATCTATTTAGTAGTATTTTGTAAAAAAATATTGAAGCAGTAAAAAATAATAAAAAATTCAAAAAATGTTTAAAATAAAAATAATTTTTTGGATCATCAATCTTGAAAATAACTTCTAGAAAGGCGGCTGGTAAATCAAAAGTAACCCCATAATATGGATCATCTGCAGGAGATGGGAGCGTAAAACCTTTTATCTGTGCCATTTTAAGAGCAACAGCATTATTAAGTTCTTGAAAAGGTGTAAAACTTAAAACGTAATTTAACCAATAAAAACCGTTGGATCTTTGAAATTCTTCATCTACTGAGATTCCATAATCTTTAAAGGTAGCAACTCCTATAGCAAAAAATATTGTGAATAATAAGAATGTAGTTATTTTTGAAATATTAGTGTTCTTTATATCCATTGAAAATCTGAAAATTTTTAATTTAAAACTTAATCAAAAATTTACTATAAAAAATAAGAGAATTAAAGTTTTAACTACTTTTAAAAAATAAAACTTGCAGTGAATTAGCTAATGCATATCAGGAAAAAAATCGATATAAAATAATAATATGTTAAAAATATTAAAAAAAATAAAATTTGATGATAAAGAAAATAGAATGTCAAAGGTTGCTGCAACTGAAGATGTAGTTAAAAATTATAAGAAAGGTAAAAACAAAAATTTAGATTACTTACTCTCAAAAAGATATGGATGGATGAATAATTTTATTGAAAATTCTGAAATGGGTTTAGAAGTAGGAGCTGGAGCAGGCTTATCTAAACATTTTATATTAAATAAAAATTTAAAAATAAGTGATTTTTCTAACCATCCACATTTAGATTTTAAAAATGTTGACGCTCAAAAAACTGAATTTAATGAAAATAGTTTTGATTATATTATTTCATCAAATATGTTGCATCATATTCCCTATCCAATAAAACTTTTTCAAGAAACTCATAGAATTTTAAAAAAGGGGGGTAAATTAATTATAGAAGAAGTAACTTGCTCTTTAACCTTACAGTTAATTACAATTCTAATGAAACATGAAGGATTTGATTTTACAGTAGATCCCTGGAGCAAAACTCAACCTGTAACTGACGAACAGAAAGTTTGGGATGGAAATATAGCGGTAACAAATCTAATTTTTGACAATCTTAGTATTTTTGAAGAAAAAATTGGACACTTATTTAAAATAGAACATCATAAACGTTATGAATGCCTAATTTTTTTAAACTCCGGTGGTGTATGTTCAACAACTTTTTATATACCTTTGAATAATTCAGTATTAAAAATTTTAGATAAAATAGATGGTTTTTTAACAAAATATTTTCCTAATATATTTGCTACAGGTAGACAAATAGTTTTAAAAAAAATATAGTTTAAAATGATTGAAAAATACCCTGAAATAGCCTTAGAGCGTTTTGATAAAGCTACTTTTTGGATCCTATATTTTGTTTTTAAAATAAAAAAATTTCTTAAAGACGATATTCTTGAAGTTGGAGCGGGTTGTGGCAGTTTTACCAAGGGTTATATGAAAAATTTTAACTCTATTACCTTAACCGACACTGATGATACTAGTTTTAATTTATTAAAAAAAAATTTTGTAAATGAGAAAAAAATAAATGTGATTAAATCAAGTATTGAAGATATAGATAAAAAATTTAATACATTGCTTTATTTCAATGTATTAGAGCATGTAAAAGAAGATAAATTAGAAATAAAAAATGCTTTAAAAAAATTAAATAATGGAGGACATTTAATCATATTAGTGCCAGCTCACCAGAAAATTTATAGCAAACTTGATAGGGCCGTAGGTCATTATAAAAGATATGATATTAATTTTTTTAGGGAAAATAATTTTGAAAATTCTGAAATTGTTAAATTGCACTTTCTGGATTTTTTTGGTTATGCATTATACCATTTAAATAAAATTTTTTTTAAAGAAGAAACTTACCCTACCAACCTGAAAATTTTTATATGGGATAAAATATTTACACCTCTTACAACAATTGTTGATTTTTTGACTGGATATAAATTTGGAAAAAATATTTTATGTATTTATAAAAAAACTTCTTGATTGTTTATCTTTTTAATTCAGGATCAATATCTTTAGCTTTAATCATTAGATTCTGAACAGCTTTAACAGACAGGTCAAAATTTCTCTTTTCATCTTTACTCAAATCCATTTCAACAACTTTTTCCACTCCCTGCTTACCAATAATTACTGGGACCCCTACATACAAATCCTTAACTCCATATTCTCCATTTAGGTAAGCTGCACATGGTAAATTTTTCTTTAGATCTTTTAAATACGATTCAGCCATCTCTATACCGGAAGCTGCAGGGGCATAAAAAGCTGAGCCCTTTTCTAAAAATTTAATTATTTCAGCGCCCCCTTTTCTAGTTCTATCAATAATTAACTCTAATTTTTCTTTATCGATCTGTTCTTTTAATGGTTTTCCATTTACCGTCGTTTTATCTGGCATTGGTACCATTGTATCTCCATGCCCTCCTAAAACTAAAGTGTTTATATTTTTAACTGGAACTTTAAGCTCTTGTGATAGAAAATATTTAAATCTTGATGAATCTAATACACCTGCCATTCCCACAACTTTATTAGTTGGTAGATCTGAATATTTTTGTAGTGCCATAACAATAACATCTAAAGGATTTGTAATGCAAATTACAAAAGCGTTTGGTGAGGTTTTTTTAATTCCTTCTGCAACTTGTTTTATTATTTTTAGATTAATTTCTAATAAATTATCTCTGGTCATTCCAGGTTTTCTTGGCATCCCGGCTGTAATAATTATTACATCAGAATTTTTTGTATCTTCATAATTATTTGTTCCTCTAAGATCAACGTTCAGTCCATCGACAGATGTTGATTGAGCTATGTCTAAGGCCTTTCCTTTTGCTATGCCTTCAGCCACATCAAAAAGTACCACGTCAGCCAGTTCTTTCATGGTTATTAGGTGAGCTAATGTACCTCCAATTTGTCCAGCTCCTATCAAAGAAATTTTTTTTTTCATAAGACTTAATTAAGTATCGGCATAACAAATTCAGGATCTGATGCTATTCCTTTGGGCCATTTTGAAGTTATAGTTTTTAGCTTAGTATAAAATCTAACTCCTTCAGGGCCATGCATATGTTGATCACCAAACAATGATCTCTTCCAACCTCCAAATGAATGGTAAGCTACAGGGACGGGTATGGGTATATTTATACCAACCATTCCAATTTTTATTTTACTTGCAAAAGTCCGACCTACATCACCATCACGAGTATATATACTTGTCCCATTTCCAAATTCATGCTCATTCACTAAATTTATAGCAGCTTCAAAATCTTTTACTCTAACTACAGAAAGAACAGGACCAAAAATTTCTTCTTTATAAATTCTCATTTTTTTATCTACATTATCAAAAAGGCAACCTCCTATATAAAAACCTTTTTCATAACCTTGAAGTTTTATATTTCTTCCATCAACGACAAGTTTTGCTCCTTCTTTTACTCCAAGATCAACGTATCCTTTAACTTTTTCTAAATGTTGTTTGGTAACCAATGGACCCATGTCTGAATTTTTATCTAGACCTGGACCTACTTTTAATGTCTCAACTTTCTTTGCAAGTTTATTTACAAGTTGATTTCCAACCTTGCCTACTGCTACTGCTACGGATTGGGCCATGCATCTTTCTCCGGCCGATCCATAAGCAGCTCCCATCAGGCCATTAACAGCTTGATCAAGATCACAATCAGGCATTACAACGCAATGATTTTTTGCTCCACCTAAAGCTTGGACACGCTTTTCATTTTTTGCGGCATTTTCATAAATATATTTTGCAATTGGGGTAGATCCAACAAAACTGATAGCAACTACATCTTTGTTGGTTAACAAAGCATCTACAGCTTCTTTATCTCCGTTAACTACATTAAAAACTCCATCGGGTAACCCAGCTTCTTTAAATAGTTGCGCTAATTTAATTGAACATGATGGATCTTTTTCACTAGGCTTTAAAATAAATGTATTACCGCAAGCTATAGCTATAGGAAACATCCACATAGGCACCATTGCGGGAAAATTAAAAGGTGTAATACCTGCACAAACACCTAATGGTTGCCTAATTGACCAACTATCAACATCAGTTCCTACATTTTCTGTAAATTCTCCTTTAAGAAG
>CEUZ01048107.1_pt1 | contig 13503 bp, 12 predicted proteins | sample 361511 | NCBI WGS metagenome assembly CEUZ01 (sample SAMEA2622822, study PRJEB7988) | marine metagenome | biome: marine biome (ENVO:00000447); feature: surface water layer (ENVO:00002042); material: "saline water (ENVO:00002010), including plankton (ENVO:xxxxxxxx)" | depth 5 m
ATTATTTTAGAGCTGGAGGAGTTCATCAAGATTTACCAAGAGGATTAAATGAAGATATTTTAAAATTTTGCAATACTTTTCCCAAAGTTATTGATGACCTAGAAACACTTTTGACCGATAACAGAATTTTTAAACAAAGAAATGTTGACATTGGTATTGTGACAAAGGAAGAAGCGCTTGAGCATAGTTTCTCAGGAATAATGTTAAGAGGTTCTGGTGTTGCGTGGGATTTAAGAAAATCTCAACCTTATGAATGTTATCAAGATTTTAACTTTAAAATCCCAATCGGAAAAAATGGGGATTGCTACGATAGATATCTTTGCAGAATTGAAGAAATGAGACAAAGTATTGAAATTATTAAAACAAGTATAGAAAAAATGCCACCAGGACCTGTAAAAAGTATTGACGGAAAAATTACACCTCCATCTAAAAAAGATTTAAAAAGATCTATGGAAGCAGTAATTCACCATTTTAAATTATTTTCTGAGGGATTTAGGGTATCGAAAGGTGAAGTTTATACTGCTGTAGAAGCACCAAAAGGTGAATTTGGAGTTTATTTAATTTCTGATGGCAGCAACAAACCTTATAAATGTAAAATAAGAGCTCCAGGGTTTTCACACTTACAAGCGATGGATTATTTAATGAAAGGACATATGTTAGCAGATGTACCCGCTGTTTTAGGTTCTTTAGATTTGGTTTTCGGTGAGGTAGACAGGTGAGTATTAAAAAAATATCAGACAATCAACCAAAATCATTTGAATTTTCAAAAGAAAATTTAATTTCTGCTGAAAATGAAATTAAAAAATACCCAAAGGGAAAAAAGGCAAGTGCTGTTATAGCATTATTATATTTAGTTCAAAAACAAAATGATAATTGGATACCGTTAGCTGCAATTAGATATATCGCAAATTTATTGGAGATTCCTTATATACAAGTTTATGAAGTTTCTACTTTTTATTCAATGTTTAATTTGTCTCCTGTAGGAAAATACTTTGTTCAAGTGTGTACAACAACTCCGTGCATGATAAGAGGTTCAAAAAAAATTACCGAAACCTGTAAAAAATATATTTCAAAAAACCAAAATGAATTATCTAAAAATAATCTTTGCTCATGGATAGAAGTTGAATGTTTGGGTGCATGTGTAAATGCACCTATGATGCAAATAAACGAAGATTATTATGAAGATTTAGATGAAAATAAAGCAGAGGAAATAATCAAAAATTTATTAGAAGATAAATTATTAAAGCCAGGTTCTGCAAAAAATAGACAGAATACTTCACCAGAAAAAGGAAAAACAACTTTGTTAGGAGTAAAAAATGCTTAGTGACGAAGATAGAATATTTAAAAATTTATATAATGATTTTGGATGGGATATTAATTCAGCAGTTTCGATAGGAGATTGGTCAAATACTAAAGATTATATTTCTAAGGGAAAAGATTGGATCATAAAAGAAATAAAAGATTCTGAACTTCGTGGCAGAGGAGGGGCTGGTTTTCCTACAGGAGTGAAGTTTTCTTTTGCTCCAAAAGAGGTTGGCTCAAGACCACATTATTTAGTTATAAATGCAGATGAATCTGAACCAGGAACTTGTAAAGACAGAGATATATTAAGATTTGAGCCACAAAAATTAATCGAAGGTTGCTTATTAGCAAGTTATGCAATAAGTGCTCACACATGCTACATTTATATTAGAGGAGAATATTTTAAAGAAGGTCAAAGATTACAAGAAGCAATTAATCAAGCATACGAAAAAAATTTCATTGGAAAAAATGCCTGTGGTTCAGGATGGGATCTGGATATTTATCTCCATTATGGTGCTGGCGCATATATATGTGGAGAGGAAACTGCATTATTAGAAAGTTTAGAAGGAAAAAAAGGTTTACCAAGGCTTAAACCTCCTTTTCCAGCACTTGTAGGTCTGTATGGATGTCCAACAATAGTAAATAATGTTGAAACAATAGCTGTACTTCCTACTATTCTTAGAAAAGGAGCAAAATGGTTTGCGTCTATGGGTAAGCCTAAAAATACCGGAACAAAAATTTTTTGTATTTCAGGTGATGTTAATTTTCCATGTAATGTCGAAGAAGAGATGGGTATACCTCTTAAAGATTTGATAGAAAAACATGCAGGTGGTGTCATTGGAGGATGGAACAATCTTCAAGCTGTAATACCTGGAGGTTCTTCAATGCCTTTATTACCAAAAAGTATTTGTGAAACAATTAATATGGACTTTGATTCATTAATAAAAGCTAAAAGTGGATTAGGAACAGCAGGAATTATTGTAATTAGTAAAAACCAGGACATTATTAGTTGTATGGCTAGGATAGCTAAGTTTTATAAACATGAAAGTTGTGGTCAATGTACTCCATGCAGAGAAGGATGTGGATGGATGTGGAGAATGCTAGAAAGAATGGCAGCAAATGAATCTACTTACAAAGAAATAGACCTTTTATATAATGTAACAAAACAAATAGAAGGACACACAATTTGTGCTTTTGGTGAAGGAGCAGCTTGGCCAGTTCAAGGATTACTTCGTCATTTTAGAAAAGAAATAGAAAAAAGAAGTCACGAAGAACCTTTGATTAAGAAAAAATCTAATATTCCTTATCTTATTGATCAACACTTATTGGAGAAAGATAGTGCCTAAAATTGTAGTTAATAATAAAGAAATAGAATTTGAAGAAGGTATGACAGTTCTTCAGGCATGTGAATTAGCTGGTGAAGAAATTCCAAGGTTTTGTTACCACGAAAGACTTTCTATCGCGGGTAATTGTAGAATGTGTTTAGTTGAGATGGAAAAATCATCCAAACCCATAGCTTCCTGCGCTATGCCCGCTACGGATGGGATGAAAATTAAAACTAATACTACTTTTGTGGACAAAGCTAGAAAAGGAGTTATGGAATTCCTATTAGCCAATCATCCTTTAGACTGCCCTGTATGTGATCAAGGAGGAGAATGTGATTTACAAGACCAATCTCTTTTTTATGGATTGGATAGTTCCAGATATACAGAAAACAAAAGACAAGTTAAGGAAAAAAATATGGGACCTCTTATAAAAACCCAAATGACAAGATGTATTCATTGTACCAGATGCGTAAGATTTGCCACTGAAGTTGCTGGTATTCCTGAATTAGGAGCTATTGGAAGAGGTGAAGATACAGAAATAACAACATATTTGGAAAAATCTATGGAATCAGAACTTTCAGCAAACGTTATAGACTTATGTCCTGTTGGAGCACTTACATCTAAACCTTATGCTTTTGAAGCACGCCCTTGGGATTTAAAAAAAACTGAGTCAATAGATGTTATGGATGCAGTGGGATCAAACATTAGAATTGATACCTATGGATGGGAAGTTAAGAGAATTTTACCTCGAGTTAATGAAGATATTAACGAAGAATGGATATCAGATAAAACAAGGTATGCATGTGATGGACTTTTAAAACAGAGATTAGACGCACCATACATTAGAGTTAATGGAAGGTTACAAAAATCAACTTGGAAAGAGGCTTTAGAACTTTTGATTAATAAATTAAAATTATTTAATCCAAATCAAATAGCTGGCTTGATCGGAGATTTAGCTGATTTAGAAATGATTTACAGCTTTAAATCTTTTTTTAAAAAATGCATTGGCTCTACAAATTTAGAATGTAGACAAGATAGAATATATATTAATCCAGAAGAAAGAATGAATTATATTTTTAATTCTAAAATTAATGGAATAGAAGATTCTGATTTTATTCTTCTAGTAGGAACAAATCCAAGATTAGAAGCTACCATACTTAATGCTAGAATAAGAAAAGCATATGTAAAAAATAAAGTAAAAATTTACTCAATAGGGGATCCGGGTGATTTAACATATCCATATAAAATTATTGGCTCTAATACATCAATTATTAAAGAAATTGCATCAGATGAACATCAAATTTCAAAAAAAATAAAAAATTCAAAAAAACCAATTATTATAATTGGAGATTCTGCTTTATACGGCAAGTCTGGAATGTATGTTTTCGAAACATTAAAAAAATTTTTAAACGATAATAACTTTATAAATGAAAATTGGAATGCTTTAAATATTCTTACACAACAAGCATCAAGAGTTGGAGCATTTGATTTGGATATTTATTCAATAAATGAAAAAGATAATTTTTCATTTTTTAATAAATTAGAAAATGGTGATTTTAAGTTTATATATTTGTTAGGAGCAGATAATTTTAATTTTGAGAAAAAGGATAAGTTTATAGTTTATCAAGGTAGTCATGGAGATAAAGGAGCAGAAATGGCTGATATTGTATTACCCGGCTCTGCATATACGGAAAAAAATGGTCTATTTGTAAATTTGGAGGGAAAATTGCAAAATGCTTATAAAGCTTCTTACCCTCCCGGAAATGCTCGTGAAGATTGGATTATTTTTAAAGATCTTGCCAACATGTTAAAGAAACCTTTAGAACACAAAAATGTAAAAAGTTTAAGAGAATCTATTAATAAAAAAATTCAATTTAAAATTAACAAAAATATAAAAAAGACACAAAAAGTTGATTTTATTGAAGAAAATATTTTAGTTAAACCAGTTGATTATTACTACACAAATTCAATTGCCCGATCATCAAAGGTAATGAATGAATGTAGACAAATATCAAAAAGATTTTTATTCACAGGAATTGAAAAGGCAAGCTAATGATTTATTTAAATATATTTTTTAGTGAAATTTATAAAATAGCTTTTTTATTAATACCAGTTTTAGTAGCAGTAGCTTTAATCGTTTGGCTTGATAGAAGGGTATGGGCATTTGTTCAAAAAAGAAAAGGACCAAATGTTGTAGGACCTTTTGGGCTTTTGCAAACTTTAGCAGATGCGTTAAAATTTATTTTTAAAGAAATAATCATACCTGCGAGCGCTAATAAAGTTATATTTATTTTAGCTCCAATAGTCACACTAACATTAGCATTAATTGCTTGGGCGGTTATTCCTTTCAGTGAGGAAATGGTTTTGGCAAATATTAATGTAGGAATATTATATTTATTTGCTGTTTCTTCATTGAGTGTTTACGGAATTATCATGGGTGGATGGGCATCTAATTCAAAATATCCTTTTTTGGGCGCTATTAGATCTGCTGCACAAATGATATCTTACGAAGTATCAATAGGAATAATAATTGTAAATGTATTGCTTTGTGTTGGCTCGCTTAATTTAAATAAAATAGTTTTAGCTCAAGAAAATATTTGGTTTATCTTTCCTCTTTTTCCTATGTTTGTTGTATTTTTTATTTCTGCTTTGGCCGAAACAAACAGACCTCCTTTTGACTTACCAGAGGCTGAATCTGAATTAGTAGCAGGTTATCAAACCGAATATTCAGGGATGATGTACGCAATGTTTTGGTTAGGTGAATATGCAAATATTTTACTTTTGTGTGCTATGGGTTCTATTCTTTTTTTGGGAGGATGGTTAAGTCCAATTGATATTTATCCCTTTAATTTGTTACCAGGCCCTTTCTGGATGATATTTAAGATTTTAGGACTTTTTATTTTGTTTTCTTTAGTAAAAGCTGTAGTACCAAGATATCGATTTGATCAATTAATGAGATTGGGTTGGAAATTTTTTCTCCCTTTATCATTGTTTTGGGTTGTTTTAACAGCAAGTTTTCTATTTTTTTTAGGAATATTACCTGTTGCAGGATAATTAATTTATGAAAATTAACAGAATAATAAAAACAGTTTTCTTGGCAGATTTTGTTTCTGGTTTATTTCTTGCTATTGCAAAAATATTTAAATCAAAAAAAACTATAAATTATCCCTTTGAAAAAGGAAAAATAAGTCCACGATTTAGAGGGGAACATGCATTAAGAAGATATCCAAACGGAGAAGAAAGATGTATTGCATGTAAATTGTGCGAAGCTGTTTGTCCCGCACAAGCTATAACTATTGAGTCAGAAATTAGAAACGATGGAAGCAGAAAAACAACAAGATATGATATTGATATGTTAAAATGTATTTACTGTGGTTTATGTGAAGAGTCTTGTCCCGTAGATGCAATTGTTCAAGGTCCAAATTATGAATTTGGAACAGAAACAAGAGAAGAGCTTTATTATAATAAACAAAAACTTTTAGAAAATGGAGACAAGTGGGAATCTGTTTTAGCTGAAAATATAAAAGCAGATTTACCTTTTAGATAAATGCTAGCACATTCTTTATTTTTTTATTTTTTTTCTAGCATAGCTGTATTTGCTGCAACTATGGTTACTATTTCTAGAAATACAGTTTATTCAGTCTTTTTTTTAATCTTAGTTTTTATAACTATTTCAATATTATTTATCATGATAGGTGCTGAATTTTTAGGAATGATAATGTTAATTGTTTATGTAGGAGCGGTTGCAGTTTTATTTCTTTTTGTAGTAATGATGTTAAATATAACTGAACAACTGACAAAACAACCTAAAAGAAAAGGATTTATTAATAATATATCAGTAGGTACCATTGTTGGCGCAATTATCTTTCTTGAATTATTAGTAGTGGTTGGTGGATGGAAATATAAAGGAAATTTTGTTCCTCTATCAGAAACAAATTTTAATTTAGGTATTAGTAACACTCATGCGCTAGGCAACATTTTGTATACAGATTATATCCATCTTTTCCAAATATCAGGAATGATACTACTCGTTGCTATGGTTGGAGCTATAACACTTACTTTTAAAAGAAGAGAAAATGTAAAAAGACAGAGTTACTTTCGTCAAATACAAAGAGAGAAAAAAAGTGCAGTTTCTTTAGTTGATGTTGAAAGTGGCAAAGGGATAAAGATTGATGATTGAAATAGGATTAGGACATTATTTAACTTTAGCGGCAATTATTTTTACCATTGGAATAATTGGAATTTTTCTTAATAGAAAAAATATAATTATTATTTTGATGTCAATTGAATTAATACTTCTTGCTGTAAATATTAATTTGGTATCTTTTTCTGTTTACCTACAAGACTTGGTTGGGCAAGTTTTTACAATGTTTGTATTGACTGTTGCTGCAGCTGAAGCAGCAGTAGGTTTAGCCATAATAGTAATATATTACAAAAACAAAGGTTCAATTAATGTTGAACAAATAAATTCTTTGAAAGGTTAACGTGGAGTACTTAATAGTATTTTTACCTTTATTAGGTTCAATTATTTCTGGTTTTTTTGGAAGTAGATTGGGATCTAAAGCATGTCAGATTTTAACAAGTTCATTTGTTTCAATATCTGCAATTTTATCTTTGTATATTTTTTATTTAGTAATTGCGGATGATTATTCTACTAATAAACTAATCTTTAATTGGATTAGTTCAGGAAGTTTTCAAGTTAATTGGTCTATATATATTGACACTTTGACATCAGTTATGCTGGTAGTTGTAAGTTTAATTTCATCAATTATTCACTTCTACTCAATAGGCTACATGAGTCATGATCCTCACAAACCAAGATTTATGGCATATTTGTCCTTATTTACCTTTGCCATGCTTACTTTGGTTACTGCTGATAATTTTTTGCAATTATTCTTTGGATGGGAAGGGGTAGGTTTATGTTCTTATTTTTTAATTGGTTTTTGGTACAAAAAACCATCAGCAAATGCAGCAGCTATAAAGGCTTTTATAGTTAATAGAGTAGGAGATTTTGGATTTGCAATTGGAATTTTCCTAATTTTCTTTTTTTATGGAACTGTAAATTATAATGAGGTTTTTCAACAAACGCCTAATTTAGTACAAAAGGAAGTAATTTTTTTAGGAATTCAATTTAATTTAATCACATTAGTTTGCCTTTTACTTTTTATTGGTGCAATGGGCAAATCTGCGCAAATTTTATTACACACGTGGCTTCCTGATGCTATGGAAGGTCCAACACCGGTATCTGCATTAATCCATGCCGCTACTATGGTTACCGCCGGTGTTTTTTTGGTAGTAAGATGTTCTCCTATATTTGAATATTCTCAAACGGCATTAAATGTAGTCACTATTATAGGAGCGGTGACCGCGTTTTTTGCTGCAACGGTTGCTCTTGTGCAAAATGATATTAAAAAGATTGTTGCTTACTCAACTTGCAGTCAATTAGGCTACATGTTTTTTGCCGCTGGGGTTGGTGCTTATCATGTAGCTATTTTTCATTTATTTACTCATGCTTTTTTTAAGGCACTCTTATTTCTTGGTTCGGGATGTGTAATACATTCATTTAATAATGAACAAGATATTCGTTTAATGGGCGGAGCATGGAAAAAGATACCTTATACTTATGCATTAATGGTAATTGGAACATTAGCATTAACAGGTTTTCCATTTTTCTCAGGTTATTATTCAAAAGATGCAATTATTGAGTTTGCTTTTTTAAAAGATAGTCAAGTTGGTTATTTCGCTTTTATAATTGGAATTTCTACAGCTTTATTAACAGCAATTTATTCTTGGAGATTAATTTTTAAAACTTTTCATGGAAAATTTAATAATAAAGAAAATAATTTAAGCTCTATACATGAGTCACCATTAATAATGCTAATTCCATCATGTTTATTGGCAATTGGTGCAATTTTAACAGGTATATTGTTTAAAGAAATGTTCATTGGAACTGATAATTTAGAGTTTTGGAATAATTCTATTTTATTTTTAAACAACATAAAGCACCTACACCCACCACTTTGGTTGCTTATTTTAACACCAACGATAGTTATTATATCAATACCTCTTGCATATTATTTATTTATAAAAAATGAAAAAATCTTAAAAAATTTTATTTTAAAAAATCAATCTTTATATAATTTTCTACTAAATAAATGGTATTTTGACGAAATATATAATTTTATCTTTGTTGAACCTTTGAAAAAAATTGGTTTATTTTTTTGGAAAAAGGGAGACGTAAATACTATAGACCGATATGGACCAGATGGTTTATCTAGGTTAATAAAAATTATATCTGATAAAGCAGTATATTTTCAAAGTGGCTATTTATACCACTATGCTTTTGTAATGTTAGTTGGTTTTTCAATATTATTAACTTATTTAATTTTATACTAAATGAATTTTCCTATACTTTCTGCAATCATATTTATTCCTCTGATAGGTGCTTTATTTATTTTAATCACTAAAGGTGAGCAAAAAATAGTTATAAAAAGCTCAAAGTATGTTGCAATATTTTCTTCTTTAGCCAATTTTTTTCTATCAATTGTTCTCTGGTATTATTTTGATACTTCTACAACAGAATTTCAATTCGTTGAAGAAAAAACCTGGATGAAAGGGTTTATTAATTTTAAATTAGGCATCGATGGAATTTCGATTTTATTTATTTTACTTACTACATTTATAGCTCCGATATGTATTTTTTCAGGAATCCAAAGTATAAAATTTAAAATTAAAGAATTTTTCGTTGCAATACTAGTTATGGAAACTCTTATGTTAGGAGTTTTTTGCTCTCTTGATCTAGTTATATTTTATCTTTTCTTTGAAGGGGGTCTAATACCTATGTTTTTAATTATTGGTATTTGGGGAGGATCAAAGAGAGTCTATTCTGCTTTTAAATTTTTCTTATTCACATTACTTGGTTCTGTTTTAATGTTAATCGCTATTATTTCAATTTATTGGATTTTGGGTACTACAGATGTAGTTAAACTACTAGAATTAAAAATACCCAAAGAATATCAATATTTACTTTGGTTAGCTTTTTTCAGTTCATTTGCAGTTAAATTACCAATGTGGCCTTTTCACACTTGGTTGCCCGATGCACATGTTGAAGCACCAACTGCAGGATCAGTAATTTTGGCTGCCATACTTTTAAAAATGGCTGGCTATGGTTTTATGAGATTTTCACTGGGCTTATTTCCTATAGCTTCAGATTATTTTACTCCATTAATTTTTGCTTTAAGCATCATTGCAATAATTTACACATCTTTAGTAGCGTTGATGCAAGACGATATGAAAAAATTAATAGCCTACTCTTCTGTTGCGCATATGGGTTTTGTTACAATCGGTATTTTTTCACTAACTAAACAAGGATTAGAAGGAAGCATCATTCAGATGTTAAGTCATGGTTTAATATCTGCGGCACTTTTTTTATGTGTAGGTGTAGTATACGACAGAATGCAATCACGTTTAATTTCATCCTACGGTGGATTGGTTAATACCATGCCAAAATACGCTTTGGTATTTATGATTTTTACTTTAGCCGCATTAGGATTACCTGGTACTAGTGGTTTTGTAGGAGAATTTTTAGTTTTAGTTGGGGCTTTCCAAATAAATATTTTTGTTACAGTTGTTGCAAGTTTAGGAATTATTTTAGCAGCTGCATATATGCTTTGGCTGTATAAAAGAGTAGTTTTTGGAAAAATATCCAGCTCTGAAGTTAAAGAAATGAAAGATTTAAACAAAACTGAAATATATATTTTTGCTTCCTTAGTATTTTTAATAATCTTTTTTGGAATTTATCCTGAACCATTATTTAATACTATCGATGTTTCAGTAAGCAATTTAATTGAAAACTATCAATCAGACTTAAATTTTTATTCGGTAGAGAAATCTAATTAGATGCAGACAATTATTTATATATTACCTGAATTATTTTTATCCATAACAATAATGTTTTTGTTGATGATCGGTGTGTTTATTAAAAAAAGTTTTAAACTTGTGAATTTGTTAGCAATTTTAAGCTTATTATTTTTGACCGCGTTAGTTTTAAATCAATCAAATGAAGTAGTAAAAATTTTTAACGATAGTTATATAATAGATCAGTTATCTATTTTTATGAAAGTATTAACTTTGATATTTTCTTTTTTTGTTTTACTTTCCTCTAAAGATTACATCAAAAGTAATAATATTGATAGAATTGAATATCCAATAATAATTTTAGCCTCAGTTCTTGGAATGATATTGATGATTAGCTCTTATGATCTAATTATTTTTTACCTTGGTCTAGAGTTACAATCTATATGTTTGTATATATTAGCTTCATTTAGAAGGGATGATGAAAAATCTACAGAAGCCGGTTTAAAGTACTTTGTTTTAAGTGCACTTGCATCAGGATTATTGCTTTACGGTTGTTCTTTAATTTATGGATTTACCGGTTCAACAAATTTTGAGTTAATCTCTTTAAATTTAAATGAAGCAAATACTGCTGCTGTATTTGGAATAGTTTTCATTATTGTAGGGTTGGCTTTTAAAATTTCTGCTGTGCCCTTTCATATGTGGACACCTGATGTTTATGAGGGAGCGCCTACTTCCGTGACTTTATTTTTTGCTTTGATTCCAAAAATTGCTGCGATATCAATTTTTATTAGATTTATGCACGTCCCGTTTGTCAATATGATTGATCAATGGCAGACAATTATTATATTTTTATCAATTGCATCAATGATATTGGGAGCTGTAGCTGCTATAGGCCAATCTAATATTAAAAGATTAATGGCTTATAGTTCAATTGGTCATATGGGTTATGCCTTAGCTGGTATAGCCACTGGAACTATTTTAGGTTTTCAAAGCACAATAATTTATTTAACTATTTATTTAATAATGAATCTCGGAGCATTCGGATGTATTTTTATGATGAAAAGAGAGAATGTCTTTTACGAAAATATTAATGATTTATCAGGATTATCAAAAAATCATCCCATGATATCTCTTAGTTTTTTAGTAATACTTTTTTCATTAGCAGGAATACCTCCGTTAGCAGGTTTTTTCGCAAAATTTTATGTTTTTATGGCAGTTATAGAAGCTAAAATGTATGCGCTTGCAATAATAGGTCTTGTGACAACAGTAATATCGGCATTTTACTACTTAAGAATTATAAAAATAATTTATTTTGATAAACCAAAAAAACCATTCCAAGAAAATTATGATTGGGGGCTCAAAATTTCATTAATTTTATCAAGTATAATAATTTTAATATATTTTATATATCCTTCAATATTAAATGATGCGATATCATCAATAATGGTTAATTAATGAAATTTAAAATTTTTAAGTTCAAAAGTGTAAAAAGTACAAATGATGAAGCTATAAATTTAATAAAATTTAAAAAAAAAGAGACCGGATATGTATACGCAAATGTCCAAACACACGGAAGAGGTACGCACGGAAAAAAATGGATTTCTAGCAAAGGTAATTTATTTGGGTCTATATTTTTTCCATTAAAAAATAATTATCCACCGTTTAATGAATTTTCAATAATTAATCCTGTTATAGTTTCAGATGTAATAAAGAATTTTTGTAAAAAAGAAAATATAAATTTAAAATTCCCAAATGATATACTCGTAAATGGGAAAAAAATTTGTGGAATATTGCAGGAAATAATAACTTTAAATAGCAAAAAATTTTTAATTATTGGAATAGGGCTAAATATTGTCTCAAACCCCAAAATCAAAGACAAATATCAAGCAACAAATATTTTATCACAGACCAAAAAAAAGCCAAAAATTAAGGAAATAATTAATTTAATAATTTTTTCTTATGAAAGATTTTTTACAAATTTAGAATCGTACAGTTATGAAAATTTTAAAAAAAAAGCTAATTCTTTAGCTTTAAATTAATAAAAAAATGAATGTATTAATTGGAGATATAGGCAACACAAATACAAAAATCAGTTTAGTTGAAATTAAAAATTTTAAAGTAATAAAAAATATATACTTTAATAGCTCAGATATTTCTTCAAAAATTATGCTTAAAAAAAAATTAAAGATAATTTATAAAGGAAATAATGTGAAAAAAGTTGCTTTATTTTCCAGTGTTGTGCCAAAATATTATTTTCTTCTAAAAAAATTTCTTATGAAATATTACAAAGTTAAATTAATTGAAATAAAAGAAAATAAAATTAATAAAATAGTTAAAATAAATATAAAAAATAAAAAACAAATTGGCTCAGATAGAATTGCAAATGCAGTTGGAGTTTATAAAAAATATAAATCTAATTGCATAGTCTTAGATTTTGGTACCGCTACAACGTTTGATGTTGTAACTAAAAATGGTACTTACAACGGTGGCGTGATCGCTCCAGGTGTTAACCTTTCAATAAAAAGTTTATCAAGTTCAGCATATTTGATACCTCTTTTTTCAATTAAAAAACAAAAAAACGTTATAGGAAAAAATACAATTGAAGCTTTACGTTCTGGTTTTTTTTGGGGTTACACAGGTTTAATTAACAACATTATTTCAAAAATTGAAAAAGAAACCAAAAAAAAATACAAAATCATTTTTACAGGCGGATATTCTGATTTATTTAAATCTTCAATAACAAGGTCATTTACGATAGATAAGAATATAACAATTGATGGTGTTATTGAAATTTTTAAAGAAAATAAAAAAAATATTTTAAATAGATGAAAAAAGAAGAGTTTATTTTTTGCCCACTAGGTGGCTCAGGTGAAATAGGAATGAATATGAACTTATTTGCTTTTGGCCCTCCAGAAAATAGGAAATGGATTATTGTCGATATAGGAGTGACTTTTGCTGACGATACTATACCGGGTATAGATTTAATTTACCCTGATCCTGGATTTATAATTGATAAAAA
>CEUZ01031093.1_pt1 | contig 13502 bp, 12 predicted proteins | sample 361511 | NCBI WGS metagenome assembly CEUZ01 (sample SAMEA2622822, study PRJEB7988) | marine metagenome | biome: marine biome (ENVO:00000447); feature: surface water layer (ENVO:00002042); material: "saline water (ENVO:00002010), including plankton (ENVO:xxxxxxxx)" | depth 5 m
CTGTATACCAATCATTCCTTTATTATTTCCCAGAGCAGCAATAGGAGAATTTTCTGTAAAAGCCAGGGTTTCAAAACCCGGAGGACATGTCTCAATACGATCACCATGACTCATCCATACAGGGATAGAATCGGGGATATTGGTGAAAAGATCTTCACTTTGTCCATTTTGAATAAGAACCGAATGGCCGTATTCTTTTTTCACACTAGGACTAACTCTTCCACCTAGCTGATGAACCATTAATTGCATACCGTAACAAATTCCTAGGATTGGTAAATCCTTTTCAAATACCCAATTAGGTGCCATCGGAGCATCAGCTTCATATACGCTCGCAGGGCCTCCGGAGAGTATTATTCCTCGTGGATTTAAATGACTCAGGCTCTCCCAAGTCACATCATGAGATACTATTTCACAATAAACGTTTAACTCTCTAACCCTACGAGCTATCAGACGGCTATACTGAGAACCGAAGTCTATAACTATTATTGTTTCTCTATCGAGCTGAGTATTAATGGACAATTTGGTTCTTTTTTGTGAACTTTCCTGTTAATTTGGTTACGTATGAAATATTACAATTTAAACTACCTAAATGATAGTTATTCATATACGGGCAAGCCTAGCATTTAAAACATGCCGCGGTCAACGAAATACATTAAACTAGATCATAAGCTACACAATTAAGTTAACTTAGAGTTAAACATGAATGTTAATTACCCAGAATTGATCTTTAAATCTGTTGAAATCTTAAACGATGGAGGCGTAATAGCTATACCAACAGATACTCTATATGCTTTGTCTGCAAGTACCTTTAATTCTGATGGAATTCAAAAAGTTTTCGGAATTAAACATCGCCCCTTGGACATGCCAGTGCCTCTTTTTATTGGTGAATTAGAAGACCTTACTCATTACTGTTCTGATATCCCTGAACTGGCCTGGAAACTGGGAGAAATATTCTGGCCTGGGGGACTTTCTATAGTTCTCAATAAGGATATCTGTATCCCTGATACTGTCACCGGTTCTAAAGGAACCGTAGCACTACGCATCCCAGATCATCCAATCCCAAGACAATTGGTTAAGCTCCTAAAAGCTCCTCTTACAGGTACAAGTGCTAATATATCTGGTAATCCTCCATGTACCACGGCATCTGAAGTAAAAGATCAATTTGGAAAAGAAATCGACCTGATTATTGACGGAGGCCAATTAAATTTGAATATACCATCAACTATAGTTGATTTGACCAGTCAAATACCTAAAATTCTTAGATTGGGAGCCGTAAGTACCGATTCTATAAGCAAAGTGATCGGAAAGGACACAAGATTAATTAGATAAACTCTATAGTGTCCAAAAGTTTTAATAAAATGAGAACCCAAGTAACCGTAAGACATCTTTGCTCCATCACTACTTAAAGTGTATAATCCGTTCCATTAAAATTTAACTTTTATAGTAACAAAGTAAAAATGGATCTGATTCAATGACTTATTCAAGTTATCTGAATTGTTTACTGGAGTAGACTTTATGCTTGCTTATCTTTCAAGACGGTTATTACTGGCAGGTTTTACCACTATAGTAATATCAATGCTTGCTTTTTTTGTGATGGAAGTGCCTCCTGGAGATGCGGCTACCAAATTCGTAGATCTCTTAATGTCCGCAGGTGACACATCATCTATGGAGCATGCTGAAACAATACGCAAAGACTTGGGATTGGATAAACCTGTATTTCAGCGATATCTTTGGTGGGTATCGAACTTAGTACAGGGTAAGTGGGGAATGTCATTCCAATATTTCTGTAGTTCTCACCCTCTTGAAAAACCTGTTCGTGAAATAATCAGTGATCGTATATTCACAACCGTTGTACTTACTGGTTTCACCATTTTGTTCACATGGACATTCGCGATACCTATAGGAATCTACTCAGCTGTACGCCAACATACGGTCGGGGATTACGTTTTTACAACATTAGGGTTCACCGGACTCGCAGTGCCTGACTTCCTCTTGGGTCTTGTTCTAATGTATTTGGCATTCGCATATTTTGATCAAACTGTTGGCGGTTTATTTTCAGGTGATTTTGTAAACGCACCATGGAGTTTTGCCAAATTTATAGACATGGTAAATCATCTTTGGATCCCTGCAATAGTTCTCGGAACATCTGGAACTGCCGGACTTATACGTATAATGAGGAACAATTTACTGGACGAACTAAGTAAACCTTATGTATTGACCGCTCAGGCTAAAGGGGTAGCGCCATTCAAGTTAATCTTAAAATATCCGGTCAGGGTAGCGATAAATCCATTGGTTAGTACGGTCGGATATCTACTGCCTCAATTGGTCAGTGGAAGTGTCATTGTTTCAGTAGTCCTAAGCTTACCTACACTTGGTCCAGTGCTACTGGATGCCATCATTAATCTTGATACTATGACTGCAGGATTTATCGTGCTACTGCTAGGTATGCTTACTATACTAGGTACACTTATATCCGACATTCTTTTGGCAGTTATAGATCCACGTATTAAGTTATCATCCTGATAACTTAATAGATATGATCAAAGATATCTATTATTTTGGCAAAATAACGATAGAATCATAATTAAAATCTCAATAAAATTTATAAGGCTATCGATATGGAAAGAAATACGATAATTGTTGGAAACTGGAAAATGAACTCAACGGTTTCACAGGCTAAATCAATGCTTTCAGAGATTAAATCTGAATTGTCCGATTTAAATGGGATTGAAATAGTGGTATGCCCTCCGTTTACAGCATTGTATCCTTCAAATCAAATTCTCAATGAAACTTCTATTGAAATAGGTGCTCAGGATATTTTTTATGAATCAAATGGGGCATTCACAGGAGCAATTTCATGTGAGATGGTATCCGAGTCATGCGGATACGCCATAGTAGGACATTCTGAAAGACGTGCAATATTCAGTGAAAATGATTCTTCTGTCCGGTTAAAGGTATCCTCAGGAATAAATGCTGGATTGAAGGTAATAATGTGTGTTGGAGAAGGACTTGATGATAGAGAATCTGGGAAAGCAAATTCGATAGTCACAGAACAAGTAAAAAAAGGAACAATTGGACTCACTTCTATATCACAACTATTAATAGCATATGAACCAGTTTGGGCTATTGGATCGGGCATAGCAGCTACCCCTGAAGATGCTCAAAACATGATGAGAAACATTCGAACTACAGTGGCTGAGGAATTTGGCAATGCAGCTAGGAAAATACAGTTGCTTTATGGAGGCAGTGTGACTGACACAAACATCGATGAATATCTTTGTCAACCAGACATCGATGGTGCTTTGGTAGGAGGAGCAAGTTTGATACCACAAAAATTTGTTCAGATAATACGCAACGCTGCCAATACCGTAAAAGAAAATAGTTGATATAAAGTTCAAAGACTATACATTCTTGTAAATAATCTACCTGAATAGCAAATGCTTTGGTTTTGTTTATCAGCCACACAAGAATATACAAAACGAAAAATAACTTTGTCCTCTCATCATTGATTGGAGAATGAATGACTCTATCCAATACAATCATCGTAGTAGTAGGTCCAACCGCATCTGGAAAATCAAAATTAGCTACAAAAATTGCGGGACTCTATAATGGGGAAATCATTAACGCCGATAGCAGACAGATATACCGTTACTTGAATATCGGTACTGCCAAACCTTCTACTTCAGAATTACAGGAAATACCTCACCATTTAGTCGATATTATTGACCCTGATGAAAAATACAGCTTAGGCCTATTTTTAAAAGATGCGAATAAATCTATTACAAAAATTTTTTCTGTAGGAAAACTCCCAGTGGTCGTTGGAGGTTCAGGTCAATATATTTGGGCATTATTGGAAGGATGGCAAGTTCCTGAGATTCCTCCTTCATCTCAAATCCGTATCCAGCTTGAAAATAAGGTCAGTGAATACGGATATCAATCCATCCATAAAGAGCTCGCAGATATTGATAGCGCAGCAGCCAGTAGAATAGATGCCAGGAACACACGAAGGGTAATCAGGGCTTTAGAACTAAATTATCTAAACCTTCCCCCATCATCACTTAAAACAGGAAAAATATCCCCAGAGTTTCAATATATTATCGTAGGATTAAACTTAGACAGACAGATACTTTACAACAAAATTGATATAAGAGTGGATTCAATGATTGAATCCGGATGGATATCAGAAGTCCAAAACTTGTTAGAAATGGGATATGAGTTGGATTTGCCATCAATGTCTAGCATAGGTTACAAAGAAATTGGTAAATATATAATTAACAAAACGTCCCTATCTGAAACAATATCTGTGATCAAAAACAGAAGTCATCGGTTCGCACGACAACAGCATAACTGGTTCCGAAAAACAGATCCCAGAATTAAATGGTTTGATGCTTCAAAACCATGGATAGCAGAGTCATTTATTGCTGATTTGGTAGGGTAGTGGATTAAAGCTGTGCTACAATTCGAATACTGCTGTAATATGTCTTCATTTTCAGAATTTGGTACTTTAAAGCGAACGAGATTTTACCTACAATAAGATAAATACATTGAAATAGTTATTACAGGGGATATTTAGTGAAATTTACCAAAATGCATGGGGCCGGGAATGACTATGTATACATCGATGGAAGAGGGACCGAGGCAAACTGGTCCGAAATAGCGATATCAGTAAGCGATCGCCATAAAGGTATCGGATCAGACGGACTTATATTGGCAAAGGACTCGGATATCGGTGATGTGAAGATGGTCATGTTTAACTCAGATGGCTCACAAGGACAGATGTGTGGCAACGGTATTCGGTGTCTAGTGAAGTTTGCGTTTGACAAAAATATTGTTCCTACTACCAAAGAGTCAGTGGTTGTTGACACAGCATCAGGTACTAAGATAGTAACACCCATTTGGGAAGAAGAAAGAATGGTATCTGCCAGAGTGGACATGGGAGAACCAAGTGTCGCGCTTGAAGACATTCCAGCGATTGCTCCAGGACACAGTATGATCATGGATTATCCAATAGAAATAAATGGGGAAACAATAAAGATTAACTGTGCCTCAATGGGAAACCCTCACGCGATAGCATTTATAGAAACACCTGTTGAAGATTATCCATTAGATAAAATAGGCCCACTAATTGAACACCATAAAATGTTTCCAGACAGGACAAATTTTGAGATAGTTAATTTAATTAACCAAAATCACGTAAAAGCAAGAGTTTGGGAAAGAGGATCAGGCTTGACAGAAGCATGTGGAACAGGCGCTTGTGCTATTGTAGCAATCACCCGTTTAAGGCGCCTAACACAAGGCAATGTTACAGTTTCTTTACCTGGAGGAGACCTTGAAATTGAGTGGACTGGAGATGGGGGCGTGATTATGGAAGGACCAGTAGCTACTGTATTTGAAGGTGATTGGAATAATTGATAAATTTATATCTCGTATCACAATTTCAGGGTGATCATAAGATAAATTATTTAGTATTACGCGTAGGAGTTTACACTTGAAAATTGCCAGCAGAGTCGGATCCGTGCCACCTTATTTATTTGTTCAAATTAGTCGGAAAATAGCGGAAAAGAAAGCTCAAGGTATAGAAGTCATTAGTTTTGGAATCGGTGATCCAGACATTGCCACTCCTCAGCCAATTTTAGACGAACTAATAGCCACTTCCTCAGATATACCAAATCATAGATATCCAGAATCTGAAGGACTTCCGGAGTTCAGAGAATCTGTATCGGCCTGGTATTTGAGACGATTTGGAGTTTCTGTTGATCCAGAAACAGAAGTCATCTCCCTTATTGGAGCCAAGGAGGGAATTGGACACGCTTCTTTCGCCTTTGTTGAAGCCGGTGATACTGCCCTTATCCCTGACCCGGGATACCCTGTATATTCGGTAGGTACTCTTTTTGCTGGAGGAAATGCACATATTATGCCTCTAAAGGAAGAAAATAACTGGCTTCCTGATCTGGACGCAATTCCTAAGGAAGTGGCAAAAAACTCGACCGTACTTTGGATAAATTATCCTAATAATCCAACAGCAGCCACGGCAGAAAAAGATTTCTTTAATGACATAGTATCGTTTGGTCTAGAACACGATATTGCAATCATGCATGACGGATGCTATACCGAGGTTGCTTTTGATGGGTATAACCCTTCAAGTTTCCTGGAAGTAGATGGGGCAAAAGATATCTGTATAGAATTTCATTCACTCTCCAAGACATTCAATATGACAGGATGGCGTCTTGGCATGGCAGTCGGCAATTCAAATCTTATTGATAAACTTTTGAAAGTAAAATCTAACCTGGATTCAGGAGTACCTCAGGCAATCCAACATATGGGAATACGAGCATTGAATGCGCCATTGGATTCCGTAGAAGAACGCAATAACACCTATGCTCTACGTAGAGATAAAATTGTATCCGTACTAAACAAAATTGGTCTTACCGTTGAACCTCCAAAAGCCAGTCTTTATATATGGGCTAAAGTTCCAGATGGGTATACTTCGGCCGAATTTTCAGAACAGGTTCTTGAAGAAACAGATATTTTTGTAACTCCCGGAACCGGATATGGTACATATGGGGAAGGTTATATCAGGTTGTCTTTAACAGTAAGTGATGATCAACTAGATACTGCTGTCGACAGGTTATCATCCTGGACAATACCAGGCCCAAAACTATAGTCAGACATGATTGATTTACATGATATTAGATTTTTTTGTTAATCGACCACCTCGTTTATGAAAAAACGCCTGCACTCAACCGCTAAAGTACCGGAAAGAGCATTTTTGGCAGGTATAGATGTTCGTGGCAAAAAGACTTTATGGGGATTATCTGAATCGCTTGAAGAACTATCTCAATTAACTCGAAGTGCAGGAGCTTCAGTTATTGGATCTGTCGGTCAACGAATACAAAAGCCATCCAAAACATATTTAGGACAGGGTAAACTTTCTGAATTAAAAAACATGGCACTATCCGGAACATTTGACACGTTAATATGTGACGATGAACTTACTCCATCTCAGCAACGCAATCTTGAAAAGGAGCTTGAAAAGGTTAAGGTAATAGACCGTACAGCCCTAATACTAGATGTCTTCGCCAAAAGGGCACAGACACATGAAGGTAGACTTCAAGTAGAATTGGCCCAATATGAATATTTATTGCCTCGTCTTGCCGGACAATGGACCCATTTAGAACGACAAAGAGGAGGTCTACGAGGTGGTGTTGGCACAATGGGACCAGGAGAAACTCAGATTGAAACAGACCGTAGACTAGTCAGAGATAGGATCAGAAAAATACAAAAAGATCTGGAATCTGTTCGTCGACATCGTACACAATATCGACAGAACAGGAAAAACAAACAAATACCAGTTGCGAGTCTAGTGGGCTACACCAATGCAGGGAAAAGTACTTTATTAAACCAATTGACCAAAGCTAAAGTGATAGCGCAAAACCGTATGTTTCAAACTCTAGATCCGATTACCAAACGTCTATTCCTACCATCAGCTAGAGAAATCCTTTTAACTGATACCGTTGGATTCATTCAAAAACTCCCACCAGCCGTAATTTCTGCATTTCAAGCTACTATTGAAGAGGTAAGAGAATCGGAACTTTTGATTCATGTAGCTGATGTTAGTCATCCAAATGTTGCTCAACAGGTTGAGACCATTGGAGATATATTAAAAGAACTCAATTTAACAAATACAAAGACCATTCTTGCCTTAAATAAAATCGACAAATTAGATATATCAAATTCGAAATTGATGAAAATGGTTGAAAATCAAAATCCTTCAGATTACGATACCGTGTTGATTTCCGCCTCGTCTGGTACAGGCATAGAGGCTTTAATAAAACAAATTGATATTAATATACAGGCGAATCCGATTTAAAGCCCTCTTTTATTTTCCTTTTGTCGAATAAAAGCTAAGCGAGTAGTAAACATGTTGTATTTATTGAATGAATTACCTCGTCCACCAATTGCTAACCCGAGGTTCGCACTATATATGTTATGTCAAGTAACATATATAAATACATCAATAAATTGCCAGAGTTAGATGAAAAGTCTCTCCTGGATTTAAATTCCGGTCTCTGTAATTTGTTTTACTGATAAGAAGTTTTTTAATACCAGAGCGACAAAATCATATTAATCCAAAATGATATTATTTTGGATCTTCAAGAGTCTGGAGTAAAAGTTTTATTTCGAAATGCTTTCATCAATTATTTTTTTTATTTTCGTAAATATAAGGATATTAGAGTAATAATATATCTTAAAACCATCAGATCAAGGAAAGATCTCATAAATTTACGTTTGGGTTAAGTTTCATCTAAACCTGATATTTTATATTCAACTTAGATCATTAACACAAAATTTACGTTGTGGTTTGGTAGGAATCTACTTTTCCAATATCCTAATTGGGCTATTAAGTCTGAACTTTGAGAATTTTCATGGAATAAAGGGACTGCAAGACGTTAAGAGATGCTTCTTGCACAGAATTTTCATTAAACTCTATTGCTTTTATATACGATTCTTGTTTAAACGCTTCCAGGCCTTGTTCTCTTAGAAAAATAACCCGATTACCATAATTAGACGTTACTGCGCCTAGCAAATATATTGTGCCTTCCCTGGCATCTGATCTGTTGACCAAATGAATATCCTGTATATCAGATTCGTCGTGAATAAGTATTGCTGCATCGCATCGACTGAGAGTATCTAGATGAGTGTCAATAAGGATTGAATCTTCTTTCAATTCAAGTTGTAATAAGGCGACTCCAAAAGATTCAAGTGTAGTCTTTAAATGTTCTGCTGTAGGTGAAAATCCTATATGGCATATCAAAATACACTTCGGGTCCAAATCTTCATTCAAAATGTTTTTCTTTTCTGTATCAAGGGATTCAGGATCACTACCTGTTCGTCGTTGTCCAAACAATACATTTTTTGGCTGTTGATGGGCTCCAGAAGAACTCACATAAAGGTCCTTGCCAATACTTCCTAAGATACCAACATACACCCCATTCGTTTTTAATACAGTTAGACATTCATCCGTCAAATCTGGCTTGACTCCGAATTCCCGAACCAAAGAATTTTTCGCGAAATCATCAGGTGGAAGTTTTTGACCTTCATATTTGTCATAGAAGCGATTAAACAAATCTGGGAATAGAGCTGCCTGGAGCAAACTTCTATATTGTTCTTCACTACTGTTTGGAGAGACTATTGCCATACCTAGTTCAGTCAATTCTATGAATTCATCGCCAGAACCACCAGTGGTAAGCCCGTATCTTTCTGATGATTTCAATTTCATAACGAAAGCACTGCTTAATGGTGTTGTATTAAGATTTCTTGCCAATACTTGACGATAAATGCTTCCGTTACCAACTGCTTTTACTATTTCTTTTGGTATCTGTATACACTCTTCAAGGCTATGAAGAGGATATGTCCTTTGTCTTCTACGTCTTTTTTCATTAGTCATGACTTTTCCTTAATAAACTGAAAACAATATAACCGATATTTTGGTCATATACAAACCTATTCAGCCATTTTTCAGCCTTATACAGAATACAGATCTGAATATAACTGAAGAACATGAAAAGATTTGAATACAATTACTATGTCGATGTAAATGAGGTTCCAGCTCGTGAATATTCCAGCCTTGATGTTTGATTGGTGTAGAATGTCTTTAAAGATTGGTTTTATAGCTAGGAGAAGAACTTGAAAAGATGCGTCAGTCACGTAATTTTTGTTAGTCTCGTACTTTTGACACTTGCTTTAACTAGTGGATGCTCGCTAGTAAAACAGGAAAATCAAGACGATGGAGACATAAATCAAGCTTCCGAAAAGACAGAGGCTTCTGGGGAATCTCCGAACTTCCCACAATCTATATCTCCAAATCAACCTATCGTGAGACCTGATGCTGTCCCTGAAGACCTGGGTGTGATATGGGAATCTTGGTCATATTTGCTTAGAGATTATGTAGACCCTACTCAACTAAAAGGTGAAGAGTTTTCTGAACGTGCTATAAGAGCCATGCTCACCGTTCTGGGTGATCCTCAAACATCGTACCTAAGCCCTTCTATATTACAGGGTAGTTTTCAAGATGTCTTCCGTGGAAATTTTGAAGGAATAGGTGCCCATGTAAATATGAACAGACAGGGCAAACTTGTTATTATATCTCCTATCCCAGGAGGTCCAGCTGAAAAGGCCGGCATTAAACCTGGAGACATTATTCTTGAAGCAGATGGAGAAAACCTTGAAGGGTTAAGTTTATTAGAAGCCGTATCAAAGATAAGAGGGCCCAAGGGTTCGACTGTAAAGCTTTTAGTTAAACATCTAGGTGCCTTGGACCCAGTCCTGATCGAGATTATCAGGGACAAAATCCCGCTTATAAGCGTACATCTCCGTAGTCAACCTGGCGACAGATTTGCACATATCCGCATCAGCCAATTTTATCCCAATACACCTGATGCACTAAAAGATATGGTGCTAAAGGCTATTGAAGATGGATCCGAAGGTATAATACTGGACCTTCGTAATAATGACGGTGGCACACTCGATTCAGTGATAAATATAGCAAGTCTATTTCTTAGGAAAAACGACGATCTGGTTCTATACGTGGAAAAAGGAGATGGCAGCCGAACGAACTGGCAGGTACGCCATGAACTTACAATAGCAGATGAAATACCATTAGTAATGCTGATCAATGAAAGAAGCGCTAGTTCAAGTGAGGTTCTGGCAGGAGCATTACAAGACCACGAAAGGGCCACTATAATTGGGGAAATATCCTTTGGTAAAGGAAGTGTCAATATTCTTAGGCCACTTAGTAATGGTGGAGGGCTTTACATAACAATAGCTCACTGGCATACTCCAAATGGGCGCCAAATTCATGGAAAAGGGATCACACCAGACATTGAAATCACCCATCGAGACTCAAGAGAAAAGGACGTATTACAGCTACAAGCAGCAATCAATGAGCTAGAACGTATACTTGATTCTAGCTGATTTAATAAGAGCATATCGAGACTATACCAATGGCGGACAAAAAAAACTTTACGGTTAACCGCAAAGCCCGGTTCAACTACGAAATTCTCGAAACAACTGAAGCCGGATTGGTTTTACAAGGAAGTGAAATTAAAGCTATACGTGAAGGCAGGGCAAACATCAGTGAAGCTTTTGCCAGAGACGAGGCTGGTGAAATGTGGCTTTTCAACGTCCATATTTCTCCATATTCAGCCGCAGGCATTACTGATCACGATCCTACACGCCAAAGAAAACTCCTTTTAAAGAAGCAGGAAATCATAAGGCTAACAAAACAACTGCAAGAGAATCGCTTCGCCCTCGTCCCTCTACGACTCTACCAAAAAAGACATAGAGTGAAAGTAGAATTAGGACTCGGCCGAGGAAAACGCCAATATGACAAGAGAAGAACAATAATAGACCGGCAGAGAGAAAAAGAAGCCAGAATAGCTATCAAAAGAGAGGCTATTTAGATTAATAATTTTATCAAACGCAAGGCCGGGCAAGATTTAGTCAGGGGTGAAGACTTAAATATGCCCGGCCTTAGTGCTTTGGGTGGCTTGTTCTAGCTTGCTTTCTTTACTTCGATAGTTTCGCCAGGTGCTAAAGCAACACGCTGTACGTTTATACCGAGTTTAAGAAGCCAATAACCTAATGTTGCTTTACTAACACCCAATGAGTCGGCCGTTGCAGACAAACCATTTTCGGTTACTAACGGGGGTAACATTATTTCAAGGTCATTGCCGAATTTTTCTTCGACTGCCACCATCTTCTTCGTCTTTTTCCTATACATCATATCCCTCCTGAGCTTGAGAGTGAACTAATGTTAACGTCTGTCTTAACAAAGTGTCAACATGTTTTTCAATCATATTCTAGGAACTTTTCAAAAATTGAATACAGATATAAATAAATCATTTTTTATATCTGTATGATATTAGTAAAAGGATTTATGTGTATCGCTTAAATAGCGTTTTATCAATGAAGTGTGTTAAATATGCTTTGCTGCTATATTTTTTGCCCTTAAAAGAGAATATATACTGTCCCTCTACCCTGCCAGTGTTTGTATATCAGAAATCTTTTTTAGTTGGTGGTAAAATTCCAGCAATAAGGTTATTGAACATGCCAGATAGGTTGTTTTACATAAAAAAAATTGTTATATGGGTAATTTACTCCCTTTTGATTTTTCCCTTAGTTTCATGTGTTTGGGATACTCCAAATGTAGATGCAGTTGAAAAAACTCAAAATGTTGAGAAATTGAATATCTCTCAAGTGAAGCAAAAAATTGAGAATCGTCAAAGCCTGGCATTCATGGATCTTTCTAATCTTGATCTTTCAAATATGAATCTAAGAAATATGAATTTGGAAAACTCAAATCTGAAAGGTACAAATCTTCAAGGTACAGATTTAGAAGGAGCTAATCTTAAAAACGTCAATCTCAACAAAGCAACCTTGAAAGATTCCAACCTTCAAAGAAGTATTTTAGTCAAAGCTGATCTAAGAGAAACAGATCTCCGTAATGCGGACCTGCGATACACAAATCTCACAGAAGCAAATCTCTTCTTAGCCAAAATGGAAAGGGCAAGATTGATAGGATCTAACCTACAGGGAGCCGACCTCTGTGGGTTAAACCTAACAAATTTTGACTTGAGGTCAATCAATCTTAGTAAAGCAAGAATGTCTGAAACTCAATTGGATGGGGCAAATTTAAGCAGGTCAAATTTAAAATCAGCTGTTTTAAGCCAAGCAAGTTTAGTTGGTTCAAACCTTGAACAAGCTGACCTTTCTCTAACTGTACTTAGGAACGCAAGCTTAAGCAACGCGAATTTAACTAACTCAATTCTTGTTAGAACAAACTTTAGAAATGCAAACTTAAAAGATGCTGATTTAGATGGGGCAGACCTCACGGGAGCAATATTCGACAACGCTATACTCGAAGGAACTATAATTTATTAGAGTATTGAATATCTTCACACGTTAAAAAGAACATGCATTATTTCACCATCATTTACAATATAGTCTTTACCTTCCTGACGCAAAAGACCTCTTTTACGAGCTTCGCCTAAACTACCACACTCAATTAGCTCCTCATAAGAAATAACTTCTGCCCTGATGAATCCTCTTTCAAGGTCACTATGTATCCTGCCTGCCGCTTTTTGAGCCAAAGTTCCCCTGGATATTTCCCACGCCCTAACCTCATCTTCTCCTACAGTGAAAAAGCTTATTTGGTCAACAACATCATATGAAATACTAACCATACGATTCAATCCGGACTCTACTAATCCAAGGTCCTTCCTAAAATCTATCTCTTCATCAATCCCCATTTGACCAAGTTCCATTTCTAACTGGGCACACATAACATCTGCCCTTGTATACTGACCTTTCACTGTATCAGAAAGTTTTTTCTTGAATTCAGTGCTTTTATCTAATTGCCCTTCTCCAATATTTATTACAACTATTAACGGCTTGATCGATAGAAAACCAAATCCAGTTATATTCTTACTTTCATCAGGCGA
>CEUZ01146024.1_pt1 | contig 13499 bp, 16 predicted proteins | sample 361511 | NCBI WGS metagenome assembly CEUZ01 (sample SAMEA2622822, study PRJEB7988) | marine metagenome | biome: marine biome (ENVO:00000447); feature: surface water layer (ENVO:00002042); material: "saline water (ENVO:00002010), including plankton (ENVO:xxxxxxxx)" | depth 5 m
CCCACATCCATGATCGCCACAAGATCGCCTTCTTTCACATTGGGGAATGACCGGTCGGTGGCAAGACGGTCAGTGTTTTCACAGATTCCTCCCGTAAAGTCGGCTACAATCTCATGGGGTGCTTTCGGATCACCAACCTTGAAAATTTTATGATACGTCTTATAGAGAGCGGGGCGGAGAAAGGTGTTCATCCCAGCATCGAGGCCCACGAATGTTTTGTAACTCTCCTTAATGCCGGACACCCGGGCCAGCAGGAAAGCCGAATCAGCGATAACGATCTTTCCCGGCTCAATGACAAACCGAGGTGAAGCTCCATTAGACGGATCGTAGAATGAACGGAAAGTAGCACCAAGTTTGCCGAACATTTCATTCACATCGAGAGGTTTCTCATCATTCCTATAAGGAACACCGTAGCCGCCACCTAGACTGATGAACGAAAATGTGAATCCGAGTTCACTTTCAAGCTTTCTCGCACAAGTAAGAATGGCGGTCAGCAATCGGACAAAATAGTCGCCATCCAAATTGCCCGACCCGCTCATACACTGAATGCCAAATCTCTTGACTCCGCTCTCTTTCGCACGCCGATAGATTTCGGCGATCTTCACTTCCTGAATACCAAACTTCGCCTCTTTCCCTGATGTGACAACTTCTGGAAAACTCCCGCTACCAAAACCGGGATTCAGGCGAAATGAAATCTCGTCAGGGATACGGATTTTCATCAGCCTGTCAAAGGAGGTAATATCATCAAGATTGAGGTGACCTGCTGAGGCAAGTGCCAGATTTAGCTCCTCCGTGGTCTCGTAGTTTCCCGTATAGAGCCGCCGCTTATTGTCAATCCCAACCTGCTCAGCGATGTAAAGTTCTCCAGGAGAGGAACAGTCAGCGCCCAGCGATGGGAGTGATTCTTTCATGATGGAAAGCAGGTGCGGGTTCGTGTTCGCTTTCAAGGCGAAACAGATCTGATAATCGGAAAATGCGGAAGCAAGCGCTGCATCGAGGTGCTGAAGGTTAGATATAAGACGGTCCCCATCGTAAACGTAGAGCGGTGTTCCGTATTGTTGAGCCAGTTCATTTACCGCATCTCGATCGGAAATGAGATAGCGGAGTGGATGTTGAGAGTCAGTTTTGGGCATGAATCGGTTCAGATTATCCGCCGAAAATAGGACGTTGAAGGGAGCAACTCAACCTGTTTGCGTAAACCATCATTTCAATGCGCTGTCGTTTCTATTGTCTAAATTCGCCAACGGCATGAAAGCAGAAGAGGTACAGGATCTCATTCAAAAGGGTCTCGAAGGGGCCACAGCTGAGGTAACGGATCTTCAAGGGACAGGCGATCACTTTTCTGCCAGCGTAATCTGGAGCGGTTTCGAGGGGTTGACACTGATTCAGCAGCACCAGGCTGTTTACCAAACACTCGGCACTTTTCTGACCAATGATATTCACGCTCTTCAGCTTAAAACTTCAACAGAATAGAGGGGAAACAATATGGACTATAAAGAACAGATTCACAAAACTATTGATGAGAACATGGTCGTTCTCTACATGAAAGGGACAAAGGAGATGCCCATGTGTGGATTCTCCAATGCTGTTGTTCAGGTGATGAATAGTTACGGCATACCCTATGTTGATGTCAATATTCTGACAGATCCCGAAATCAGGGTAAAGCTTTCAGAGATCAGCAACTGGCCAACTATCCCTCAGCTCTTTATAGATGGGGAACTTGTAGGTGGCTGCGACATTACCCTGGAACTTCATCAATCAGGTGAGCTTAAGAAACTACTGGATGCAGCCGAGCAGAAGGCGGTTTCTGATGCGACTTGAAGGTGCTTCACCTTTGTTCTCCCGTTAATGACAACTTAAATTCGACTCGTTTCTTCACGGAACCCAGGTGGATAACGGTTACCCCGAAATTTTTGGGATAGGTTTTCAACTGGTATAGGTTGCAAGGATTTTTGATACTGTTGTGATTTCTGGCCCCTTCGTCTAGTGGTTAGGACTCCAGGTTTTCGACCTGGCAACAGGGGTTCGACTCCCCTAGGGGTCACAGCAAAATAAAGTATGAACGCACTGATGGGAAAGCTCCTCATTTTGAGGGGCTTTTTTGTTCTCCGATGGACTAAATTCTTTCTCCGTTGAATTATGAGTATTCTAATCACAGGATCTTCCGGTTACATCGGCACTGAGCTTTGCCGGCGCTTTCAGTCGGACTCGTCAGTTGATAAAATCATCGGTTTGGATATGGTGTCACCGAAGGAAGAGTTTCAGAAGGTGACCTTTCACCAAAGGGACTGCTGCAGCGATATATCGGACATCTTTGCCAATAATATGATCGAAACTGTCGTTCATCTCGTATTCGTGCTTGATCCTCTTCACGATATTGAGAAGATGTACAGAATTAATGTTGAGAGTCTGGAGAACGTACTTGGTTATGTGAAAGAGTTCAGCATTCCCCGTCTAGTGGTGACGAGTTCGGGTACAGCTTACGGTGCCTATGCTGACAATCCTGACAGACTTACGGAAGAGATGCCAATCCGCGGACACGACTTTCAGTACGCCAATGATAAACGAATTGTGGAGGAAAGGCTAGTCGAGTTTCAGGAACAGCATCCTCAAACTGACGTAGTCATTGCTCGTCCAGCAGTGGTATGCGGGGCTCATATCGGTAACTTCATTTCCCGATACGTCTCCAAACCTTGGGTTCCTCTGGTAAAAGATTCAACCGCTAAAGTTCAGCTCCTTCACGAGGAGGACGCTGCCAGCGCACTTTACTCACTCGTGAAAGAAGCCAAGCGCGGTGCTTACAATCTCGGCCCCAAAGAGACTATTACTCAGGATGAACTCGTAGGTATTGCCGGTGGAAGAGTATTGCGTTTTGGACCGCGAACCCTTCGTTGGCTAACAGCGGTTGGCTGGAACCTTCGGTTGAAATTCCTGACAGAAGTACCGAGTTCGATGCTGGACTACATCGAATTCACTTGGGTCGTAGACGGAACTAAGATTGAACAGGAGACCTCGTTCAGGTATCGCTATTCCTCAGAGGAAGCGTTGCGGGGATTTATCGAAGCTGCATAGGTACAGCCGATGGGGGAAATCCATCCGTTTGTCACTCATTTTCCTATCGTTCTGATTCTTACGGCGACGCTTTTTCAGCTGACCTATATTTTTCAACCGTCTTGGATGGACCGACGAACCCCTCTGTGGCTTTTCGGCCTGAGCGTTATTCCGGCAATCCTTTCTATGATGTCAGGGCAGGAAGCAGCCACCGCCGTTCAAGATCTGCACAGTTCTGCCCGATCACTGATGGAACAGCATGAAGATACGGCCTCCTTTACAGTATGGACCTCCATCATCCTCTTTCTTGGATGGATTTGGTTCTACCTTCGTTTTCCCGATGATCGCCGTGTCGACATGATCGTGGCGGCGTTTCTGCTTCTCCTTTCTGTCAGTGTCGCCATCGCCGGATACCTGGGCGGTCTTCTGGTGATGCGCCATGGAGTCGGAGTCGGCCTTTTGTGAACCGGCGCAGCTTTCTCACCACTTTTGCAGGAGGTGCAACCTACTTGGCTATTCCGCCGATTTATTCCCATTCTCAGAAAGAAGTTGTTCACTATCCTGAGCAACCTATCAAAGATGTTCATATCCACCTGTTGGGGAGCAGTTCAAAGAACGGGTGCTTCCTCAGCGATCGGTTTCAGAACTCGTTTGCCGTACGGTTTTCCCGCCTTTTTACGGACTTGGGTGACGGTGACACCCCTGAGGCACGGATCGAGCTTATGTCGATCGGATGCTCAAGTTGATATCCGAACTCCCGGACAACTGGCGGGGAATCCTTATTCCTATGGATGGTATTTACGACTCTTCCGGTGAACGGCACCTGAACAGTGCACTATTCCTGATTCCCAACGATTATGCAATGTCAATAGCCACCGAAAGTGAAAAACTTTTCCCTGCTTCATCTATTAATCCAGGCAGGAAGGATGCCATCGATGAGCTCGAGCGTGTTGCCGATTCTGGCGCCGTCGTCGTGAAGTGGATACCCAATACAATGGGGATCGACCCTTCGGATAAATCGATCCTTCCATTTTATCGGAAAATGAAAGAGTTCAGTTTGACGCTTCTGTCTCACACTGGCACGGATTATGCCGTTGGCGGAGCCGTGGATCAGACGCTGGGTAATCCCCAGCTGTTACGCCTTCCGCTCGAGGAGGGACTCAATATCATCGCCGCTCACTGCGCATCAGGAGGAGGCGATGCCAACGGTTCCTATATTAGCCAGTTTCTCGGCATGGTTGACGATTTTCCCAATCTTTACGGTGACATTTCGGGACTCTCTATGCTCCACAAAGTATCAAGCCTGAGGCATTTGATCAGGAATCCTCATTACTTCGACAAGCTTTGTTACGGCAGCGATTTTCCTCTCTATTACACTCCGGCCACCAGTCCTTTCTATTTTCTGGGACTCCTCTCCATCTCAACAGCCATAGCACTTGAAAAAATAGACAACGATCTTCAGAGAGATATTGCCACACTGACTACTCTTTCAGCTCCGGCACATTTTTTCGGCCGTGGTTACTACATCGTCAGCGGACTCGAGCAGGTTGGGTGATGCGTCGATTCTGGAAGCTGATGACCATCGTCCTGAACGTAGTTCCTAATCCGGCGGCACGGCTCATGAAACTGTTCCGGCAGGAGCCTTCGATTGAAACCACTTCCTATACAACGACAGAAGGGACTGTCGTCCCAATGCGGATTCATCATCCTCCCGGCGACGCTCCGGCCCCTACGCTCATCATCTATCCCGGTGTCTCGCCTGCCGGCGAAGAGCACGAAGCAGTCAATGTTCTGGCACGGGCTCTTGCTTTCGCGGGTATTCGAACTTTCTTCCCGCGCATTCCAGACCTGAAGGAGGTTCTCGTAAGGGAAGAATCGGTGGAGCATATGATCAATGTCTATCTTGCTGTTGAAGCGAGAGAAGATGTCGATCCGGCGAAGATTGTCGGAAGTGGCGTCAGTTTTGGCGGAAGTCTTTTCATTAAGGCGTGCCTGGATGACAGATTGAGAGGCAAGCCAGCGGCGGTGCTCTCTTACGGAAGCTTCTTCAATTTCCGTGATGGGCTCAATTTCTCAATGACAGGCGTTTGTTCGGATGGAGAGAAAGAGTATCACATCGAACCGCACGATTGGGGGCGAATTGCCTTTTTCCACAACTACCTCGAGTATCTTGATGAGCCACATAACCCCGAAAAGGTTCGTCAATATCTTCTCGATAAGGTGGCCAATGATGGTCAGAATGGCGATGCTCTTTATGAATCTTTTTCAGAAGAAGACAGAATCCTTATCGACAAGATCGTTGCAGATCAAAGCCAGGAAGCGGTCGCCATGGCCGAGAAAGTCTTGAAAAAAATAGAGCCGTTGGTGGAACGGCTTTCTCCGTCAAACTTTTTAGATGAGATTGACTTCCCTATCTATCTCATGCACGGAGCAAACGACAATATGATTCCTTTCACAGAGACCGTAAGATTCACAAAAGCGCTGACTGAAAGCGGCAGAGAAGTTAAAAGTTTCGTCAGTTATCTCTATTCTCATTCGGAAACCAAGGGTCACGACCGTGGTCTCTTTGGTTTTTTATTGGAATTGTGGCGGATAGGGCGGTTCCTTGGATCGTTGCTCAAACCGGTTCTTTAAGGCCAGTTTTTTCCCAACAATCTCTCGTCGGTGCTCTCGTCGAAAAAACTTGACATTACCGACGAGAAAGTGATAAACTTTCCGTCGAGAAGAGTTTTAAAATTTCTCTAACTAAAAAAGAAGGAGAGAATCATGTCTGAAGTGGTCTCAAGAACAGGTGTTTCGAAAGAATCCGGTTATCTGTACTACCTCGGAAAGGACGGCAATGTGTGGCGTTCTAAGATGGCACGTGCAGGAAAAGGTGGTGGCAATGCGGAAAAAGTCGCCGATGCCGGTGTATCGCGGGAGTCAGGCTATCTATACTACATCGATAAGAATGGCGATGTTTCCAGATCTCCCATGGCGAGAGGTCGTTAATAGCTGATTCTATCTGTCGACTAAAAAACCCTCGGTCTCGGCCGGGGGTTTTTTGTATTGGGGTGAATCAAATTGCGCCGCTTAAATTAATCGGAGAATATCTTGGTCACCTAGTGTGAGAGATTGATGAAAATCATCTTAAGAATCCTGATCATTATTTCACTTTCTTACGGGCAAGTTGACTACAGTTCTCAGGTCCAGCCCATATTCAATCAGGATTGTACCAGCTGTCACGGGGGTAGTGGAGGTCTAACTCTTAACTCTTATGAGGAGCTTATGAAGGGAGGGAATAGTGGAGCAGTCATTGTGGCTGGGAACGCTACCAGCAGTCTTCTGGTGCAACGCCTCGATGGGTCTGTTACACCGAAGATGCCTCAGGGAGGCTCACTTCCAGATTCGACCATCGATCTCATCAAGCAGTGGATCAATGAGGGAGCCATAGAGGCTGTGTCTATCACCGAAGAAGAACTACTGCCTTTGCTGTTTGAGGTTGATGGGAATTTTCCTAATCCATTCAACCCCCTTACCAGAATTGTGATCAGTTCCAGGACCAAAGTCGAAGGGAGGGCGATGATTACCACAGCATCGGGAACAGCTGTTTTCGACTTCGGCACGGTTCAGATGCACCCCGGAACGAATAGCCTCGTCTGGAATGGCGAAGACAATACCGGCCGGCGACTTGCATCCGGACCTTATCTCTTTATCTTTAAGAACTCTGACCTCATCCTTTCGCACAGGATGATACTCTTGAAATAGGTTTAGGATTTCCTTAACGCTAGTCTACATATGAAAACCGAGGTTCGGTTCTTTTCCGCTCTGGTCAGTCTAATAATTATGTTTGGATGTATTGATATGGGAAGTGAGCCGAAAGAGGTCCCTCCTGATGGCTCTTCGGTTTTTGCGGATGACATTCAGCCCATTTTTGATATCAGTTGTGCCCTTTCGGGGTGTCATGTCTCGAGTGCCTTGAGACCGCCTGACTTGAGGGATGGGCAAAGCTATTTAGAGATTGTCGATGTTGAGTCGTCAGGTTTTGCGCCGCTTAAGCTCGTCAAACCAACGAAGCCTGAAGAATCGGTTATCTACTTGAAAATTTTAGGCGATCAATCTACCGGTTCACGAATGCCTCCTGGCGGGACACTAAGTGATGCGAGCATTCTTGCCATACGCACGTGGATAGAGGCAGGGGCAAAGAACAATTGACGACGAACCGAAAACTGTTTTATTTAATCTTCGCAACCACGATTTCGTTCGAAATTTTGATAGCTATACCCCGGTTTGCCATCAAGGAAGGGTCGTGTAACACGTGCCATGTCAATCCCACCGGCGGTGCCCTCAGGAACGATTATGCCAATCTTGTTATATCCCCCGATGAGATTGCCATGCCTAAGACCGCCTCACTTGTTCAACTCAGCGATCCCGGGCAGCTGACTGATCATCTCCGAATAGGCGCCGACCTTAGAGCCCAGTTTATTTCAGACAGTGAAGAAGCGTCGTTTTTTCCCATGCAGGCAGATTTTTACGCCCATTATGATGTTGCTGGTTTTGCTGGAATCTATGTCGAATCTGAAGCTTTGCTTGGCACCACAGAATACTGGTCGAATGTTTTTTTGCCGTTCTTGAACAGTTTTGTGAAAGTGGGGAAATTGCGTCCCTATTATGGACTGGGATTGGACGACCACACCTCATTTATTCGTGGAGGCAATATTAAGAGGACTAAGGGCCTGGTGAAGGAAGGACTTCCGTTCTCACCGATGCGCCCGCCGATAAACGGAGCCGAAATCGGATTCTTTGGTATGAACTACAGTGTGACGGGAAGCATCTCAAACGGTTTTCTATCCGGAGAATCTGCTGAGGCGGCTTTTCTCGGGCCACCGGGCAACAGAACTGTGGTTTTAAGAGGAGAACGGTCGATCTCTAGGGGCGAGATAGACGGATTTGTCGGGGCATCTTACCTGTCCGAAGGAGAGACGTTACTGCGGGGTATTTTCGGAGGCGTTGCCAGAGGCCCTTTACTGTGGATGGGTGAAGTGGATTTAATGACCGGTTGGAGCGGCAATGTAACAGGGATGGCATCTTACAGCGAATTTGCTTGGATTGTGAGGCAAGGCGTTCACCTGCTGGCAAAATATGATTTCATTGATGAAGACATCGAAGTGCTGGAAAATGCGCTTTCAAGATTCTCACTTGGTGTTGAACTTTATCCCTTCAGTTTTTTGGAGTTCAAGCTTCAAATAAGAAAGACTACGGTGGCTGGCGGGGGAACTTCTCCGGCCGAATTTCTCTTTCAAACTCATGCATGGTTCTAAGGAGGCAGACGTATGAAAAAGTTTCTTATTGTTATGGTCGCAGTGACTGCCGTTCAATCAATTCGAGCGCAGAATGTGAAAAACCTTAAAGTTCTCTCCTTCAAAACAAAGAAGGAGACCATGGATTATATGAAGAAGACCATCGCGCCGTCTCTAGGGGTGAAATGTTCCTACTGCCACAATGTTCGCGATTTCCCATCAGATGGAAATAAATACAAAGAAATCACGAGAGAGATGATACTTATGACTGAGTGGATCAACAAGAATACGATCAAGTCGCTAAAGTATGAACCTGTTACCTGCTGGACGTGTCATCAGGGGAACATCTATCCACCGCGTTACAAGGGCGACAAGGGTGAAGGGGACAAAGATTGAGTATGGAGTCTATGTTTCCTGAAAAAGCGATACTGTATGCAGAGGAGAACAGCGGTCGTTTCCTTCAGGAGCTGAAGGAACTGGTTGCGATCCCTAGCGTGTCCAGTGACTCGAACCATCTTGGCGATATGAAAGTTTGCGCCGATTTTGTGGAGGGTGCCATTTCAAGCATCGGATTTGATCGAGTGCAAATGGTGGAAACGAAAAAACATCCCATCGTTTACGGTGAGTGGCTCGGCGCCCCAGGCGCCACAACCGTCCTACTTTACGGCCATTACGATGTCCAGCCCGTTGATCCACTTGAGCTCTGGGAGACACCGCCTTTTGAAGCTTCAGAGCGGGACGGCCGTCTTTACGGTCGAGGTACAGTAGACGACAAGGGGCAGTTTTACCTTCATCTTAAGGCGATGGAGTCGTGGATGCGGTCGGCTGGTAGTCTCCCGGTAAACATGAAAGTGATCATTGAAGGTGAGGAAGAGGTCGGTAGCGAAAGCCTCGAACCGTTTCTTGATGAAAATCGAGAAATGCTAGCGGCGGACGTGGCGGTCATTTCCGACACAAGCATGATCAAGAAGGGGTGGCCGTCCATCACCTATGGTCTCAGAGGGATCGCTTATTTCCAGATCGGTCTGAAAGGGCCTTCTCAGGATCTTCACTCCGGTATTTTTGGTGGTGCGGTGAAAAATCCCATTCACGCCCTGATAGAAATCATTGGCCAACTTAAGGATAAGAACGGCCGCATTGCTATTCCCGGAGTCTATGATGATGTTGTTGAACTTACATCTGAAGAACGCAGGGTTATGGCCGAGCTCCCTTTTGAAGAGGAGTTATTTCTCGATGAGGTGGGCGCTCCTAAGTTAAGTTGGGAAGATGGTTACACTCCCCTGGAGAGTTTATGGTGCCGCCCTGCCTTGGATGTAAACGGGATTTGGGGAGGGTTTTCTGGAGAGGGTTCCAAGACAGTGATCCCCTCAGAAGCCCACGCCAAGGTGAGTATTCGGCTGGTCCCGAATCAAGAGCCGGACATCGTCGGAAATCTACTAGAGACATATGTTCAGGAGATCGTTCCGCCTGAAGTGGAGGTTACGATACAGAGAATGCACGGCGGCCGCCCTTTTCTTGGAGATCTTTCTAACCCTGCCTTTTCCGCGGCGGGGAGAGCTCTGGAAAAAGGATTTGGCGCAAAGGCGGTCTATATTCGGGAAGGAGGCTCAATCCCATTCGTTCGGAATATGACAGAAACACTTGACTTGCCTTGTCTACTGCTCGGATTTGGCCTTCCCGGAGAAAACGCTCATGCCCCGAATGAATGGATCGACCTTGAAAACTACGCCCTCGGGACACAGAGCGCTATTCATCTTTACCACGAATTGAGTTTGATGTAAGAGAGGTCTGAAAATCTTCAGCGGTGTTTTCCGTTTTCATTTAATCTTTTTTCTCGGCTCTATTCTCTGGCCTGAATTCGATGTCCGATCCCAACCGGTGGTAAGTACAATTACCATCGAAGGGAATCACATCACTAAAGAATACATTATTCGAAGAGAAATTCAGCACCAATTGGATGTTCCCTTGGATTCGACCATGGTCAAAGCGGATCGGGATCGAATAGATAATCTGTCAATCTTCACCAGTGTAAAGTGGGAAGCTGAATTACTGGATGACGGGTCCGTGGAGCTGGTTTTTGTTGTTATAGAAACCTGGCGGATTTGGCCAGGCGCAGCTCCTATGTATTGGGAAGATAAAGGTTGGTCCTTCTTCGGCGCGGTGCGTGTGCTCAACTTCAGAGGTCGAAACCAAGCATTCGCCATGGGTGGCGCGGTTGGGGCATTGGATATGTTTGGATTCCAGTTTTCCGATCCATGGTTCGCAGGTGATCACATCTCATTTTCGGGCGATATAGGTCGGGTGATTTTCCAGCACCCTTTCCTGCCTTACGTCCAGATCACAGATTCATTCGAAGCGATTCTTGGCAGATGGTTTGGCTACAAATGGAAAGTGCGGGTAGGGTTCGAACTTGAACGTAAACAGTTCGAGGGTGAAACCGATACGCTCACATACAGTTATGTGGCACCCCAGGGGTCTGTTGCCTACGATACAAGAGATATCTACCGAGATCCGTCAGAGGGTATCTCTGTTCTTCAGCAGTTCTATGTCATGTTCCACAGTTCGGATTCAAATCGGAACCGATTGGTCTGGACACAAACTGTTGGTAGCTACTGGTCACCAGTTAAAGGGAAGAATAAACTGACTCTTGGATTGGGACTGATGTCCATTGCCACTTTCGGCGCCCTTGATGAGGTCTGGATCAATTATTTTGGTGGTAGCTACAGTATCAGAGGTTGGTCAGTTCCATCTCGGGAGGATTTTCTAGACCCTGGCCACTCATTCCGTTTCGGAAACCAGGAATTGGTGTTTTCCGCGGAGGCACGAAAGACGATTGTATCTTCCTCCTCAGTTTCAGCTCTTTCATTAAATGCTGAGTACGGCCTGGCAGTCGTCGGATTTATCGATGTGGGGGTTACTTCCTTAGAGCTTTCAGATCTTTTTGTGAGTGATCCGCTAATAGGAATGGGTTTCGGAATCCGCGTCCCCGTATTTGGGAGTTTTCTTCGCATAGATTATGGTTGGGCCTATTATGGCGGGAAAGCGTACGGAACTTCATTGAATATCGGTTCTGGACAGAAGTTTTAACTTTCTTCACAGAATTCGCAGGTTAGCTGTCTCTGGGCTACCTCCGTCTAAAGACCAATACTCTTTCAAATCTCTTTTCGTTTCCACGGCGGAGGCGAGCAATATTATCTCGGTGTTTGAAGATGACAAAGAGAGGTACCACAAGTGTAAAGATCACAAACGATTGAGGTGCAGGTGTCAGTCCGGCCAATGGAAGCAGCAAGACTGAAATAGGTAAGGTTACGGCGGCAGTAATCGAGCTGAGTGAAACATAGCCCCAGATTCCGAAAGTTACACTGAACATTAAGAAGGATATGAATACCGCTGCCGGATAAAGTGCAGTCATCATGCCGGCGAGGGTAGCAATCCCTTTCCCACCACGGAATCGGGCGAAGATGGTGTAACTGTGGCCCAAGACAGCCGCACCGCCAGCAGCGATTTTAATAATTGTGATGTCTGTACCATCGCAGTTGCCTATGATGAGAGTCGGAACCCAAGCCGTCGCCAGCCAACCTTTCATGACGTCCACTACACCGACAAAGATACCCGCTTTTAAACCGATCACACGGATAACATTGGACATGCCGGCATTTCCACTTCCGTGTTCACGGATGTCGACTTTTCCGACTTTTTTCGCAACAATAATGCTCATTGGCAGGGATCCAACTACATAGCTAATGATTATAATGATAAAAACTATCATGCAATAGTACGTAAAATATATTGTTTGTTATCTACTTTTTTTGATATTTTACGAGGAGTTTAAATACTAAATCGGTTCGGAAGATCTGTCTCACCCTCCTTAACCCCACGTTTCTTTCGGACTGATTCTTATTTTGGAAGGCTGGTAATTTCGTTTTCTTTAGGTGCCAGCATTCCCCCTGAAATAATCATCTTTAATCCTTCCTCAACAGTGAGTTTCGAATCGATGGCGTCTCCCCGTGGAATCATAACCATAACTCCAGAAGTTGGGTTTGGTGTGGTTGGAACGAACAGGTGGTAATAAGCTGTGCCATTTGCATCTTTGGATTCCCCGGTGACAAAGGCAATGGTCCAGATCCCGACACGGGGGTAGCTGATGAGCACTGCTTTCTGAAAGGCCCGGTTTGAAGCGCCGGTGATTGATTGAGTAATCTGCTTTGCTGTGCCATAAATGGTGTTTGCAAGTGGGATACGACGAAGAAGAGACTCGCCGATGATGACCAGTTTTCTTCCGAGAAAGTTCGTTACGAAGATTCCGAGGAGATACATAAAAAGGAGTCCGATAATGACGCCTAGCCCAGGAATGTGGAAGGGGAGTAAAGGGTCCAGAATGGGTGCGGCGAAACTATCGAAAAAGTTGAAAAGGACTTTCAGTATCCAAATGGTAGCAAGGATAGGAGCAACAGTGACCAGTCCAGCCACTATCTTTCCACGGAGGTGTTTCAGTACGTGTGCCATTGTCGTTTGTTTAAGTTAATCAGTTGATCCGAATCGATCAATCGGAATGGGAGAGAGGGGACCTCTCATGTTTGAGGAGCCACTTTTTCATCGGCAATCCACCGCCGAAGCCACCAAGGGTGCCGTCGTGAGCGATAACACGGTGGCACGGTATAACAATTGGAACGGGGTTTCTACCGTTGGCACTTCCCACTGCCCGGACCGCCTTGGCATTGTTCATCCGCTCCGCAATCTCTTTGTAAGAAGCTGTCTTTCCGAAAGGAATCTCCGCTACCTTCTTGAGCGCTTTTTCTTGAAACTGTGTCGTTCTAAGATCAATGGGAAAAGTGAAATTCTCACGAACACCGTCAAAGTATTCCCGAAGCTCGTTCAGTTCATCTTGAAGGGCGTTGCTGTTTTCGACCATCTCTTCTTTGGGGAAGATATCCAAAATCCACTGGAAAAAAGTGCTATCGTTTTCAGACTGCAGACTGATCTTACATACGCCCAGGGATGTCTTGGCAATGAGAAGTTTTCCGATGGGGGTATCTAGAGAGGCGTAAGTGATCACGCCCGGAGGTCTTCCGGCCGTATGGGGAGCTTTCGAATACGCTTACCGGTCGCGTCGAAGATGGCGTTTGCCACTGAAGGGGCGACGGGGGGGAGTCCCGGCTCACCAGCACC
>CEUZ01038863.1_pt1 | contig 13493 bp, 15 predicted proteins | sample 361511 | NCBI WGS metagenome assembly CEUZ01 (sample SAMEA2622822, study PRJEB7988) | marine metagenome | biome: marine biome (ENVO:00000447); feature: surface water layer (ENVO:00002042); material: "saline water (ENVO:00002010), including plankton (ENVO:xxxxxxxx)" | depth 5 m
CGGGCAATATAAGCTCGGTAATAAATTCTTTTAAGGAAGTTGCTAAAGGCAAAGTAAATATTAAAGTAACTTCAGAACTAATTAAAATTAAATCGAGTGATAAAATAGTTTTACCAGGGCAGGGCTCGTTTAAAAGTTGCATGGAAGCTTTAAATAAAATTGATGGCCTTGTGGATACTTTAAATGAATTAGCAATTACTAATAAAAAACCTTTGCTCGGTATTTGTGTAGGTCTGCAAATGTTTGCTGATATTGGTTACGAAGAAACAGAAACAAAAGGATTGGGTTGGATTCCAGGTAAAGTTACAAAAATAGATAATCAAAATGGAAAATATAAACTTCCTCACATTGGTTGGAATCAAATTAATATAATCAAAAAAAATAAGATTTTTAAAGATATTAAAAACAATTCTCATATGTATTTTGTTCACAGTTACGAATTTGTTCCTGAGGATAAAAATGTTATTTCATCTACAACAAATTATTCATCAAATATTGTTTGTTCTATTGAAAAAGGTAATATATTTGGAACCCAATTTCATCCTGAAAAAAGTGACAAGATAGGATTAAAAATAATTGATAATTTTTTGAGTTTATGATTAGAGAAATAAGACCAGATGATAAAAACCAGTGGGAGATTTTGTATAGAGGATATGCTGATTTTTATAAAGTTGAAATGAATGATAAAATTTTAAATATTGTCTGGGAATGGATTCATGATAACAATCATGATGTTTGTGGTCTAGTTTATGAGCAAGACAATAAAATTATAGGAATTGCACACTACAGAAAAATGCCAAGTCCATTAAGAGGAAAATATATTGGTTTTTTAGATGACTTATTTGTTGAGCCAAAACATAGAAGAAATGGAATTGGCGAACAAATAATTAAAGAAATAAAAGCAATATCAATAAAAAATAATTGGAATTTAGTTAGATGGATTACGCGAGAGGACAACACTGAAGCAAAGTCTTTATACAAAAAATTGTCAAAAAAAACTAATTGGGAAGTTTACGAATTAAAATGAAAATATTTCCCGCAATAGATATTAAAGATAAAAAATGTGTGAGGTTAATCAAAGGAAATTTTGATAATAAAATAGAATATGAAATATCTCCAGTGGAGCAAGCTGAAAAATATAAAAATTATGGATTTAAAAATTTACACGTTGTGGATCTTGATGGAGCGTTAGCTGGTGAAACGATTAATCTAGAGATTATTCAGGACATAATAGGTAAACTTGACCTAAAGGTTGAGATAGGTGGTGGCATTAGAAATTTTGAGAGTATTCAAAAATATATTGATGCTGGTGCTGAAAAAGTTATTTTAGGAAGTGCTGCTATAAAAGATAAAAATTTTCTAAAAAAAGCATGCGAAAAATTTACAAATAAAATTGCTTTAGGCCTGGATGCTAAAGATGGATATTTATCAGTATCTGGATGGAAAGAAAAATCTAATCAACTAACTTTAGATTATCTAAAAGATGTTAATGATTATGGTGTTAGTAGATTGATTTATACTGATATTAATCGGGATGGCATGAAACTAAGTCCAAATTTTCAGGAAACATCCAGAGTTGCTAAGAATTCAAATTGTCCTGTAATTATTTCTGGTGGTGTTTCATCTATAGATGATATTAAAAAAGCGAAGAGTTTAAAAAATATTGAAGGTATAATAGTCGGTAAAGCGATCTATGATGGTGACATTAAATTAGAAGAACTAGTAAAAGAAGATGCTTAAAAATAGAATAATTCCTTGTTTAGATGTTAAGAATGGTCGTGTTGTAAAAGGCATTAATTTTGTTGATCTGAAAGATGCAGGAGATCCTGTTGAACAGGCCAAGATTTACAGTGATGGTGGAGCAGATGAAATTTGTTTTCTTGATATTACTGCTTCTAATGAAAATAGAGACATTATTTATGATGTTGTAGAGAAAACTTCTAAAAAGTGCTTTGTACCTTTAACTGTTGGTGGAGGAATTAAAAGTGTAGACGATATAAATAAATTACTTAACTGTGGCGCAGACAAAGTTTCTATTAATACAGCAGCAGTCGAAAATCAAAAAATAGTTCTTGATAGTTCTAAAAAATTTGGATCTCAATGTATTGTAGTTGCAATAGACGCAAAGAAAAATGGAGATAAGTGGGAAGTATTTACCCATGGTGGAAGAAATAATAGTGGTATTGATGCATTGAAGTATGCAAAACATATGGAAGAAAATGGAGCTGGAGAATTATTAGTAACTTCTATGGATAGAGATGGAACACAAGTTGGTTATGATATTGATTTAATGTCAAAAATTTCATCTAAAGTAAATATTCCAATAATTGCATCAGGTGGTGTGGGTAATTTAGATCACTTAGTCGATGGAATTAAATTAGGTAAAGCTAGTGCAGTTTTAGCCGCTTCCATATTTCACTATGGAAAGCATTCGGTGCAAGAAGCTAAAGAATATTTGGACTCGAAAGGAATACCTGTTAGAATTTAGTATGCTTAACACATTAGAAAGCTTATTTAACCTTGCAAGAGAAAGAAAAAAAACTCCTGTAGAGGGCTCTTACACGAATAAATTACTCAGTAATAAGACTTTTAGTAAAGAAAAAGTGATAGAAGAAATTAATGAACTTATCGAAGCAGTTGACAACAATTCAAATAAAATCCATGAAGCTGCAGACGTCTTTTATCATCTGACAATATATTTAGAGGCAAATGATGTAAAAATAGAGGATGTTATGAATGAATTAAATAAAAGAAAAAAATGAGTTACGATAATAATAATATTTTTGCAAAAATTTTGAGAGGTGAAATACCCTGTAAAAAAATTTATGAGGATGATTTTGTATTATCATTTCATGATATCAATCCACAAAAAAAAATACATGCCCTTGTTATACCAAAGGGAAAATATATTGATCTTGACGATTTCAGTTTAAATGCTTCTCCCGATGAAATGGTTGGTTTGTTAAAAGGGATTAATACAGTTGCAAAAAAATTAGGCATATCAGTTGATACTGGAAAAGGGTACAGAGCATTAGTAAATATTAACGAACATGGAGGCCAAGAAGTGCCTCATTTACACTTTCACTTATTTGGTGGTGAAAGAGTTGGGAAGATGGTCGAGTGAATAAAGTAATTAATAGAAACTATCTTGAAATAAGTTCCTTAAGTGATTTAAATGAATCTATAAATCCATCAGAATCTTATTCTATAGAGCTTGTTGAACCTTCAGATTTTCAGCTTAATAAATTTTTTTATAAAAATGTTGGTAAAAACTATCATTGGATAGATCGTTTAGTTTGGACAGAAAAACAATGGATCGCTTATGCTAGTGATAAAAAAGTAAAAACTTATGTTTTAAAAAATAATAATGATTTTGCAGGTTATTTTGAGCTTATTTTTCATAAAGATAAAAATGAGATCGAAATAGCTTATCTAGGTCTATTAGAAGAATATCAGAACAAAAAATTAGGCTCCTATCTTTTGTCATCGGCGATAAAGAATTCTTTTTCAAATAAGCCCAATAGAGTTTGGGTTCATACTTGCTCCTTAGATCATAAAAACGCATTAAATAATTACTTGTCTAGAGGCATGAAAGTTTTTAAGTCTGAAACTTTAACAAGATAAATATTTAATTATGTTCAGGTAAAATAAAGATTTTATCATTTATTTTTTTATTAATCTCAACTGAAGAAATAAATGTGATACTTAAATTTTGGTAAATATCTTCTGTTTGCCAACCAATTAAATTTAAATTTTTTTTATTAAAGAATATGTTAATTTTATTATTATTTTCTAAGATAGTAAAATTTATATATTTTTTACTTATCTCTCTTGGTTTTAAGGTTTTCATTTTAGAAATTAAATATTCTTTATCTAATAAAAAATTTAAAGGCGTTTTATAAAGAGGATAAATATAGTAACCATTTTTATTTACAGTTTTAATTACTAAAGATTTTCCATTAGAAACAATAATTTTTTTTTTTGATCCATCGTATTCACAAAAAATTTTTTTAGGATATTCTACTATGCATTTACCGTTTTCCTCTTTATCATTGATGGTTTGAGTAAAATTAAAACTTAAGTTTTTTGTAAGTTTCATTTGTGAAATTATATCTTCTTTAATAGATGAAAAAGCTGAGCTACAAAAACTTAAAATTAAAAAAATATATAAGATTTTAATCATTAAAGAACATCTCTTTTGCCTACATGATTTGCTTTACTAACAATTCCCTCTGCTTCCATCATATCAATAATTCTAGCTGCTCTATTGTATCCTATTTGTAATTTTCTTTGTAAAAAAGAGGTTGAAGCTTTTCCCTCGGACTTAATTAAATCTATTGCAGATTCATAAAGTTCATCTTTATCTCCTTGATTTTTTGAACCATCATTAGCTTCTTTTTCATCAGCAAAATTTAAAATTTCATCAATATAATCCGGTTCCTCTTGAGATCTTAAGAAATTATTTATCTTTTCAATCTCATTGTCAGATACAAATGGCGCATGAATTCTTATTATTTTATTTGCAGAGGTCATATAAAGCATGTCACCCTTTCCTAATAATTGTTCAGCACCTTGTTCGCCCAAAATTGTTCTACTATCAATTTTTGAAGTTACTTGAAATGAAATTCGTGTTGGAAAATTTGCTTTAATTGTTCCTGTAATTACATCGACGCTTGGTCTCTGAGTTGCCATTATAATATGAATACCTGCTGCTCTTGCCATTTGAGATAATTTTTGTATGTAATTTTCAATCTCTTTACCGGCAACTAACATAAGGTCAGACATTTCGTCTACAACAACAACTATATAAGGCATTGGAAGTTTATGATTACTATTATAGCTATCAATATTTCTAACACCTTCTTTTGTCATAAGTCTGTATCTACTCTCCATTTCTTTAACAACCCATCCTAAAACTGATGCAGCCTTTTTAGGTTCAGTTATAACTGGACAAAGTAAATGGGGAACACCTTCATATGTTGAAAGCTCGAGCATTTTAGGATCAATTAAAATAAATTTACATCTATTAGGCGGATGTCTGTAAAGAAGAGATAAAATTATTGTGTTAATACAAACAGACTTACCAGATCCAGTTGTACCAGCTATTAATAAATGAGGCATGGATGCTAAGTCACCAATAATTGGAGTTCCAGAAATATTTTTCCCCAAGGCTATTGGTAATTTAGTATCTTTCTTTTTAAAATCTGAATTATTTAATATCTCACTTAAGTAAACATTCTCTCGTGAAATATTTGGCAATTCTATTCCAATTGTATTCCTCCCAGGAATAGTTGCTATACGCGCAGATTCCGAGCTTGTATTTCTCGCAATATCATCTGATAAATTAATTATTTTTGAAACTTTAACTCCTGGAGCTGGCTCGAATTCATTTAAAGTTACAACAGGCCCGTGACTAACTTTTTTTATATTACCATTTACACCAAAATCTAAAAGAATTTTTTCTAAAAAATTTGGATTATTATTTTCATTTTTATTTAAATTGTCTCTTTCATTTTTTGTAGGCGTTTTCAATAAATCAATAGAAGGAAGTTTAAATTTATTTTTATTATGAGATTGATTTGAGTCTGATTTAATAAAAGGTAAGTCTTCCTGGATTAAACTTTTTATTTCTTCTTGTGGTATAAATTCGTCAATTACTTCATTTCTATTTGTATAATTTTTATTTTTTTTAGAAAATAAGAATTTAAAAATTTTTATAACAAAATTTAAAAAAGTTTTAATTGTAAAGTTAATACTAAATAAGAATAAACAAAAAATTATTATAATTAGTATATAATAAGAAACTTGTGAATTTAGAGTAATTAATGAGTTTAAAGGAGTTGTTTCCAAATATTTTCCAACAAAGCCACCATTACCATTTATATAAAGTTTAAATGCTAAGGGATAAAAAAAAGTAAAAAATAAGGTACCAAATAAAGTATACAGGATCGAATAAAAAATACTTTCTATGATTAAGAAAATTTTTTTGTGTAAAATAATATTAACTGCGCAAAAAATAAGACTAAAAGGGATCAATAAAGAAATTAGTCCAAAAGATTGAAAAAAGAGGTCAGCTGTAAAACTTCCCTGAAATCCAAGGATGTTTTTTATTTCCACATTGTCAGGAAAAATGAAATTAGGATCCTCTGGTGAAAAACTCAATAAAGTTATTAGTAGAAAAATACCTGTAAATAAAATTAATACTCCGACAATTTCAATAATTCTATTTAAGGTAAAATTTATTACATTATTGGCTAACTTTTTAAATTCCATAATTAATGAATCGTATTATCACTTTGTATCATCTAATTTTTATTGTTAAAATTAAAATTATTATGAATATCTGTATTATTGGAGACGGTTTAACTGGTTTATCTCTAGCGAAAAATCTTATCAATAAAAAAATAAACGTTCATATGTACTATGAACATAAAATAAAAAATTTATCATCAAGTAGAACAATAGGGATATCTAAGAGTAATTTTAATTTTTTTAAAAAAGAAATTTATAATATTTCAAAAAAAAATTTTTGGGAAATAAATAGAATTGAAATTTACTCTGAAAAATCAAAAAATCAAAAATTATTAGAGTTTGAAAATAATCAACAAAATTTATTTTATTTAGTAAAAAATTATGAATTATGTAAATCATTAAAAAAAGAAATTTCAAAAAATAATTATTATAAGGCAAAATTAATTAAAAAAAATTTTTACGAAGATTTATTAAGAAAAAATAAATATAATCTAATAATTAATTGCCTTTCAAATAATTATCTATCAAAAAAATATTTTACTAAAAAAATTAATAAAAATTACAATAATCTTGCATATACAACAATCTTAGAACACAAAAAGGTCAAGAACAATACAGCCGTTCAAACCTTTACGAGATTTGGTCCAATAGCATTTTTACCAATGTCAAAAACTGAAACTTCAGTGGTGTGTTCATTAGATACAAAAAAAAAAATATTTAATAATAAGGATGTAGTAAATTTGATAAATCAAAATAATCCAAAATATGAAATAAAAAAAATTTATAATTTAAGTAGTTTTGAATTAAGTTTATCTAATCTTAGATATTATCATTACAAAAATATTTTAGCATTTGGTGATTTACTTCATAAAATTCATCCCTTAGCTGGCCAAGGTTTTAATATGAGTATCAGGGATATAAAAATATTATCAAATATCATTCAAAGTAAAATTGATTTAGGTTTGCAACTAGACTCATTAATTCTAAATGAATTCCAAAAAAAAACAAAAAATAAAAATTTTCTTTTTTCAAGTAGCATAGATTTTATACATGAAATTTTTGCTTTTGATAAAGATATAAATAATAAAAATTTTAATAAATTTTTAAAAGCGATTGGAAAGAATAAAAACTTAACAAATTATTTTATTAAACTTGCAGACAAAGGGCTGAATCTTTAAATATTATTGTATAGTTGTATTATTAAAATTATCGTAATTATAAGTGCTTAATATTTCTGCAATTTTGTTTTTTCTTGTTTCTAAATTTTGACTTTCAAGTAAAATTTGTTTTTCTTCTAACGAAAAAGGAGATGCCATAGCTAATGCATTTATTGTTTCATTTAAATTTTGTTTTTCTAAAGTTTTCCAATTAATAATATATCCTTTTTTTTCGAATAAGGATTTTAAGTCTTTGAAGATTAATTCAAGATCTGAGAACTTTATTTTTTCACTTTGAAGATTTAAATCATTTTCATAATTGTTAAAATCGATTTCACATTCTCGGAATGGTTTATTGTTTTTAATTTCTTTAACCATCTTAAATCTTGATATACCACTTAGTTCGATTAGATATCTTCCATCTGATAAACTTCTAAAACTAGTAATTTTTCCTAAACAGCCAATCTCATGCAACTCTGGTTCAGAGTTGATATTATCTTTTTTAGGTTGAATTAAGCCTAAAAATTTGTTTGTTTTCATACTGTAATCAATCATTTCAATATATCTTGGTTCAAATATATTTAGTGGAACAGTTGTGTTTGGAAAAATAATAAAATTACTTAAAGGAAAGATGGGTATTTTTTTTGGTAATTTGTTCATCTAAATATTTATTATAAATTATAACATACATATTTAGTTTGATTAAATCAAAATTTTTCATAAATACTTAGTATAAAAGCTATGGAATTTAAAATTATAGCAAGTTTAATAAAATAAAAGTAGAGGATCTTTTTAATTTTTGTGGTCTTGAATTTAATAATAAATATTTTGAATTTCAAAAAAAAAACTTATACGTTGAAAATGCTAGTAATATTCAAATTAGAAATGAAACTTATAAATCCCAAAGTAATAAATATAAAAAATATTATCATTTTTTGAAAGGTTACGAAAAAAAGTATTCCTGGATTAAAATCTAATTAATTAATTTTTTGTTTTCTTATTGCTTGCAATTATTTTGCTCGCTACTTATAATCATTATTTTATAAGCGGGTCTAGCTCATTGGTAGAGCGAATCGTTGCCAACGATTAGGTAGAGGGTTCGATTCCCTTGACCCGCTCCATTAATTTAGGATTGTAAAATGAGTGATCTTTTGAATAAAAAATGTGTGCCATGTGAGGGTGGAGTTCTAGCTTTTGATATAAAAGAAATCCACAAATATCAAAAAAAAGTAGACGGATGGGAAGTTAAAAAAAATGAAAAAGAAAAATATTTTTTGGAAAAAAAATTTAAATTCAAAGATTTTGTTAGTAGTCAAAATTTTATTGATAAAGTAGGAACAGTCTCAGAAAAAGAAAATCATCATCCTGATATTTCTTTTGGCTGGGGATATGCAATAATTATTATTATGACCCATGCAATTGAGGGATTATCTGAAAATGATTTCATATTAGCAGCCAAAATAGATCAAATTAGTTAATGTTTAAAATGTCTTGTTTTAGAAAACACTAAGATAGTATCAGTTTGATTTGCAAATTTTATTATTTCTTTGTCTCGAATTGAACCAGATGGCTGTATTATAGCGCTCACTCCAGATTGAACTAGCTTTTCCACACCATCTACGAACGGGAAAAAAGCATCTGATGCTGCAACAATTTCATCATTTGAGTTTTTAAATTTTTTCATTTTATTAATTGCAATTTGACAACTATCTAATCTGCTCGGTTGACCTGAACCGATACCAATAGTAGATTTATCACTTGCTATTACGATAGCATTAGATTTGACATATCTACAAATATTAAAAGCAAAAATTAAATTTTCAAATTGAGATTTAGTGGGTTTTTTTCTTGAAACAATTTTAAAGTCTCTAATATTAAATTTTTTAAAGTCTTCAGATTGAGTTAAAAGTGATTCATTTAATGAGCTTAATTTAATTTTATTTTTTATAATGAATTTATTAGCATCGATAAGTCTTAAATTTTTTTTCTTTTTCAGAATTTTTAAAGCTCCAGTTTCAAATCCATTTGCAATAATTACTTCAAAAAAAATTTTATTAATTTCTGTTGCTAACTTTTTATCAATTTTATAGTTACAAGCAACTATTCCACCAAAAGCACTTATTGGGTCACAAGATAATGCCATTTGATAACTTTTTAAATTATTTTTTTGAATGGAAACACCACAAGGATTGGCATGTTTGACTATTACAGTTCCATTATTTGATGGTAAGGATTTTGAAATTGTTAGCGCAGAAAATATATCGTTGTAATTATTATAACTTAATTGTTTTCCATGGATTTGTTTAATATTAATAGTATTTTTTATTGAATAAATTGCACCTTCTTGATGAGGATTTTCTCCATATCGTAATTTATGAATTAAATTTCCGTAAATTATTTTTTTTTTAGGAAAATTATTTTTTTTAAATTTGTTAAAATAATTTGATATAACTGCATCATAATAAGCTGTTTCAGAAAAGGCTTCTAAGGACATTTTTTCCCTGAAATTTAAAGAAGTTGAGCCTTTATATTTATCTATTTCATTAATCAATTCATTATATTGATTTGTAGAAGTTACTACTGTTACATCATTGTAGTTTTTGGCAGCTGCTCTTACCATTGTTGGACCCCCAATATCTATTTTTTCGATTATCTTTGAGTGATTTTTGCTAAAATTTATTGTTTCTTCAAAAGGATAAAAATTAACAATAACTAAATCAATTTCCTGAAAATTTTGTTTTTTCAAATCATTATGATGAGATTTATTTTTTCTTTTGCTTAAGATTCCAGCATGTATTTTTGGGTGTAAAGTTTTAACTCTTCCCCCAAGTATTTCTGGAGAGTTTGTATAATCTGAAATTTCAAGACACTTGTATTTAAGTCTTTTTATCTCTTTATATGTACCACCAGAGCTTATTATTTTTATTTTATACTTTGTAAGAGTCTTTAAAATTTTTTTTAAATCATTCTTATCAGATACAGATATGAGTGCTTTTTTAATTTTTCGCATCATAGTTTTATTAATTCCCATTTTATAGTTTGATTTTTAGTTTCAGTCACGCCTGAAATAAAAATATTTTGATTATTTGTAAAATAATTTTTTTTCCCAAAATATAAACCATTACTAATATCTATATCATTTTCATTTGATAAAAATTTCCAACCTTCACTATTAAGGTCAATTAGTATTGATTTGTTATCTTGAGTTTTCATAACTTTTACATTTGGTTCAAGATGAAATCTAATTTCAAACTTTAAATTTCTATTATCATTTTTATTAATTATTTTATCATAACCAATGAACTTCATTTGTTCAGGATAAAATTCTAATTCTCTATCATGTATCACACCATATTTTTTAAAGTATCCATCGTGAGCAGCATTTATTTTCCAATAATTTTTTTCAAAAACAATGTTTTTTTTTGTTATTTTTAATCCTTGAGATAATTTAGATGGTGAACTTTTAGTAAACTTACATGAGGATGTGTCATCTAAGATTAATGTGCTATGTACAGCTGTAGATTTTGATAATTTATTAAGCTGATTTTTAAAATTTTGAAAATAGCCAGAATTACAAATTAATTTTTTTCCATTAGACATAATTTCAAATGATAATGAACCAGCTTGATAATTAGATGAAAATTTTTTATCAGGTGTGGAACCAACATCCATTGCTATAACCGTTTTTTTATCATTTAGAATGATATATCCGCCAAGTTCATTAGTTTGGTTTTTAAAATTATACCCATATCTCCTAAGATAATTTTCGAAATCTGCGTTGTTTGTCTCATGGTTTCCATTAAATAAAAAATCTTTTTTATTATTTTTCCAAATGAAAGCATAAGCTTGACCCAAATGATAAATATTTTCATCAATATACTCTGGTATTTCGCTTTGAGACTCTTTGAACCATTCTCTGATTAATACGAAATATTTGAGATAAAAATTCAATTGTCTTATATTTCTTGATTTAGGAAAACCATAGTCATCAAAAGATAGTTTAATTATTCTCTTCAATAAATTTAATCCTATATTTAAGTAATTTTCTTTTGTTTGGTAACATAAACCAGTTAATATAATTGCTGCACAACCAATCATTTTATCATCAATCCAGTCATCCTTTTTAATTTCATTAATAAGATGATTAATTTGTTTTTTTATAATGCTATTGAATTTATTTCTATAGACCACTTCTCCGTCTTCGTAGGTGAGTTTGGAATTTGAAATCCATGCAATTATTCTTTTTGAAAGTATATTTATTTCCCAGCTTTGAGAATTATACTTACTATTTTTATCAATCCATTTTAAAATTATATTTTGTATTTCTTTTTTTGATGATTTTAAGTCCAAGCTGAATAGCCAAAAAAAACTATTTAAATTATTATAATCTTTTCTCTTAAGATTTTGATCTGCCCATATTTGTTCTAAAGAATAATTATTTATATCAATTTTTTTTTTATCATATTTAACGAGACAGTCTAATAAACTAGGACTCGGTCTATAATTTAGATTTCCCTCATGAGATAGAGAAATTTTTTTATCATAAATATAAGAATTTAAATATATTGAGCGAATTTTTTTTTTTAAAAATAAATAAGAATTCTCAAAAAACATTATTTTTAATTTGATTTTAAAAGATCAATATTTTTTTTTATATTTCCATCATTATTTTTAAAGATTGTAGTCCCTGATACTAAAATATTCGCTCCTGCTTCAATAGCTAATTTACTATTATCAAAATTTATTCCTCCATCAATTTCAATGTCAAAAATTAATTTTTTTTGATCTTTAATTTTTTTTAGTTCTTTGATTTTATCTAATACTTCTGGCATAAATTTTTGACCACCAAATCCTGGATTAACACTCATAATTAAAATTAAATCAATTTCATTTAAGAAGTTAATTACTAAATCGATTTTAGATTTAGGATTTAAAGAAATACCAACTTTTTTATTAAGTTTTTTAATATGATTAATTGAATCTTTTAAATTTTCTGTAGCCTCTGGATGTATAGTTATAATATCAGCACCTGCATCAGCATAATCTTTTATATATTTATGAACAGGAGAGATCATTAAATGCACATCGAATGGTAATTTTGTATGCTGTCTTAAAGTTTTTATCACCGGAGGACCTATAGTTAAATTTGGCACAAAATGTCCATCCATGACATCAACATGGATCATATCTGCTCCAGCTTGTTCTAATCTTTTTATTTCGTTGCCTAATTGGCTAAAATCGGCTGATAAAATTGAGGGTGAAATTTGTATTTTTTTCATTGAATATCAAATTTACTAGTATCAATTTTTAAAATTTAATTGAATTAAAAAATTGGTAAATTTGTCTCGAAATTTCACTTTCCAATGGAAAAGATAACATCCCCATCACTGAATATCCTAAAATCCATGGCATTAGATAAAATCTTATCATAAAAAAAAACCAAGCCACATATAAAGGCACCATAGGCCCTATAATAAATGAAGGTGTTATTGGTTTAAATAAAGCTATTAAAGGGTTTGTAAATTTTACAAATACCCTCATAAAGAAGAATTGAGAGTCTTCTCTTTGGAAAATGTTCATTGCTACTCTACCTATAAGAGTCCACATTATTACACCAAGTATATAGTCAATTATATAAACTATAGGATGGAAATTAGCTGACATTCAAAATTTATATTGGAAATTTTTAGAAATTAAAAGGGGCGAAATTAATCGCCCCTTATTAAGATTATTTAATGTTGTTTATTGTTTACCAAGGATTGTTCTTCCTGATGGTACACGACATTCATCAACTTGTCTTTGCATAGCTGCATTAGGTGCTGATGTCATTAAACTTACAACTACCATAGCAACTAAACTAACAGCTGATCCGAAGATACCAAATGTTAACTGAGTGATACCTAAGAATCCAGAACCACCGTTACGTACCCAAATTAGGTACCCAGCACCAGATATTAGTCCTAGTAACATACCAGCTATTGCACCTTCTCTGTTAGCTCTCTTCCACCATACACCCAGTACAAGTGGGAAGAATAAGCCAGACATCGCAAAGTCAAAAGCCCAGATAACTGAACCTAAGATACC
>CEUZ01072217.1_pt1 | contig 13492 bp, 14 predicted proteins | sample 361511 | NCBI WGS metagenome assembly CEUZ01 (sample SAMEA2622822, study PRJEB7988) | marine metagenome | biome: marine biome (ENVO:00000447); feature: surface water layer (ENVO:00002042); material: "saline water (ENVO:00002010), including plankton (ENVO:xxxxxxxx)" | depth 5 m
TAGTTCAAGCAAAGAAGCCTGGCATGAAGACTTTAAAATAGTATATTATATTATATGACTGATGCCGCTATAGATATTAAAAAAAAAGACAATGTTTTATTTAATGATCTTTTTCAAAAATGTGAAGCTTCTTTAAAAGCTTTAGATGAATTAATAAAAAAAGCTGAAATACACGTTAAAAATAAAGTTTCAGAAAATGGAGTTTTTAGCACAAAACTTTTAGAAAAAGAACAATTTATCTCACACGGTTTTGCTTGGTTAAAAACATACAATATGGCATTAAGAGAAATGCTTAACTGGGCAAAAAAGTTAGATGAAAATAAAAAAATTTTTGAAACAGAAAAACTAATTTTGCAATCAGCTTTTAGCGAATATTTATCACAAATAGTTGGTGGAATACCAATGTGGCAATCAGAAATAATAAGAGCGCATGATTTTGGGTTAACAGATCAAGAAATAAATAATTTTTTAATTGAAGATGTAAAAGATTTAATAAAAAACGGAAATACAAATGAAGTAAAAATACAAATTGCAAAATTAATTTCAGATAAAAATTATGGAAACATAGGTTTGGAAGACGAGACATTAGAAATGATACAAGACCAATTTAAAAAGTTTTCTGAAGAACAAGTTTTGCCAAACGCCCATGAATGGCATTTAAAAGATGAGTTAATACCTATGGATGTAATTAAACAAATGAGTGAACTTGGTGTTTTTGGATTAACAATTCCTGAATCATATGGTGGATTAGGAATGAAAAAAATTGCTATGTGCGTAGTTACTGAAGAATTAAGTCGTGGCTATATTGGAATAGGTTCAATCGGAACTAGGGCAGAAATAGCTGCCGAATTAATAAAACTCGGAGGTACTGAAGAACAAAAAAAGAAATGGTTACCAAAAATATCTTCTGGGGAAATTCTTCCAACAGCAGTTTTTAGCGAACCAAATACAGGATCGGACCTTGGAAGCTTAAAAACTAGAGCAGTAAAAGATGGCGATGTTTATAAAATTACTGGTAATAAAACTTGGATTACTCATGGAGCTCGTACAGATTTAATGACAATGATGGTAAGAACTAATCCTGAAGAAAAAGGATATAAAGGATTAAGTATAATTTTAGCTGAAAAAGAAAGAGGAACTGACGAAAATCCTTTTCCAACCAAAGGAATGAGTGGAGGTGAAATAGAAGTATTAGGATATAGAGGAATGAAAGAATATGAAATTGCTTTTGATAATTTCGAAGCAAAAAAAGAAAATCTTTTAGGTACTGAAGAAGGTAAAGGTTTTAAACAATTAATGGAAACATTTGAATCAGCTAGAATTCAAACTGCTGCTAGAGCAGTAGGATTAGCTCAAAATGCTTTAGATATTGGTTTACAATATTCTCAAGAAAGAGAGCAATTTGGAAAAAAAATTTTTGATTTTCCTAGAGTCGCAATAAAACTTGCGTGGATGGCAGTAGAAACTATGATTGCAAGACAAATAACTTACTTTTCTGCAAGAGAAAAGGATTCTGATAAAAGATGTGATATTGAAGCAGGGATGGCAAAGTTGTTAGCTGCTAGGGTAGCGTGGTCTAACGCTGATAATGCTGTTCAAATCCATGGAGGAAATGGTTATGCTTTAGAATATCCAATAAGCCGAGTGTTATGTGATGCTAGAGTTTTAAATATCTTTGAAGGAACAGCAGAAATACAAGCCCATGTAATTGCAAAAGGTTTATTAAGTTAATTTAATTCAATGGAACTTTTTACAAAAATTGCACCAATATTAATAATAATTGGCCTAATTTTAGTTTTTATAGTTTTACTAATAGGATTAATATCAATGCTATCAAAAAGTGATTTTAATAAAAAATATTCTAACAAATTAATGAGACTTAGAGTAATAACCCAAGGGATAATTATTTTAATATTCTCTTTAGTGTTCTTAATTAAGTTTTTAAATTAAATTGGTTAAATTAAATAAAATATATACTAAAACTGGAGATAAAGGTTCTACACTTCTTGGAAATGGGAAAAGAGTAGGAAAAAATTCTTTAAGAGTTGATGCTTATGGATCTGTGGATGAAGCAAATGCAACAATTGGTCTATCTATTTTAAGAACAAATTTAAAAATAAAAAAAATACTTCAAGTAATACAAAATGATTTATTTGACTTAGGGGCAGATTTATGTGTCCCAGATAAAAAAAACTTAAAAAAATTAAGTATAACAAAAGATAGAGTAGAATTTATTGAAAAAAATATTGATAACTTTAATAAAAAATTATCTTCATTAAATTCTTTTATACTTCCAGGAGGCTCGGAATCATCAACTTACTTACATATTGCCAGAACTGTGACAAGAAGAGCGGAAAGAAAAGTTGTAGCATTATCTGAAAAAGAAAAAATTAATCCTATAACTATTATATATTTAAATAGATTATCTGATTTACTATTTGTGCTAGCTAGATATACAAATAATAAAGGTAAAAAAGATATTCTATGGAAACCAGGAAAAAATTTAAAAAGAAATTAATTTGAATAAAATAAGTTTAAAAAAAATACCACTTTTTCTACTTATTTTGCTTCCATTTGCAATTATTGTTGGCCAAGCACCCTCAGATATTATAGTAAGTTTAATTTCAATTTTATTTTTAATAAATTCTACAATTAATAAAGATTGGAATTGGTTAAAAATAAAATGGGTAAAAATAATCTTTTTTTTATGGATTTATTTAATTTTCGCAAGTTTTTTTGCTCTAGATCTTAAAATAGCATTAGAACATTCAATTTTATTCATACGTTTTTTTATTTTTGCCATTGCTTTACAATATTGGGTGTTAAACAATAGCAAATATTTAATTTATATTTTATATTCTACTTCTATTGCTTTCATTTTTGTTTTTATTGATACATTTTACCAATTTTTAAATTTCGATATAATTAAAGGATATGGGCCTGATATTTTAGGATATTATTCTAATGATCATTTTAGATTAACAGGACCATTTAGAAGCAATATACCAGGCGCTTATTTATCTAAATTTTTTTTTATAATATTTTTATTTACATTAGTTAAATTAAAAAAAAGAAATAATGACAACTGGATATTTGTACCTCTAATTACATTAATATTTTTCTTAATTTTCTTAACTGGAGAAGCAATGTCTTTTGCAAGCGTTGGCCTTGCTTTACTAATACTTTTTTTGTTAGAAAAAAAATTCAGAAAAAAAATAATTCTTTCACTAGTTATTTTGTTTTGCTTAATTTTTATTGCAATAAAATTTAATCCAGCATGGAAAAAAATAGAAATAGTAGAAAAAAATCCTTGGCATAACGGAACTATTTACCAAATCGATGTTCCGTGTGAAAATGAAAAAAATAAAATGTGTAAAAAAAAATTCGAGACTCAACCTTTTTTTTATGAAGTATTAATAAATTTTCGAAAAAGTGCATATTGGGAAACTTATAATCAAGCTATAACTATCTGGAAAGACCATTCAATTTTTGGTATAGGAATTAAAAACTATACAACTGCATGTGAATTAGAAAAATATAAAAAAAATTTTAAATATTTTTTTTGTACCACTCATCCTCATAATTTTTTTATTCAATGGTTATTAGAAACCGGTATATTAGGCTTAACAGGTTTTTTAATTTTATTATATTGTTGGTTTAAAGATTTTATTATTAATATAAATCAAAAAATTGAACCGTTATATTATGCCCCATTATTAACTTTAATAGTGATATTTTGGCCTATTATGTCTACAGGAAGTTTTTTCTCAAATAGAAACGCAACTATGAATTGGTTTATTATAGCTCTTTGTTTAGCTATAAATAATTTTAAAAATAAAAAACTTTAATTTTTTTAATTGAAATTGTTTTTTTTGAATGTAAATATTTATGATCATGAAAATTTTAGTACCTGTTAAAAGAGTTGTAGATTATAACGTGAAAATTAAGGTTAAAAGCGATAATTCTGGTGTAGATCTAGAAAATGTTAAAATGGCAATGAACCCATTTGATGAAATTGCTATAGAAGAAGCTGTAAGACTTAAAGAAAAAAAATTATGTGAAGAAATTACTGCAATATCCATTGGCTCATCAAATTCTGAAGAAACTTTAAGAACTGCATTAGCTATTGGGGCTGATAAAGGTATATTAGTTGAAACTAATGAAGAAGTACAACCTCTTGAAGTAGCAAAAGTATTACAAGAAATTGTAAAAAAGAATAACCCTGATCTTGTTTTAATGGGAAAACAAGCAATTGACGATGACTCTAATCAAACAGGACAAATGTTGTCTGCGTTACTTAATTGGCCACAAGGTACCTTTGCTTCAAAATTAGAAATTAATAGTAAAGAAATAAATGTTACACGAGAAATTGACGGTGGCTTAGAAACTCTAGGAATGAAACTTCCAGCTATTGTTACAACAGATTTAAGATTAAATGAACCGAGGTATGCGTCATTACCAAATATTATGAAAGCTAAACAAAAGCCTATAGAAAAAATCAAACCTAGTGATCTAAATGTAGAAATAAAACAAAGACTAAAAACTTTAAAAGTAACAGAACCGCCAAAAAAAGAGGCTGGAATAAAAGTTGATAGTGTTCAAGAACTTATAAAAAAACTACATGAAGAAGAAAAGGTAATTTAATAATGAGTGTATTAGTATTAATAGAACATGATAATCAAAATTTAAAGATGTCTTCTTTAAATACAATAACTGCTGCAAAAAAAATTAATAAATCAGTTCATGCAATTGTTTTAGGGGAAGGATGTTCAAATGTTGCTGATGAAGTAAGTAAATGTAAAGATATTGATGAAGTTCTTTTAATAGATAATAGTGTTTATAAAAATCATATTGCTGAGAATATAGCTCCTGTAATTATTGAATTGGCAGATAAGTATTCTCATATTCTTGCACCTTCATCAACTTTTGGAAAAAATATTATGCCTAGAATAGCTGCTCTGCTAAATGTTGCTCAAATCTCAGACATTATTTCAATTGAAAGTGAAGATACTTTTGTTAGACCAATCTACGCAGGTAATGCTAATTTAAAAGTAAAATCTACAGATAATAAAAAAATAATAACAGTCAGAACAACAAATTTTGAAGCTACAGATCCTAATGGAGGAAATGCAAAAATTACAAAAATTGAAAAAAAAGAGGACCTTGGATTATCTAAATTTATTAAAAATGAACTTAATAAATCAGATAGGCCTGAATTAACTGCTGCTGGTATTATTATTTCTGGAGGCAGAGGTATGGAAAGTGGGAAAAATTTTAGTTTATTAGAAGAAGTTGCAGATAAATTAAAAGCAGCTGTTGGTGCTTCAAGAGCTGCCGTAGATGCTGGTTTTGTGCCTAATGATTATCAAGTAGGTCAAACTGGAAAAGTGGTTGCACCAGAATTATATATTGCTGTAGGTATTTCAGGAGCTATACAACATTTAGCAGGTATGAAAGATAGTAAAATTATTGTTGCAATAAATAAAGATGAAGAAGCTCCTATATTTCAAATTGCTGATTATGGAATTGTTGGAGATTTATTTAAAATACTACCTGAATTATCTGCAGAGCTAGATAAAATTAAATCTTAATTAAATATTTTATAAATTCAATTACTGTAAGATTATCCCATTCCATATCACCTTGATAATTCCCTATTATATTTCCATTTTTATCAATAAAAAAACTTGTTGGAACTCCGAATAAATTCATTTCTTTAGCTAGTGAATTCTTAATATCAAAAAATTTTTCTAAATTTTTTATATTATTATTGTCAAAAAAATCTTTAACCTTATTTATTCCATCTCTATCAACTGATATTGCTATAACATCAAAATTGTTACCAACTTTATATTTAAGTCTATCTAAAGATGGCATTTCCTTAATGCATGGTGCACACCATGTAGCCCAAAAATTAACTAATAATACTTTTCCCTTAAATTCTGAAAATGAAACTTTTTCTTCTTTATAATTATTAAATACTAAATTAGATATATTTTTTTTTTCTTTACTTAATTCAAAATCTTCTAACTCATTCTTTAAATATTCATTTATTGAACTTTTATGCTCATTTGAATAGGAATTATTAGATAAAGATACAAATATTATAAATATAAATATAAAAAATTTCATAGAAAAAGCTTTTAACCTAAAAAAAGTATATTATCTAATGAACAAAAAATAATGAAAAAAAATAAAAAAAATATTAACCCAATATGGGGCTCTAATTTTAATAAACAAAGTAATCCTTTATTAGAAAAAATCAATTCATCTATTGATTTTGACAAAAGATTGGCTTTACAAGATCTTAAAGTATCTGAAGTACATTCTTTTATGTTAAAAAGAAAAAAAATAATATCTCCTTCAGAATATAAACTAATAATTAAAGGATTAAAAAAAATTAAAAATTTAATTATTAATAAAAAATTTAAATTTAATAAAAAATATGAAGATATACATATGAATATAGAAGTAGAATTAAAAAGATTAATTGGTGATGCTGCTGAAAAACTGCATACCGCAAGATCAAGAAATGATCAAGTAGCAACTGATTTTAAACTCTGGATTATAGAAGCATCAAAAAAATTATGTAATGAAATTAATAATTTACAAAAAACTATTGTTAAAAAAGCTAATTTAAATATCAAAACTATATTTCCAGGATTTACTCATTTACAATCTGCTCAAATAGTAAGTTTTGCTCACCATTTAATGGCTTATTATGAAATGTTTAAAAGAGACAAAGAAAGACTTTCAAATAGTGTTACTAGAATGAATGAGTGCCCCTTGGGTTCTGCTGCATTAGCAGGCACTACTTTTGAAATTGACAGAAATTTAACTTCTAAAATGCTAGGATTTAATAAACCTTCTTCAAATTCTATGGATAGCGTTTCAGACAGAGATTACGCTTTAGAATTTTTATCTAATATTGCTATATGTGGGACACATTTATCAAGGTTTGGTGAAGATATTACATTATGGGCAAGTGACCAATTTAAATTTATTACATTATCTGATGACTTCTCAACTGGTAGTTCAATTATGCCACAAAAAAAAAATCCTGATTCTGCAGAACTTATTAGAGGGAAAATGGGAAGATTATCGGGAAACTTTATAAGCCTTTTAACTACAATTAAAGGGCTACCTTTAACATACAGTAAAGATTTGCAAGAAGATAAAGAGCCGGTATTTGATAGCTTCGATAATTTATTATTATCAATTGAGGTTGCTAATGGAATTGTTAATGGTTTTAAAATAAATAAAAACGAAATGCTGAACGCGTGTAAAAAAGGTAATTTAATGGCAACTGATTTAGCAGATTGGATTGTTATAAATTATAATATTCCTTTTAGAGAATCTTACAAAATCACAGCTAAAATAATTAATATTGCAAATAAAAAAAATTATCAAATTAATGATTTAAGTGAAAATGATTTAAATGTAATGGGTAATGACTCAGGAAGAAAAATAAAAAAATTTTTAAAAATAGAGAATTCTATAAATTATAAAAAAAGTATTGGAAGCACATCTCCAAAAGAAATTAGAAAAGCTATACAAGTAGCAAAAAAAGAACTTTATTAATTTTTTTTAATTGTGAAAAATTTTCTTAATATTATTTTTTTATTTATTTTTCTGTTTACTTTTAATAGTTGTGGAAAAAAAGGTGAATTAGAAAAACCTGGAAAAAACTATCCAAAGGAATACCCAAATGAATAACTTAAATTTTAAAAAAAACAGCTTGTTTATTGAAAACGTATCAATAAAAAATTTATCAAATAAATTTTCAACACCTTTTTATTGTTATTCATCTAAAACAATTATTGAAAAATTTAAAAAATTTAAAAAACCTTTCCAAAATTCAAATGTAATAATTTGTTATGCTGTAAAAGCAAATCCAAATATAGCAATATTAAAAATATTATCTAGACTTGGATCTGGAGCTGAGGTAGTTTCGCAAGGCGAACTTATAAGATCTTTAAAAGCTGGAATTAATTCAAAAAAAATAATTTTTTCTGGTGTCGGGAAAAGCCCTAATGAAATCGAATATGCAATTAAAAAAAATATTCTTCAAATAAATATAGAATCTGAAGAAGAACTAAAATTAATTGAAAAGATTGCAAAAAAATTAAAAAAAAAAATACAGATAGGTATTAGAGTAAATCCAAATATAGATGCAAAAACCCATAAAAAAATTACAACTGGGAGAGAAAATGATAAATTTGGTTTAGACATAAATACTGCTGAAAAAATTTTAACAAACTTCAGATCGAACTTATATATAGATTTAATTGGAATATCAGTTCATATAGGTTCTCAAATCACTTCTATTGTTCCATTTAAAAAAGCATTTTTTAAAATAAAAAATTTTGTGAACAAAATTAATAAAAATAAAAGAATTATTAAATATTTAGATTTAGGTGGTGGTATTGGTATAAATTATAACAACAATAAGACTATAAATTTTAATGATTATGTAAAAATAATTAAAAATATATCAAATAATTTACAATGTAAATTAATCCTGGAACCTGGAAGATTTTTAATAGCTGATTCTGGTATACTAGTAACAAAAGTTTTATATATAAAAAAAAGTAAAAAAATAAATTTTGCAATTATTGATGCGGGAATGAATGATTTATTAAGACCTGCGCTATATGATGCTTACCATGAGATTAATAATATAAATAAAAATAATGGAAAAAAAAATTATTACACAATTGTAGGACCAGTTTGTGAATCAGCTGATATTTTTTCTAAGAAAATATTAATGAATAAAATTAAAACAAATGATTTTTTATTTATTAAAAATGTCGGCGCCTATGGGGCATCAATGTCTTCATCTTATAATTCAAGACCAATAATTATGGAATTAATTATTAATAAAAATAAATATTCTATTATTAGAAAAACTGATACTGTTATTAATCAAATATCACGTGAAAAAATCCCTTCTTGGGCAAAAAAAATTAAATAAATTTTTTCACTTTTTTATAAACATAATTTGGTTTTATTAAATCCATACCTTCTTCTAAAGATATTGGATTAAAACCATCTTTATGAGGATTTACTGGGCCTGATGGAGGTACAAGAGGATATATATTTTTTATGTTCTTTATAGGAGGAGAAGCGCCAAACAAACCAAAAGACTTTATTCCCATAGCACCAGACAAATTTAAAGGGCCTGAATCATTTCCTATAAAACATTTACTCTCAGATAAAATTGCTAAATTTTTAATTATTGGATTACATGAAATTATAACTTTTTTACTATAAGAACATTTGTTCTTTATTTTTTTTGCTAATTCTAATTCATTTTCAGCACCAATTAAAAAAACAGTTAATTTTTTATTATTCGACAAAATTAAATTAATTAAATTTGAAAAATATTCTGGTCTCCAAGTTCGATAAAAAGAATATGGTAAATTATTATTCATAAATGCTGTTTTATTACATGAGTATCCAATTACAAGCCACGGCTTTGTATATTGCCTAAATTTTTTTAGATTATTTTTTATAATATTTTTTGGTAATTCTAATCTAAAATTATTTTGATATTTTATTTTATGAATATCTAATAATCTTTTTGCTTTAAAAATATTATCTTTTTTTTTTGAATCTGTACCTATACTCTTTTTTGAAGTTAACCAAAAATGTTGTGAACCTAAACCGAAAGCATATATATTTTTAATATTAGCTAATCTTGATATAATTGCATATCTTGGACTTCTATGAAATATCCAAATAGTTTCAAAATTTTTTTTTTTCAATAATTTTATTATTTTAGGAAAATTTATTAATGTATTAATAAATTCTCTTGTTTCATTTAAATAATAAACATCAGCAATTTCTTTTTGGTATTTTAAAATATCTTTTGCCAAAGTTGTTTTTTTTGTAAACAAATAAATTTTTTTATTTTTAGCTTTTTGAGCAAGAGCTTTAAAAAAAGGTAAATGCCAAACGATATCCCCAATACCTGGGTAAATTGATATTACTGCTGTTTTCCCAGTTTTATTCATTTATATCCTTTATCAAATTCTATTTTAATATCAGCAATATCTTTATTTTCATGAATATAACTGGTATTAAAATTTAAACTTTCTTGAGGTTTTAAAATCTTTTTCTCAGCAAAAAAAAACCAAGAAGTAACAATGTTATTTTTATCATCAAATAAAGTTGCTTTTATTTTAGGAATTTTATGAATTTCAGAATTTGATGTGTTACTAATTTTTCCAAAAATTTTAATAACTTTTTTATTATTATTCAAAATACTTACTTCTTTCTGAATTTGATTAAAAACTAAACTAAAAGAATCATTATTATTATTTTTTTTAGAAATTAGTTCATCTTTAATAAATTGTGAATTTTCTTTAAGTAAATTATAAAAATAATCTTTTTTTAAAAAAATTATAACTACCAATAAAATAAATATTAAAAAATATAATATTTTATAAATTTTATTCTTTTTTTCTGAAACAAATAACTTTTTTTCTTTAATTTCTTTATTTATAAAACTAGGAGTTTGCTCTTTATCTTCTAATACTTGTTTTTCTAAATCTTTATTAACAATATCTTGTTTTTCATACCACTCATGACCACAATCAGAACATTTAACCTTTTTTCCATTTTTACCTAAAATATTTTTATTTATGGAATATTTAATATTACAATTTGGGCAATTAATAATCATTTAACTTTTTTAAAATAAAAATTTTATATTTCATGTATATTAAACGTAATTTAATATTTTTGTTTTGAAAATGATTATTTTTATTAGATCTTTAATCTTTAACATTTTATTTTATTTTTGGACATTTATAATAAGTTTTTTTTCTTTTCCTGTATTTTTCTTAAATAGAAAATATGATGTGATGGTTTGGTTTGCATGGATAAAAATAACTAATAAAATTTTAAAAAGAGTAATAAATCTTAATTATGAAGTTAAAGGTTTAAATAATATTAATTCAAAAAAAGTTATATATGCTTGCCAGCATCAATCTGCTTGGGATACCATAATAATACCTTATTTAATCGGAGATTGTGTTATATTTCACAAAAGATCATTACTATTTATACCTCTATTCGGTTGGCATTTATATAAATTAGGAATGATTATAATCACTAGAAATAAAGGGACTAATAATTTAAAAAAAATAATTAATAAAGCAAAAAAAGAGGTTAATAAAAACAGACCTATATTAATTTTTCCTCATGGAACTAGAACATTGCCAAACTCAAAAAATAAAATACAGTCAGGAATAGTTATCTTATATAAATATTTAAATATAAATGTTGTCCCTATTAAATTAGACTCTGGAAAATTTTGGGGAAAAAATAAATTTTTAAAATACCCAGGAAAAATAACAGTAAATTTTATGAAGCCTATTAAACCAGGTTTAAATCCGGGAAATTTTAGGAAAAAATTAGAAAAAATTTTATAATTTTATTCTTGTTTTTCTTTTTCAATTAACTTTCTTACTTTCTTTGTTTTTAAAAATATTTCTTCTAATTTTTTTTGATTATTATTTTTTATATACTTTTTTAATAAATTTAATGATTTTTCAAATTCTTTAGTAACTTTTAATAAATTTTTTTTATTATCTAAAAAAATATCTTTCCACATTTCTTGGTTAGAAGCTGCAATTCTTGTAAAATCTCTTAAACCACCTGCAGAAAATTTTATAATTTCTGATTTTTCTTTATTATTTGCATTTAAAGTTGATGAAACAATTGAATATGAAATCAAATGTGGAACATGAGATGTTATTGCAAGAATTTTATCATGTTTTTCTGCATTCATTATTTTAACTTTAGAACCAAACTTATTCCATAATTTCTTCAATTTAATTAATGACTTATTATCATTTTTACCCATAGGAGTTATAACACACCATCTTTTATTAAATAATTTAGAATAACCAGCATCAGGACCAGATTTTTCTGTGCCAGCAATTGGATGAGCAGGCAATATATTAAAATTAATATTTCTTAATTTAGAGAAAGCTTTAATAACATTTAATTTAGCCGAACCAACGTCAGTTAATATAGCGCCAGGCATTATAATATTGGATATAACTTTTAATATATTTCCATATGTTGAAAGAGGAGAACAAATAATAATTAAATCACTTCCTTTTACACTTTCTTTTAAATCACTCGTATAAAAATTTCCTAAATTAAGTTTTTTTGCTCTTTGAATTGTTTTTTTTGTTCTTGAATAAACAAAAATTTTTTCACTCAAATGATTTTCTTTAATTGCTCTTGATATAGAAGAACCAATTAAGCCAATACCTATTAATGTTGTTTGTTTAAATAAACTCATTTAGCATGAAATAAAACTTATTATTTTTTTTTAAAGTAAATTTTTAAAAATTTTATAAGTGAAGCCAATTCATTTTTTTTACCAATAGAAATTCTTAAAAAATCTTTAAGACCGTATGCTTCAACTCCTCTTAAAATTATACCTTTAGATAAAAGATAATTATTAACATTCTTTGCGGTAAATTTACCTTTACCAGGAAATTTAACCAATATAAAATTTGCAACACTTGGTATAGGAATTAGACCTAAGTTAATTATTTCTTTTTTTAACCATTCTAAATAATAAGAATTATGTTTAACTGATTTTAAATAAAATTTATTATCACTTAATGCCGCTACACCAGCTTCAATTGCAGCTAAATTTATATTAAATGGTAATCTAACTTTATTAAAAATATCTACTATATATTTAGGACAATAAGCCCAACCAAGCCTTAAACCTGCAAGCCCATAAATTTTAGAAAATGTTCTAGTCATAATTACATTCTTATTTTTTTTAACAAAATCAAAACCAGAGGAATAATCTTTTCTATTCACATATTCAGCATATGCGGAATCAATAACAAGTAATATTCTTTTTGGTAACTTTGAAACAAAATCTTTCAATTCTTTATTATTTAAATAAGTTCCTGTTGGATTATTAGGATTTGCAATAAAGATAATTTTTGTTTTTTTTGTAATAGCTTTAGTAAAATTTTTAAGTGAATTTCTATAATTAATATCTTTAACTTTTATACCTTTTGCCCCAGCTAATTGAGAAGCAATTGGATACATTAGAAATCCATATTCTGAAAAAAGAATTTCATCTCCTGGGCCAGAAAATATTTTTGCAATTGTAGCTAAAATTTCATCAGAGCCATTACCACAAATAATATTATTTTTATTAACTTTATATTTTTTAGATATTGCTTTTTTAAGTTTTGTACCTTGTGGATCCGGATATCTAAATACTTTATTATCTAGCTTAGAAAGTATTTTTTTTACTTTGAAGCTTGCGCCAAAAGAATTTTCATTAGAGGATAATTTAATAATCTTTTTTTTATCTGCTAATTTTGATAAACCAGCTTCGTATTTTACAACACTATTAATTTTTTTATTTATTTTTAAAAAATTATCCATGATTAACTAAAATTAATTATAAGACTAAAAAATACAACTTTTAAATAAACTTGAA
>CEUZ01292209.1_pt1 | contig 13488 bp, 11 predicted proteins | sample 361511 | NCBI WGS metagenome assembly CEUZ01 (sample SAMEA2622822, study PRJEB7988) | marine metagenome | biome: marine biome (ENVO:00000447); feature: surface water layer (ENVO:00002042); material: "saline water (ENVO:00002010), including plankton (ENVO:xxxxxxxx)" | depth 5 m
AAAGATATTGTTCCTGTGCACACTAAAGAAAATATATATAAAATTATTGAAAAATGTTCTTTAAACATAAAAGATGAAAAAATATTAAAAAAATTTGTAGAAAAGAAAAATTTAGAATTTATCAGTACCCCATTTTCCCGAGAAGCTTCAGATCAACTTAACCTAATGAATGTTAAAGCATTTAAGATTGGTTCTGGTGAATGCAATAATTATCCTTTAATCGAGCATATTTCAAAATTTAAAAAGCCAATAATACTTAGCACAGGCATGAATGATATAAAAAGTATTAAAATAGCTACAAAAATTATTGAAAAGCATAAAATTAATTATGCATTAATGCATACAACAAATTTATATCCTACACCAACCAATCTTATTAGACTAAATTGCTTAAAAATATTAAAAAAAAATTTTCCAAAAGCCGTTATTGGATTATCGGATCATACATCAGATAACTTAACATCATATGCTGCCATAGCTCTTGGTGCCTCTATTATAGAAAAACATTATGTTGACTCAAAAAAAATTAGAAGAGGTCCAGATGTTTCGGCATCTATTGATCAAAAACAATTAAAAGAATTAATTGAAGGTAGTAAAAAAATATATAGTGCTATGCCGGGTATTAAAAAGCCAGTTAAAGAGGAAATAAATACAATGAAGTTTGCATTTGCATCAGTAGTAGCAATTAAAAATATCTCAAAGGGATCAAAATTATCAAAAGAAAATATTTGGGTAAAAAGACCTGGAACAGGTAACTTTTTAGCAAAAGATTTCAAGAAACTTCTTGGAAAAATTGCTTTAAAAAATATTAAAATTAATACACAATTAAAAAAAAAACATATTAAAATTTGAAAAAAAAATTAAAAGTTTCCATTTTTACAGGTAATAGGGCTGAATACGGCTTATTGTCTCCAATTATAAAAAAAATATCTCAAAGCAACAAAATAGATGAAAATGTTATTATAAGTGGAAGTCACCTAAATAAAAATTATGGCTTCACAAGCAAAGAGATTTTTAATGATAAAATAAAAAAAGTTCACAAATTGAAAGTAAAGTTAAGAAAAAATAATTTAGTTGAATTCACGCCTCTTTCTATATCTGAGATAATTAGCAAATTAACTGTATTAATTAAAAAGTTAAAACCAGAAGTATTTATAATTTATGCTGATAGATATGAAACTTTTGCTGCTGCCATCGCCGCTACTCAAATGGGTATCCCGACAATACATTTAGAAGGTGGGGACGTAACAGAAGGAGGAACTTTTGATGATAATGTGAGGCATGCAATTACAAAGCTTTCTCATTTTCATATTACAACAAATTTAAGCGCAAAAAAAAGAATTATCAAAATGGGCGAAGAGCCTTGGAGGGTTAAAAATTTTGGATATCCTGTAATAGATTTAATTAGAGAAGGAAATTATGCTTCACCCAATGAAATATCAAAAAAATTAAATATATCTTTAAAAAAACCTATTATTGTTTTCACATTACATCCAATCCCAATTGAAGAGGAGAATTTCGATAAAAATATAATTAATTGTTTAAATGCATTAGAAAAAATTTCATCAAAAGAAGTTGATATCATTATTACAAACCCTAATAGTGATAAGGGTGGTGACAAAATACTTAATTATATAAAAAAAAAAAAGAATAAAAAAAATTTTAAAGTATATGACTCACTTGGAAGATATTATTACCATGGCCTCTTTTCTTTAATTAAAAAGAAAAAACTGCCTGTTGTTTGTGTTGGAAATTCGTCTTCTGGAATTAAAGAGACTGCTATTTTTGGGTGTCCAGTTGTAAATATAGGAAAAAGACAAAATGGTAGATTAAGAAGTAATAACGTAATTGATGTTGAATATAAATCCAAAAAAATATCCACAGCAATTACAAAATGCCTATTTAATAGAAAGTTTCAAAAAATTTGTATTAATTCAAAAAATGTTTACGGTGGAGGAGATACTGCAAAAAAAGTAGTTAATTTTTTAGAAAATACAAATTTTAAAAAAAGAAAAATTTTAATAAAACTTTTTAAATGAGAAATTTTTTTAAAGAAATAGGCATAAATAAAATTCTTTTAAAAAAAAGCAATTCTATTTTTGACGCTGTAAAAAGTTTAAATAACTCTAAATTTCAGGTTTGTCTTATTGTTGATAATCATAAAAAGTTATTAGGCACTATAACAGATGGAGATATAAGAAGATCAATTATAAAAAAAATTAACTTTCAAGATAAAGTCACCAAAATTATGAACAAAAAACCAATTTTTATAGGAGAAAATTTCGATGTTATCTCAGCAAAAAAAATAATGAGAAAAAAATCAATCTTACAATTGCCAGTTCTTAATAAAAAAAAGCAAGTAGTAAACCTTATAGTCTGGAAAGATGAAAAAATTATTAATAGTAATAAAGTTATAATTATGGCAGGTGGCCTCGGCAAAAGAATGAGACCTATTACAAATCGGCTACCCAAACCAATGATAAAAATTAAAAATAAACCAATATTAGAACATATAATTTTAAAACTAAAATCCCAAGGTTTTAAAAATATATCTATCTCAGTAAGATATTTAGCAAACGTAATAAAAAAATTTTTTAAAAATGGTGAAAAATTTGGAGTTAATATAGAATATATAAATGAAAAAAAAGCCTTAGGTACAGCAGGGTCTTTGTCTTTAATTAATCACAAAAAAAATGAAACTGACTACATTATTTTAAATGCTGATACTATATTCAATTTGAATATTAATGATTTATTAAATTTTCATAAAAAAAAAAATTCATTATTAACTATGGCTATTAGACAGGAATTTTTAAAAAGTGATTATGGTGTAATTAAATCTAAGGGTTATAAATTTGATCAAATTGATGAAAAACCAATAATTACAACTTATGTAAATGCGGGAATATACATTATTAATAAAAAAATTTTTAAGAATATAAAAAAAAATAAATATTTAGATATGCCCAATTTATTTAACAAGTTAAGAGAAAGAAAAAATAAAAAAATTTATCTTTTTCCAATTTATGAAAAATATGATGAAGTTGGAACTTTAAAAGATTTAAAAAAGTTTATATGAAGAAAAAAAAAATTTTAGGTATAATTTGTGTTAGATCAGGTTCTAAAGGTATAAAAAATAAAAATCTATTGAAAATTAACGGAAAAACATTATTGGAAATTGCAATTTCTCAAGCAAAAAAAAGTAATCTTTTAGATAGATTAATAATATCAACAGATAGTAAAAAAATGATAGCGATAGCAAAAAAATTGAATGTCGAGGTACCTTTTGTAAGACCAGCTTATTTATCTACAGACACTGCAAAAGAGTGGCAAGTTTGGCGTCATGCAATAAAATATATGAAAAAAAATTTAAACTATGATGCTGATGTTTTAACCTGTATACCAACGACATCCCCACTTAGAAATTATAGAGATATCGACTTATGCATTAAAGAATTTAAAAAAAATCAGAGCAAACCGCTAATTACAGTGTCTGAGGCTAAAAGAAATCCCTTTTTTAATATGGTGATGAAAAAAAATAAGAAAGATTTTGATCTAATAATAAGTAAAAAAAAATACAGCAGAAGGCAAGATGCACCTAAAGTTTATGACGTCTCAACAATTGCTTTTGTTGTCCCTTGTGCATATATTTTAAAAAATGACCATCTTTTTTCAAAGAGAGTCAAAGCTTTAGAGTTTGATCCAAAAAAATGTTTAGATATTGACAGTTTGTATGAATATAATTTAGCTAAATTACAATTATCAAAAAAAAATTAAGCTATTTTATTAATTTCTCTATATATTTTGTTTAAATTGATTTTACCGCTACAATATTTATTTTTAAATTTTCTTAAATTTTTTTGTATATTTTTTTCATACCACCAGAGATCTATTTTATTCCAAATTTTGTTAACTTTTTTTGACAATTTTTTTTCGCTGGTAAAAATAATTTCATGTTTTCTTAAGTTTTCAAAATTTTTTTTTGCAGAGATATCAATTTCTAAATCAAAATTTTTCCATAACATCAAACAAGGAACATTACTTCTAATTGCTTCTAGAAATCCTGTACTAGGGTAGGTAAATACTAAAATCTTCGATAATTTTACTAACTTATTCATTTTTTCAAAACCATCATTAATTGATAATTTACTATTTTTAGTTTCTAATTTAATTTTTTTTAAAATTTTTTTTTTAGAATATGGTTTAAAATTAGTTTTATGTAATCTTATAATTAATTTTTTTTTTAATTTGTTATCCAAATTATTATAAAATCTTTTTATACTAAAATAATTATCAAAACATTCTTTATTGTTAATATAATGAATATCCGGAATAGATTGATTAAAAATTAGAACTAGTTTTTCTTTTTTTTCCATTTTGAAAAATTTATCTGAACTTGTGAACATTGGTATACTTCTTGGAATATTAGATTTTCCCCAAGTAAATATATAATCAGCATATTTCAATTCTATTCTAGGAATTTGAGGATAATTATCATTTACAATTCCATAATTTAAACCGTGTTCAAGGATTAATAATTTCGTTTTATTTTTCTTTTTTTGTAAAAGTATCCATATTTTAAAAGTGTCATCTGTAATTGATTCACTTGAGTTAAATATCAATTTTGTTTTACTAGGATAATTTTTACTAACAAAATTTTTTATATTTTTATAGTTTTCTAAAAAATTTGTAGGCATATTGTAGATTAATAATTGATAAAATTTATAAAAATTTTTCTTTGAATGTTTATTTTTTAAAATACTATCTCTTAATTTTTTACTGGCAGTATTGTATTTAAAATTTTTAGGCAAATTAATTAAAGGTATATAGCCATATTTTAGTTGTAATAAGATATCTCTGTATTTTCCTAAATAAGAATTATAAATAATTATTTTGTATTTTTTAAAAATGAATTTAAATAAATAAAAATATACTTTTTTTGTACTTTCTCCAAGTCCGCTGATAAAATTTTTTTCTTTTGTCTTAAATGCAAAATTATTGATCTTCTTTATTTTTAATGTTTTATTTTTTTTTATTTGATTTACAAAAAAATTAAATTGCTCATTCCAAAAAATTTCACTACCAATTGAGTTAAAATCGTAACTTTGATTAGTTATATTAATATTTTCAAATTTTAAGTTATTTTTAATATTTTGAATTTTACTGTAATAATGACCCAATATTTTTTTTGTAAAAATTTTCAACCAATGTCCAATTAATATTTCCCATTCGTAAGTTTTAAAATTTTCTGAGTGTATATTGTTAAGTTCTGTTGATAAATTCTCAAGGAAATATTTGTATAATAATTTTATTCTTTTATTAATTAGTCTGTGGTAATTAGGATTATAAATTTTACTTATTGCCATAGAATCTAATTTTAATATTTATTAATATATATTTTTTATGTACTCTATATATTAAGATATTATCACATGCTAAAAAACAAATTTTCAATTAATAGTAAAAAAGTAATTATTTTAGGCGGCAATGGTTTAATCGGTTCTGCTATAACAAAATTGTTTTCTGAAAATGGAGGAGAGGTAATAGTAATTGATAAAAAGAAATCAAAAAATATTCAAGGAATTAAAGAGTATATTTGTGATATATCTGATTTGAATAAAATTGAGAAAATATTTAAGATCAAAGAAAAGAATTTTGTTCCAAATATATTTATAAATTGTACATATCCAAAAACTCGTGATTGGAAAAAAACAAACTACAAAAAAGTAAAATATGACTATCTTGAAAAAAATATTGAAATTCATTTAAATTCTCACATATGGCTTGCAAAAATTTTTGCTGATATGATGAAAAAAAACAAGACAGAAGGATCTATCATTCAATTAGCATCAATATATGGTTTTTTAGGTCAGGATAATTCTTTGTATAAAAATACAGAGATCAATGAAAGCTTAGTTTATCCAGTAATAAAAGGAGGTATAATTAATTCTGTTAGATCTATGGCTGCTTATTACGGTCAGTACAAAATCAGAGTAAATTCAATAAGTCCTGGAGGAATTTATGATAACCATAGCAAATTATTTTTGAAAAAATATATTCTTAAAACACCTTTAAAAAGAATGTGTAAACCAGAAGAAGTAGCATATGCAGCATTATTTCTTGGATGCGATGCATCTTCATATATTACAGGAACAAATTTAGTAATTGATGGTGGATTTTCCATAATTTAAAAAATAAATGAAAAAAATTTTTTGTTTTGATATTGATAATATTATTTGCAAGACATTTAAAAATAAATATAAAACAAGTAAACCAAATATTAAAGTTATAAAATTAATTAACTCACTTTTTAACAAAGGACACACCATAAAAATTTTCACTGCAAGGTTCATGGGAAGAAATAATGAAAATAGGACGAAAGCAAAACAACAAGGTTATGAATTTACTAAAAAACAACTAAAAAAATGGAATCTCAAATACCACAAACTTATATTTGGAAAACCAAGTTATGATTATTTTATTGATGATAAAGCAATGGGATTTGAAAAAAATTGGTACAATAAGTTAAAAAAAAAAATTTAAAATGAAAAAAAAAGTTATCGTGACTGGTGGTGCTGGATTTATAGGAAGTCATCTTGTAGAATTATTAGTTAAAAAAGGCTATAAAGTTTTAGTTATTGATAATTTTGAAACAGGTAGACCAGATAACTTAACTAAGATTAGAAAAAAAATTACTATTATCAAACAAAATATTACTAACTACGAAAAAATTGAAAATTATTTTAGAAATTGTCTATATGTTTTTCACTTGGCGGCACTAGCAGATATAGTTCCAAGTATTGAAAATCCTGAAAAATATTATAACACTAATGTTACTGGAACTTTAAATATACTTAAAGCATCAAAAAAATTTAGAATTAAAAAAGTTTTATATGCAGCTTCAGCTTCATGTTATGGTGTAGTTAAGACATTTCCCACAGATGAAAAAAACAAAATAATGACCGAATATCCATATGCATTAACAAAAAACCTTGGAGAACAACTAATGACTCATTGGTCAAAAGTTTTTAAAATATCTACAATTTCATTAAGATTGTTTAATGTATATGGATTAAGATCAAGAACAACCGGCGCATATGGAGCAATGTTTGGTGTTTTTTTAGCACAAAAAATCAATAAAAAACCACTTACAATTGTAGGTAATGGAAAGCAATCAAGAGATTTTACTTATGTTACAGATGTTGCTAACGCTTTCTATTTGGCATCTAAATCAAATATATTTCATGATATCTTTAACGTTGGAACTGGAAAACCTACAACGGTTAATTATATTGCAAAAAAACTTGGTGGTGAAAAAATATTTATACCTAAAAGACCTGGTGAACCAGACAAATCTCAAGCTGATATAAAAAAAATAACACGAAGACTTAAATGGAAACCAAAAATAAGTCTAGATAAAGGAATTAAACTTTTGCTTCAAAATATTAACGATTGGAAGCAGGCACCTGTATGGACACCCAAAAAAATAAGTGTCAAAACAAGAAAGTGGTTCAAATATTTGAAATGAAGAAAAATATTACAATAAAAGACTTAAAAAATATTAAAAAAAGAAGTTTTTTAAAAAAACAGAAAATTGTCTTATGTCATGGGGTATTTGATTTAATTCATATCGGGCATATTAAACACTTTGCGTCCGCAAAAAAATTAGGTGATATTCTTGTAGTATCAATAACTCCTGATCAATATGTAAATAAAGGGCCGGGAAGACCTATATTTTCTCAAACTTTAAGATCAGAATTTCTACAGAATATTTCATGTATTGATTTTATTTTAGTAAATAATAAACCAACATCAATTAATGTTATTAATCAGTTAAAGCCAGATATTTATTGCAAAGGTTCAGATTATAGTGTTCACAAAAATGATGTTACTGGAGAAATTAAAAATGAAATTAAAGCCTTAAATAAACATGGGGGAGTAATAAGGTATACCAATGATATTACAAATAGTTCCAGTAAACTAATCAATGAGTATTATTCAAATTTATCTTTAAATCAGAAAAAAACTATAAAGAATATAAAAAATAAAAAAATTGATATAAATAAATTATTTAAGTCTTCTAAAAAATTAAAAGTTTTAATACTTGGTGAAATAATAATTGATCAATATTTTTTTTGTGAAACTCTTGGAAAATCAGGTAAGGACCCAGTTCTTCAGATGCACGAACAGGATGAAGAAATCTATCTTGGTGGTGCAGCTGCAATTGCAGGAAATGTATCTAAATTTTGTAATAAAGTTACATTGATGAGTATGATTGGTGACAATAAAAAATATTTAAATTTTATTAAAAAAAAACTACCAAACAATGTTGATCTAAAATTAATTAATAAAAAAAATTCTCCAACAATAATAAAAAAAAAATATGTAGATATTATAACAAACAATAAGGTGTTTGGATCTTATATAATTAACGATTCTCCTTTAGATAAAAAAAACGAAAAAAAGTTCAATTATTTTTTAAATCAAAACTTAAAGAAATATGATTTGGTAATTGTTTCTGATTATGGACACGGTTTTATATCAAATAAGAATGCAATTTTAATTTCAAAAAAATCTAAATTTTTAGCATTAAATGCTCAGATCAATGCAGCAAATAGAGGATTTCATACAATGGACAAGTATAAAAATTTGAATTGTGTAATAATTAATGAAACTGAACTAAGACATGAATTGAGGGATAAAAACAGCCAAATTAATATACTAATGAATAAATTATCGAATAACATTGGAATAGATGACCTTGTTGTAACTATGGGAAGCCAAGGAGCAACATTATTTAACAAAAAATCAAAAAAATTCTATAATGTAGAAGCTTTTGCTACCAAGATTGTAGATAAGATTGGATCAGGCGATACAATGCTATCTTTATTAGCTATTTTACTTAAACTAGGTTTAGACAAAACTTATTCTTTATTAGTTGGTTCCTTGGCCGCTTCACAATCAGTCGGTAGTATGGGTAATAAAAATTTAATCGATAAGATTAAATTGGTTAAAGCTATTGACCATACTTTAAAATAATTTAGATAGGATACTTATGAAAAAAATTATTATTACAGGTGGCGCAGGATATGTTGGCTCGAAGTTGGTTCCTAAGCTTTTAGATTTAGATTATGAAGTTACCGTGTTAGATTTAATGATTTATGGTGAAGATGTATTACTTGATCATAAAAATCTAAAAAAAATTAAAGGTGATATAAGAGATATCAGTTTATTAGAAAAAATAATTCCTGGACATAATATAGTTATACATCTTGCATGCATATCAAATGACCCTAGTTTTGAATTGAATCCAACACTAGGAAAATCAATAAATTTTGATGCATTTGAACCATTAGTAAAAACAAGTATTAAAAGTAAAGTTAACAAATTTATTTATGCATCTTCATCTTCTGTTTATGGAATTAAAAAGGAAAAAAATGTTACAGAAGATATGAAATTAGAACCTCTTACTGACTATTCAAAATTTAAAGGAGATTGTGAAAAGATTTTAAATAGTTATAAAACAGAAGATTTTATTACAACAACAATTAGACCATCGACTGTTTGTGGTTATGCGAAAAGGCAAAGACTAGATTTAGTAGTAAATATTCTAACAAATCATGCATTTCACAATAGGGAAATAAAAGTATTTGGTGGAGATCAATTAAGACCAAATGTTCATATTGACGATATGGTAGACTCTTATATTGCAGTATTAAATGCCGATCATAGAAAAATAAATGGACAGATTTTTAATGTTGGTTTTAAAAATCAGTCAGTTAATGAACTAGCAACTGACGTTAAAGAGATTATTGGAGAAGATATCAAGATCATAAATACCAAATCAGACGATAATAGATCCTATCATGTAAGTTCAGAAAAAATTAAAGAAATTTTAGGTTTTGAAACTAGGTATACAGTAAAGAATGCTGTTTCAGATCTAAAAAATGCTTTTGAAAAAAAATTATTAATAAATACTTTTGATAATGAATTTTTCTTTAATATAAAAAGAATGAATAATTTAAAATTAAAATAATTATATGAAAGTAAGATATTCATATTTAAAACAACAATTTTCAAATTGCGATGATCTTTGGAATAGTCTAAAAAAATTTGTAGCAACAGGTGATTTTACATTAGGTCAGGAACTTCTAAAATTTGAAAAAAAATTTGCAACATTAATTGGTACAAAATATGCGATAGGTGTTAATTCAGGAACAGATGCAATTAAACTTTCATTAAAAGCGATTGGTATAAAACCAGGAGATGAAATAATTACAGCCGCAAATACATTTGTAGCAACAGTTGGAGCAATAACAGAACTTGGGGCTATACCTAAATTTGTAGATTGCGATGACACTTTTTGTATGAATGTTGATCAAGTTGAAAAAAAAATTTCAAAAAAAACAAGAGCAATAGTTCCTGTTCATTTTACGGGATATATGACCAATATGCCAAAGCTCGTAAAAATTGCAAAAAAATACAATTTAAAAATTATCGAAGATGCTTGTCAGTCAATTTTGGGTGCAATTAATAACAAAAAAGCAGGAACTTGGGGAATTTCTGGTGCATTCTCACTTCACCCTTTAAAAAATATAAACGTTTGGTCAGACGGCGGCATCATAACCACTAATGACAAAAAACTTTACGATCATATAAAATTACTCAGAAATCATGGTTTAGTTGACAGAGATACAGTTAAAATTAACGGATACAACTCTCGACTAGATACTTTTCAAGCAGTTGTTGGAAATTGGCTATTACCTAAATCAAAATCAATAGCAAAAAAAAGAATTGAGAATGCAAAATTTTTTGATCGACATCTTTCAAAAATAGATGAAATTAGAATTCCACCTAGACCAAAGAATTATAAAATCGTTTATCATTTGTACATAGTTTTTGCGAAAAATAGAGACAAGTTATACAAGTATTGTCAAAAAAAAGGTATAGAAGCTAAAATTCATTATCCAAAACCAATGTATTTACAGGAAAGTTTGAAATATTTAAAACATAAAAAAAATGATTTTCCCGTTACAGATAATCATTGTAGAAATATTATCTCATTTCCTTGTGACCAACACTTATCAATCAAACAGCAAAAATATATAATAAAAACAGTTAAGAATTTTTACCAAAAAAATAAAAAAAATTAATTTAATAAAGAATATTCATACTTTGAAAACTTTCTAAATCTATTTGATATTTGAGAAGACAGACTCCTGACAAAATTATAATTTTCATCATTAAATTTAAATTCTAAAATAAAAAACTTTTTTTTTTCAAAATTTTCATTCATCTTTATATATTTATCTCTAAAAAAATTTTTAAATATTAAATCTTTATCTAAAGTAATCCTTAAAGAATTTTTATAGTAATATTTTCTTTTATAAGAAACAAATGAAGATGGAATAGTATTTTTGATTTTGAAATTTATAATCTCATCTTTTTTTAATTGAACTAGTATTTCTTTTTGTAATTTTTTAATATCAATTTTATCTTTTATTTTTTTAAATTTTAACTTGTAGTGAACCTTAAAATTTTTAGTATTAATTTTAATTTTCTCTTCTAAATTCGGCTTAATATTTATATCTCTGATTTTACCATACCATCTTAATCTAATTTTAGATCTATACTTTTCACCATCAATAGTGTCTAAAAGTCTAGTAAGTTTATGATCGTCAAAATAAATACTATTTACAGTTCTTTCATTATAAACTTCTTTAAAACCATTAATTTTGAGAAAGTTTATAACAAAGTTTTCACTCTCAAAAAAAATAATTTTTCGTTCATTTCTAAAGTCATTTTTATTTTTTTTATTCGGCTTTTTAAAATAATTTTTATTTGTAAATTTTTTCAAAAACATTTTTTGACTTTCCAACATAAACCTTATTATTAATATTGCTTACTACGCCAATTTCTAATATTTCCTTCTCTTTTCCAGTATTTTCATAATTTGTAATATCTATCTTTGGATAACTATAAGTTTGTTTTTTTATATATGCAGCAATAGGGATTTTTGATTTATTAATTTTAATATTATCCAATTTAACTTCGGACCCATCTTTAATCCCTAATCCCATGAAAGCACTATCTATTACAATATTTTTTCCTCTTAAAATGCTATTTTCTCCTGAGCTTATTCCTTTATCTCCAGTATCAAAACTTTCAAAATTTTCTAAATTTAAACTTGTATTTGAAATATCTAATCCGTCGTTTCCACAGCCTTGAAATTTAATATTTTTTATTTGTCCAACTGAATAATCTATATCCAAACAATCTGACAAAATTTTCTCGAATACTACATTTTCAATATTAAATTTAGAATTTACAAAATTAATGCCATCATCACCTTTTACATTTTTATAAAATAGGATATTCTTCATTTTTATTTTTGAATTATAGACATTAAAAGAACCTTCAGAATTTATGCCATCTTCATAACAATGCTCTAGTTCAAAAAAATTTACGTTTTCAAATATAGATAATTCATTACTTTCTGATATTATAAGGCATCTACCACCTTTACCGAGAAAATTAATCGCTTTATCTTTTTTGCCAATTGCCTCAATCGGGGATTTAGAAATAATTCTAGCTTTATTTATTAATACAATATTAGCTCCACTTTTTATAACCAATTTTTTCCCGCTTGGTATTAGCAGCTCATCATCTATTAACCATTCGCCTTCATCAATAACATAAGAATTTTTATATTTTTTTATAAAATCAAAATTTTTTGTGGTATCTAAATTTTTTGATAACTTTGCAAAATTATCACTCTTTAAATTTAATTCTGCAAATATTGTTGGGTTTCTAACTTTTTTAAATTTTGAATTCTGAATACCTAAAATTTTATAACTTAATATTATACTTTCATAATACCCGAAAGGTGGTTTTTGTATCTCAGTTTTGATATATTTAACAGGAGATTTATCAAATTGGTTTTGATCAAATATTTCTAAATCTCTTGGCTGGACTTTTTTGTTAATCACATTCTCAAAAACTTCGCCATTTGGACTTGTAAAAATTATCTTTTCAATATTTATAGGCAAAACATGTTTATTTCCAATTCTTAATAATAATTTATTTTTGTCTTCAATTGGTCTAATTAATTCAAAATAAAGTGGATCATGATGATTTAAAAAATTTTGAACAGAAACAATTTTATTTTTAATTAAGTAATCTGGGAAATTATAATATGGACTAGATTTATAAATTTTATTTAAATTTGTATTAAATTCTTTATTAATCTTTTTATTAAAATTTTCTAAATACTTGGGGTTTGAATACTTTTCCAGATAATATACATACTTTTCTAAGAAAATTTCAGACTCAAAAATTTTTTTGTAAAAGTTGCCATAATTATACAGGTCCAGAATCCTAATGCCTCTGAATTTATCATTATTTTCTGAAATAAATCCCTCATTATACCAATCTTGAAAAATTGGCTCGAATTTATTTGTTAAAGGATTAAAATAAAAGCTTATGTTT
>CEUZ01237054.1_pt1 | contig 13484 bp, 12 predicted proteins | sample 361511 | NCBI WGS metagenome assembly CEUZ01 (sample SAMEA2622822, study PRJEB7988) | marine metagenome | biome: marine biome (ENVO:00000447); feature: surface water layer (ENVO:00002042); material: "saline water (ENVO:00002010), including plankton (ENVO:xxxxxxxx)" | depth 5 m
AAAATGAAGAAAGTTATTTATTTTATATCAGAAGATTGGGCTTTTTTAAACCATCGAATAGAGATCGCAAAAAAAATCCAAAAAAAAGGTTACAAAATAACATTGGTTACCAATGTTACTCATTATAAAAAATTAATTGAAAAAAAGAATATTGACGTCGTACATATTAAAATTGAACGTGGCAGTCTAAATTTTAGGAAATCTTTTAGAACAATATTTAAATTAATTAAAATCTTTAAGAAAGTAAATCCTGATATTGTTCATAATTTTGGGTTAAGACAAATAGTTCATGGAAATATTTCAGCAAAAATTGCAGGGGTAAAAAAAACTTTCAACTCCATTATAGGCTTAGGTAGTGTATTTATTTCCGGTAATTTACTACTAAAATTTTTAATCATTAATCTTCTAAGGCTAACGTTAATTTTTAAAAATTCTAAAGTTCTAGTACAAAATAAAGATGATTATATTTTTTTTAGAAAAAAAATCTGGATAAAAAAAAGTAAGTTACATTTCAATACAACTTCGGGCATAGACTTAAAAAAATATAATTGCTTGAAAGAACCTAAAGGAAAAATAATTTTTTTATTTGCTTCTAGAATATTAAAAGACAAAGGTATTTTGGAATTAATTGATGCTTCAATAAAATTGAGAAAAATTTCTAAAAAGTTCGAATTATTAATTGCTGGAAAAATCGACACAGAAAATCCCTCGTCTATATCTTATGATAAAGTTAAATCTTGGGAAGCATTAGGTTTTTTTAAATATTTGGGACACGTTGATAATATGCATGAATTATACAAAAAAACTCACGTTGCTATTCTTCCATCATATAGAGAAGGTTTACCCAAAGGTTTGTTAGAAGCTTCAGCTTTTGGAAAACCAATAATAACAACGGATGTTACAGGTTGTAGAGATGTAGTTGTAAATGGAAAAAATGGTATTCTTGTAAAACCAAAAAATTCAGATGAGTTGTTTTTTGCAATGAAGAAAATGTTAGAAAATAAAAAAATTAGATTAGCTATGGGAAAAGAAGGAAGGAATCTTATAAAAAAAAACTTTCATATTGATAATACTGTTAATGATTTAAATAAATTATATAAAAATTTTTAGAAATTTTATGGTGCTTTTATTCTCATACTAGCATTAATAGCCACACATATTCTTGGTTTTTCACCATAATATGTTCTAACACCATGTCTTAAATAACTAGGAAATAAATTCATCAATCCTGTTTTAGGTTTAATTAAATGTTCGCCAGGTAATAATCCAGGGAAAAATGAGGTTAAATGTGATAAATTTGGATTAAAAGCCTCAAACAAACCGCATTTGTCTTCATTAAGATCATCTCCGGAATCTACATAATAAGTTCCGGACCAAGTCGACATGGGATGGATATGTGCAATATTAGAATGTCCTTTCCTATTAACATTAGCCCACCCATAAATGTGAAAATCCATTGGAACGGTTTCAACAAAATCTAACCTTTTAGTTGAAGACTCAATTAACTTTAAAAATAAATTATATACTTTTTCAATACTTTCGCCTCCCCAACGAAAAAAGTCTCCTTCTGATTGCCAGCCGCCTTGATTGCTTTTATTAGTGGTTGGTGTTTCTTTTTCTTTTCTTAATATTATTTCTTTTAATTCTTCATTTAATTTTTCAGTATTTACGGTTTGGTATTGAACAATAGGAAGTGAAAAAACATTTTCATATTGAATTTTATTTTCATCAAAATCTTTATTGTTGTCTGTCATTAAAATAATCCCTGAATTAAACCTTTTTCATCAATATAAATTGATTCAGCCGCAGGTTTTTTTGGCAATCCAGGCATCAGCATAATATCTCCACAAATAACAACAACAAATTCTGCTCCTGCAGAAACTCGTATTTCTCTAACAGGTAAATTATGCTCCTGTGGTAACCCGCCATTTTCTGGATCAGCTGTAAAACTATATTGTGTTTTTGCAATACATACCGGGAATTTCTCGTAATTAGTTCCTTTAAGATCTTCAAGTTGTTTTTTAGCAGTTGTGCTAATTTCTAGCTCTTTAGCTCCGTAAATTTCGTTAGAAACTATTTTAATTTTTTCTTCTAATGATAAATTATCATCATATAAAGTTTTAAAATTTGATTTAGTCTTATCCAATGTTTCTACGACTTCATTTGCCAAATCAATAGCTCCGTCACCTCCAAATTCCCAGTGTTTACTTGTAACAGCTTTAATTCCTACTTTTTCACAAACTTTTCTAACAACATCCATTTCTGCATCTGTGTCAGAAACAAAAGCGTTTATTCCAACAACTACGGGAACACCATATTTTTTTAAATTTTCAATATGTTTAAGTAAGTTGTCAGATCCTTTCTTTACAGCTTCAACATTTTCCTTGTTTAGATTATCTTTATCCACCCCTCCATGCATTTTTAACGCTCTAATAGTTGCGACTAATACTGTTGCATCTGGTGCTAGGTTTGCTTTTCTACATTTAATATCTAAAAATTTTTCAGCTCCTAAATCAGCCCCAAATCCTGCTTCAGTTACAACGTAATCTGATATTTTTAATGCAGTTTTTGTAGCAATAATTGTATTACAACCGTGAGCAATATTTCCAAAAGGACCGCCGTGAACAAAAACTGGATTATTCTCTAGACTTTGAATAATATTTGGTTTGATAGCATCCTTCAATAAAACTAACATAGACCCTATTACATTTAAGTCTTTTGCAAGAACAGGCTCTTTATCACTAGTATAACCAACAAGTATGTTACCTAGTCTTCGTTCTAAATCCTTTAAGTCATCAGCTAATGTAAAAATAGCCATAATTTCTGAAGCAGGTGTAATATTAAAACCATCTTCTCTAGGAAAGCCATTTCCTGGGCCACCAATACTACAAATTATTTGTCTCAAAGCTCTATCATTCATATCCATAGTTCTTTTCCAATTAACTCTTCTAGCATCTATTATTGGGTCCTTTCTCCAATTAATATGATTGTCAATTGCTGCTGATAATAAATTGTGAGCTGTACTAATTGCATGAAAATCACCTGTAAAATGTAAGTTTAAATCTTCCATAGGGACTGCTTGTGCTTTGCCTCCACCAGCAGCTCCTCCTTTCATTCCAAAACACGGTCCTAAACTTGGTTCTCTAATACAAACGGAAGAATTTTTACCTATTTTTCTCAAAGCATCTCCTAAACCCAAAGTCGTTGTTGTTTTACCCTCGCCTGCAGGAGTTGGGGTAATTGCAGTTACTAATATTAATTTTCCATTTTTATTCTTTTCTAGTGTCTTTATATAATCAAAACCCAATTTCGCCTTATAATGTCCATATTGTTCAAGAAATTTTTCTGAAATATTTAATTTTTTTTCAGCAATATCTACAATATTATTAAGATTTGCTTCTCTAGCTATCTCAATATCGCTTTTATATTTTTTATTTTCTGCCATATTTAAAATTTAAGTTAATATATATAATATATGAATTTAGAAAATTTCAAAAATAAAACAGCAAAAATTCTTTTAGAAATTAAAGCAATAAATATTGACATAAAAAAACATTTTAAGCTTACATCAGGAAAATTTAGTCCTGTATATGTTGATTGTAGAAAAATTATAAGTCATTTAAAAGAAAGAAGAATGATAATAGATATGGCATGCAAGTTATTAAAAAAAGAGGTTAACTTAAAAAAAATAGATTTTATAGCAGGCGGTGAAACGGCCGGTATACCATATGCGTCTTTATTATCAGAGAAATTAAATAAACCTATGATATATATAAGAAAAAAACCAAAAGGATTTGGCAAATTATCTCAAATAGAGGGTGAAATTAAAAAAAAATCAAAAGTATTATTAGTTGAAGATTTATCTACAGATGGAAAAAGTAAAATTAATTTTTGTAATGCAATAAAAAAAGCTGGAGGAAATATAAAAGATATTTTTGTAATTTTTAATTATGGTATTTATTCAGACGAAATTTTTAGAAAAAATAATCTTAAACTTCATTTTTTAACTAATTGGAAGGCTGTTATTAATAATTTAAAAAAGAAAAAAAATTTTAAAAAAGAAGAAATATTAGAGATAGAAAAATTTCTTTTTAAAGATTCTTAATTTTTTTTTACAATATTAATTCTGCCTTTATTTGTTGTTGATCTTTTTGCAAATAATCTTTTAGGCATTCTACCAGCTAAAAAAGCATTTCTTCCTGCGTTTATAGCTTCTGCCATTGCTTTTGCCATTAACGTAGGTTCTTCTGCTTCTGCTACTGCGGTATTTAACAAAACTCCATCGCAGCCTAGTTCCATTGCAATTGCAACATCAGATGCTGTCCCTACTCCGGCATCTATTATTACAGGAACATTTGACTGTCTAACTATAAATTCAATATTATTTTTATTTTGTATACCTAATCCAGATCCAATTGGGGCAGCGAGTGGCATTACTGCTGAACAACCTATATCTTCTAATTTTTTACAAACAACAGGGTCATCATTACAATAAGGCAAAACATTAAATTTCTTTTTTACTAATTCTCTAGCCGCAGGTAAAAGATTTTCAATATCAGGCAATAAATCATCTTCATTTCCAATTACTTCTAATTTTACAAAGTTTGTTTTAAGAGCTTCTCTTGCTAGTTCTGCGGTTAAAACAGCTTCTTTAACTGTATAGCACCCTGCGGTATTAGGTAGTATAAAATATTTTTTTTTTAAAATATCAATTATGTTTTCGTTATATTTTTTTAAACTAATTCTTCTAATTGCTACTGTGACAACTTCTGTTTTTCCAGCTTCAAGCGAGTCTAACATAATTTGTTGATTCGGATATCTCGAAGTACCCATAAATAATCTTGATTTAAATTTTTTATTTGCAATTTTAAGAAACTCAGACATAAATTTAACCACCCTTTAATGGTTTAACTATCTCTATTGTATCACCAGATCTTATTTTATAATTTTTCCAATTATTTTTTTGCACAACTTGTTCATTAACGGCAATAGCCATATTTTCATTATCTATTAAATTAATTTCGCTAAGTACATTTAATAAAGTTTCAGAAATAACAAAAGTATTTTTTCCATTTATTAACAATTTTTTTTTCATTTGTTAAACGACAAACCTCCCAGGTTTTAATTTATCGCAATCGTTTTCTATCTTTCCATTTAAATAATAATTCTTTATTACACTTGAAGTAAAAGGAGCTAAAAGTATGCCATTTCTATGATGTCCAGTTGCATATATTAAACCTTTTATTTTTTTTGAAGGCCCTATTATAGGAGCTTCATCTCTTGTTGTAGGTCTTAAACCAGACCATGATTCAATAATAGATAAATCTTCAATTACAGGAAGAATTTCTCTTCCAATTTTTAATAAATTATAAATACCCCCAGCGGTCAAACTTTTATCAAATCCCATTTCTTCTTCAGTTGCGCCAATAATTAAATCATAATTATCTCGTGGCACTAAATAAACATTCTCTCTCCATAAGATATGTTTCAAAACAGTGTTTCCTTTAGGTATTTTTAAACAAATCATTTGTCCTTTTACAGGTCTTATAGGAACTTCTTTGATTTGTATATTTTTTATTTTATTTGTCCAAGCTCCTGAACAAACTATTATTTCTTTAGTTTTTATTATTTCATTCTTGGTTTTAACTCCAACTACTTTATTCTTCTCTGTGATAATTTTTGTAACTTCTGTATTTTCTTTAAAAATGCAATTATTTTTATTTTTTTTTAATATTGTTATTAATGCATCAATTGTGTATCGATTATTTACGTGATGATCTCCAGGTGAAAAAATTCCTGATAAAACATTACTTGAAACATACGGCTCTTTTTGTCTTATTTTATTACCAGAAAGCCAAAAAACATTTATTCCATTTTTTTTAAGAAAATTATAATTTTTTTTTAATTTATTTTCTTCATTTATATCACATGCTACCATCAAAGTTCCTTCTTTTCTGTAACCTATACTTTTTCCAGATTTATTTTCTAATTCTTTAGCAAATTTAGGCCATGCATAGTGACTTTTTTCGAAAATTGGTAACAAACTTTTTTCTGATGGTTTTAAATCTAATCTTCCAGATAGCATTCCAGCAGCGGCCCAGCTAGCTTCTTTGCCAAAATTACTTTTATCAATAATTAAAACTTTTTTCCCAATGCCAGTTAATCTCCAAGCAATTGATAGCCCTATAATTCCTCCGCCTATAATTAAAACCATTGTCGTATATTAAAGTTATGTTACATTATTAAATGAACAATTAATTATATATTTTTTAATTATAATGGACTATAAAAAATACTTTTCAGATTCAATAAATAATTTAAAAAAATCCGGGGAATATAGAATTTTTAGAAATATAGCTAGAATTTCAGGTTCTTTTCCAAATGCAAAATTTAGAAATTATTTGAAAAAAGAGAACATAATTGTTTGGTGTAGCAACGATTATTTGGGGATGGGACAACATCCGTTTGTTTTAGAAGCAATTGAAAGAGCAATGAAAGAGGTTGGCGCAGGTTCTGGTGGAACAAGAAACATATCTGGAACTAGTAATTATCATATTGCTTTAGAAAATGAAATAAGTGAAATACATGAAAAAGAGTCTTCTTTAGTATTCACCTCTGGTTATGTAGCAAATGATTCAGCCTTAAATATTTTAGGATCTAAATTAGAAAATTGTGCTTTTTTTTCAGATGAAAAAAATCACGCTTCAATGATAAATGGTATTAGAAATAGTAAAGCTGAAAAGTATATTTTTAAACATAATGACACTGATCATTTAGAAAATCTTTTAAACAAAGTTGATATTAACAGACCAAAAATAATTGTGTTTGAGTCGGTGTATTCAATGGATGGAGACTTTACTCCAATAGAGTCTTATGTGAAATTAGCAAAAAAATATAATGCATTAACTTATCTTGATGAAGTTCACGCAGTTGGTTTATATGGACATCATGGAGGTGGTGTTGCTCAAGAACAAAATATAATGGATGAAATTGATATTATTAACGGTACTTTAGCAAAAGCTTTTGGTTTAATGGGTGGCTATATATCATCAACAAAAACTATTGTTGATTTTATTAGAAGTTTTTCCCCTGGATTTATATTTACAACATCTTTGCCGCCAGCTATTGCTTGCGGTGCTATTGCAAGTATAAGATATGTTAAAGACAATCAACAATTAAGAAATAAACTAAATGAAAAATGTTTGTTAATTAAAGAAAAATTATTAGCAGCAAACATACCTTTTTTAAAAACAAAAAGTCACATAATTCCAATAATAATAGGTGATAGCAGATTATGTAAAAAAGCTTCAGATGAATTGCTGGAAAAACATAAAGTTTATTTACAGCCAATCAATTACCCTACTGTACCAAGAGGTGAAGAAAGATTAAGAATCACACCTTGTCCTTTACATACTGATCAAATGATTGACGAACTTATAAAAGCTCTTGAATTAACTTGGAAAAAATTAAAACTAAGAAAAGCTGCTTAAAAAAAAATAAACTTAAATAAAAGAAAAAAATTATTATTTATTATTTATATAAAAAAAATGATAAAAAATTCCCTAATGAATAATAAAAAAGGTTTGGTGATGGGTATTGCTAATGACAGATCAATAGCATGGGCAATTGCAAAAAAACTTAATGAAGAAGGAGCTGAAATAGCATTAACTTATCAGGGTGAGGCGTTGGAAAAAAGAATTATTCCACTTGCAAAACAAATAAATTCTTCAATTGTTTTGGAATGCAATGTCGAAAATGAAAAAGATATACAGAATGTTTTCAATGAACTGAAAAAAAAATGGAAAAAAATTGATTTTGTTGTTCATGCTATTGCATTTTCTAATAGAGAAGAGCTTAAAGGAAAATATTTAAATACATCTAAAGATAATTTTAAAAAAACAATGGATATTTCTTGCTATTCATTTACAGCAATTGCAAGAGAAGCTGAAAAAATAATGCCTAATGGAGGCTCTATGTTAACTTTATCTTATTTTGGATCGGAAAAATATATGCCCCATTATAATGTTATGGGTATTGCAAAATCTGCTTTGGAAGCAAGTATAAAGTATTTAGCAAAAGATTTAGGAGAAAAAAAAATTAGAGTAAATGCTTTATCCCCTGGTCCGATAAAAACTTTAGCAGCTTCGGCAATTGGTGATTTTAATTATATTTTAAAATGGAACGAAAATAATTCACCGCTAAAAAGAAATATTACAGTTGATGATATATCTGGTTCAGCAATTTACCTTTTAAGTGATCTTTCATCTGGAGTAACTGGTGAAATTCACCATGTAGATTCTGGATATAATATTATAGGAATGAAAGATACTAATTCTCCTGATATTTTTGAAGAAAAATAAAAATGCCTGGAAATAGTTTTGGAAAAATATTTAAGTTTAGTACTTGGGGAGAAAGCCATGGCCCAGCAATTGGGTGTACAGTTGATGGCGTGCCCTCAAAAATTCGTATAGATGAAAAAGAAATTCAATTTTTTTTAAACCAAAGAAGACCAGGAAGTAGCAAATTTGTTACACAAAGAAAAGAAAAGGATAGAGTTAAAATCTTATCAGGTGTTTTTAATAATTATACAACTGGAGCTCCTATATCTTTCATAATTCATAATGAAGATCAAAAATCAAAAGATTATGCTAAATTAAAAAATAAATTTAGGCCTGGCCATGCTGATTACACATATGAAAAAAAATATGGTATTAGGGATTACCGTGGAGGCGGAAGATCGTCAGCAAGAGAAACTGCGATGAGAGTTGTTGCTGGAGCTATTGCTAGAAAAATTTTATCAGCAAATTTAGGAAGTAATTTTTTAATAAGAGGAGCTTTAATACAAATGGGGTCTCTTCATATAAATAGGGATAATTGGGACTGGAATTTTGCAAAAAAAAATCATTTTTGGTGTCCAGATAAAAAAATGTTAAAAATTTGGGAAAATTATTTAACACAAATTAGAAAGAGTGGTTCTTCTGTTGGTGCAATAATAGAGTTGGAAGCTAAAGGCGTTCCAGTTGGTCTTGGTGAACCAGTTTATGATAAATTAGATGCAGAAATAGCTAAAGCTTTAATGAGTATTAATGCTGTTAAAGGTGTGGAAATCGGCAGTGGATTTGAATCTGCTTTTATGCCTGGCGATGAAAGTTCTGATGAAATGACATTAAATAAAGGTAAGGTTAAATTTGAGTCTAATCATGCTGGTGGTATTTTAGGCGGAATATCATCTGGTCAAAATATAGTTGCTAGATTTGTTGTTAAACCAACCAGTTCAATATTAAAAAAAAAAAATACAGTAACTAAAAAATTGAAAAAAACAACTATTTCTGTTGGTGGCAGGCACGATCCGTGCGTTGGTATTAGAGCTGTGCCTATAGGTGAGGCAATGTTAGCTTGCGTACTAGCAGACCATTTTTTGAGAAATAAAATTTTTCAATCTTAATTATTTTTAATTAGTTAAAGTGGCTTGATATAGAATTTAAGTTCTAAGCTAAATCAATTTCTTCTTTTGAGTAATTATTTCCTAAAGTTTGAAGTGCACAATAAACTATGTCTTTTGCCAAAAGATTTGCCTCTTCATATTGATCTTCAGGTTTTCCATGAGGTAAAAAAACATCAGGAAAAAATAAAGATCTAAATTTTAATCCACTATCTAACAAAGATTCGCCACTTAAGAATTTAGTTACATGTGAAGCAAAACCTCCAATCGAGCCCTCCTCTACTGTTATTAATGTTTCGTGCTCCAAAGCTAGCTGTTTAATCAATTTTGTATCAAGAGGTTTACAAAATCTAGCATCGGCAACAGTTGTGGATAGTCCTTTTGCATTTAATATATCTGCAGCTTTTATACATTCATAGAGTCTTGCGCCATAAGATAATATTGCAATTTTATTTCCCTCATTTACAATTCTTCCTTTACCTATTTCTAATGGAGTCCCTTCATTTGGAATTTGTACTCCTATTCCATCACCTCTTGGATATCTAAATGCTGATGGTCTATCATTAATTTGGCAGGCAGTTGCAACCATATGTACTAATTCTGCTTCATCTGAAGGTGCCATTAAAACAAATCCAGGTAAACAGCCAAGGTAAGCTATGTCAAATGACCCTGCATGAGTAGCACCATCAGCTCCTACTTGTCCTGCCCTGTCCATAGCAAAACGTACTGGTAATTTTTGTATAGCAACGTCGTGAACAACTTGGTCATAAGCTCTTTGCAAAAAAGTTGAATAGATTGTAGCAAATGGCTTAAAACCCTCAGTTGCTAGCCCAGCAGCAAAAGTAACTGCGTGTTGTTCTGCTATACCAACATCAAAACACCTGCTTGGAAATTCTTTGCCGAAAATATCTAGACCTGTCCCTGATGGCATTGCGGCTGTAATCGCAACAACTTTTTTATCTTTTTTTGCTTCATTGATTAAACTATTTGCATAAACCTTGGTGTACGAAGGTGCTTTGGACTCTGATTTTTGTTGAACACCGGTTGCGACATTAAATTTATTTACACCATGGTATTTATCGTCTGATTTTTCTGCGGGCTCATAACCCTTCCCTTTTTTTGTAACACAGTGAATTAGTATTGGTCCATTTTTATATTTTTTCGCATTTTCTAAAACAGGAACTAAGCTCTTCAAGTTATGTCCATCAATTGGTCCAACATAAAAAAAACCTAGTTCTTCAAAAAGAGTTCCTCCAGTAACAATTCCTCTAGCAAATTCTTCGGCTTTTTTTGCAGCTTTTCCAATTCTTTCGGGAAAAGTTTTGGAAACAATTTTGCCGCCAAGATTTTTAAATGATTGATAGGTTCCTGATGAAATTATTCTAGACAAATAATTACTTAAAGCTCCAACTGGAGGTGCGATTGACATATCGTTATCGTTAAGTATGACTACTAGCTTAGATTTCTCTGAACCAGCATTATTCATTGCTTCATATGCCATTCCTCCACTCATAGCTCCATCTCCAACTACACAAACTACATTATTCTTTTTTTTTAATAAATCTCTACCAATTGCCATCCCTAAACCAGATGACATAGCAGTAGATGCGTGGGCGGCACCAAAAGGATCGTATTCGCTTTCTGTTCTTTTTGTAAAACCATAAAGTCCATTTTTTTGTCTTAATGTCTTTATCTTATCTCTTCTACCAGTTAGAATTTTATGTGGGTATGCTTGATGCCCAACATCCCAAATAAGTCTGTCATTTGGTGTATTAAATACATAATGAATTGCTACTGTTAATTCTATTACACCAAGACTTGCTCCTAGATGTCCACCAGTCTCTGAAACAGCTTCAACTGTTTCGTTCCTTAGTTCTTTAGCTACATCTTCTAATTTATCTTTAGACAATTTCCTTAAATCTTTTGGAAAATTTATTTTGTCCAATAGTGGTGTTTTATTGTTCTCCATAAGGAATTTATTATATTATACTTATCTATCTCTTTCTACAATAAATCTAGCGACTTCTCTAAGCAAATTTGCTTTATCATCAAAAACTTCTAAATGTTTGATTGCTTGGTTGCCAAGAAATTCTAATTGTTTTTTTGCCCTTTCTTTACCTAAAATTGAAACAAAATTCTTTTTGCCTGCTTTTTTATCCTTGTTAACCTTTTTTCCCAATTCCTTTTCTGTACTTGTAACATCCAAAAGATCGTCTCTAATTTGATAAGCTAAACCAATGTCATGTGCATAACCTTGTAATGAAAATTTTTCTTTTTTTTCAGCTCTACCCATTATTGCACCGGAATTACAAGCATATGCGATTAATGCTCCTGTTTTTAACATTTGAATTCTTGTAATAGCACCTATACTTAATTTTTTATTTTCTGCTTCAAGATCCATCATTTGTCCTCCGACCATTCCGTATGCCCCAGCTGCTTTTGCTAGTTCATTAATTAGATCACATCTAATTCTTGGGTCGCTATGTGTTAGAGTGTCAGATAAAACTTGAAATGATAAAGTTAATAGTGAATCTCCTGCTAGAATTGCTGTAGCTTCATTATATTTTTTATGTGTAGTAAGCAAACCTCTTCTTAAATCATCATTGTCCATTGATGGTAAATCGTCATGTATCAAGGAATATGAGTGAATCATTTCTATCGATGAAGCAACTCTTAGCGCACTTTTTTCACTAACATCAAATAATTTAGAAGATTGAATTACTAAAAAAGGTCTTAATCTTTTACCGCTAGATAAAATTGAATAATTGATTGCTTCAAAAAGTTTTTTTTCTATTCCTTTGCCAAAAGGTAAAAGAGATTTTATGGTTTTATCTACTTCTTTTTGCGCGCTTCTTAAGTTTGCTTTTAAATCATTCATTTTTTTCTATAGTTGAACTTTCTTTATGGTTTTTTACTTGGTCGATCTTTTTTTTTGCTTCATTTAATTTTTTTTCACAATGATTTTTTAGTAATACGCCTCTATTATATAAATTAACTGCATTTTCTAGGGTTGATTCACCATCCTCAAAATTTTCAGTAATTGACTCTAGTTCCTCTAAAGCTTTCTCAAATGACATTTGATCAATATTATTATTTTTTTCTTTACTCATAAAATTAACCCCTTCACATGTTCTAAACAACTTTCTGATAATGCTTTAATATTATAACCTCCTTCTAAACATGAAATCAATTTACCTTTGCAATTTTTAGTCGAAAAATCATTTAATTTTTTAGTTATCCAAAAAAAATCTTCTGTGTTTAATCTAAAATCAGCTAAAGGATCATTCTTATGGGCATCAAAACCAGCTGAAATAAAAACTATATCTGGGGAAAATTTTTCTAGCTTAGGAAAAATTATTTCATCATAAGACTTCTTAAATAATAAGCTATTGGTTCCAGCTGGTAAAGGAACGTTTACTATATTATTATTTATTCCTGTTTCTTCTTTAAAACCTGTTCCTGGAAAAATACCTTCTTGGTGAGTTGAAGCATAAAACATATTTGGATCATCCCAAAACATTTTTTGAGTTCCGTTTCCATGATGAACATCAAAATCAATAACCGCACATCTTTTAACTTTATATTTTAACTTTGAGTAATATGCTGCAATTGCAACATTATTAAAAAAACAAAAGCCCATAGCTCTTTGTGGTTCTGCATGATGTCCTGGTGGTCTTATTGGACAAAACGCATTCTTAAAACTACCTTTAAAAATAAGATCAACTGCTTTACAAACTGAACCAGTTGCTTTTAATGCTGCCTCAAGACTATATTTGCTTAAAATAGTATCTGCATCAATCCTTACAGATTCTTCTTTAGGAGACTTTTTTTTTATATCATTTATATAATTTTCAGAATGGACACTGAGAAAGTGTTCTAAATTTATCTTTTCACCTTGAAACCATTTTATTTTGTTTGATTTAAATCGTTTAAGGGTATTATTAATAGCAATTAATCTTTCTTTACTTTCAGGATGATTCATACCAGTATCATGAAGAATACAATCTTTATGTGTTACAATAGCTGTTGACATAATAAATAA
>CEUZ01085437.1_pt1 | contig 13480 bp, 13 predicted proteins | sample 361511 | NCBI WGS metagenome assembly CEUZ01 (sample SAMEA2622822, study PRJEB7988) | marine metagenome | biome: marine biome (ENVO:00000447); feature: surface water layer (ENVO:00002042); material: "saline water (ENVO:00002010), including plankton (ENVO:xxxxxxxx)" | depth 5 m
CCGTATATAATGAGAGTTTTAGTTAATACTGAACTGATGTTAAAATTGAATCTTAAATTAAGTAAATTACTTGTAAAATCTCAAAAAAATGAAACATTATCTGAAGATGAAATCAAAGAATTATCAGATCTTCAAAAAGAGTTATTAGATTTTACATCATCTCGAAAATTTAGAAATAAAGATGATTGGAAGTTCTTTTCTAATATCGACAAACAAAATTAACTAGTCGATGTTGAATTTTTCTCTTATGCATAAAATATTCTGAGAACTTTCATTTTCTTCTAGGATTTTTCCTATTGATTTAATATCTACTTTCATAATTTCATTATTTGTATCATTGATAACAAATACTGTGAATCCTTTTTTTTCTAAAAACTCAATCATTTCTGTATAACTTGAACCTGCATCATCTAATCTATACAAATCAATCTCTGAAAAAATTTTAATATTTTCATTTAAATCTAAAATCTTTTCCATTCCTTCAAGTACAAATTTCTCAGCTCCTTCAACATCAATTTTTACAAATGAAATCTTTTCAATATCTTTGTTATTTCTAAAGAAATCATCTAGTAAAATTGTTTCAGATTCAATTGGTACATATTTCTGATTCTTAGTTTTTTTGGGTTCATAAATTCTATTTTGCCCAAAACTACTCTGGCTAGTAAATAAAATACATTTTTTATTTACATTAGATACTGCTTTTGGAACTATTACGACATTTTGATAACCATTGGTCTCTATATTTTTTTTCAGTAAAGAAATATTTCTTGGATCCGGTTCAAATGCAAATACTTTCCCTGTTGGACCTACTAGTTTTGCTAGCATCAAAGTAAAATAACCAATATTTGCACCTATGTCCAATACATTATCACCTTTTTTTACATATTTTTGAAAAATCTCAAAGTCAATTTTACTGTGAATTCCGTAAATTGATAATCTAAAGGCATCATTTGGATGCAGAAATATCTTCCCTGCCCATACTTCGGCAGAATCTGTAATTAATGATGTTTCAATTTTATTACTAACTGATTTAATTACATTATACTTTTTCCCATAGCCTTTACCTCTACTCATTTTTGTTATAATTTTCAGGTATATCTTTAGAAAAAAATCTCTGAATATCATGTTGTCTTAGTTACAAGTAATTCTTTAAACATAATAATCTAGTTCTTTATGTTTTTTTGATATTTATTTCCTAAGTATTAATTCATAAATTGATTTTTTAATTAGAATCGTAAGTAATTAGCATGAAATACAATACAAAATCTTATGGCTTTTTAAGAAGTGCATATCAAAAATTTCGTTATGGATTTTGTACAAGACCTTTTACTTACATAACTAGTCCATTACGTGTACTACCTGATTTTTTTGTTATAGGTGTGGCTAGAAGTGGTACAACATCCTTATTTCATTATCTTGGACAACATCAAAACATAAGACGAGCTTCATATGATGAATTGGGATATTTTGATGAAAATTTTCATCTTGGATTAAATTGGTATCGCTCTTTATTCCCTACAAAATTTACGAAACAAAATATTCAAAAAAAACATAACAAATTTCTCACGTTTGATGTTACTCCTTTCTATATCTATAATCCCCTTGTTATAAAGCGAATTATAGAAAAATTTCCAAATTCAAAAATTATTGCTAATCTTAGAAATCCAATTGATCGTGCATATTCAAATTTCAATCAAGGGATACAGGATAATAATGACACGAAAACAACATTTGAAGAACTTGTTGTGAAAGAATTAGATATAATAAAAAATAATAAACTTGATCTAAATAACATGTCTACATTAGTAGATAATTTCTATGAATTGCTCCTTGCAAGAGGATTATATGAAATACAATTAACACCTTGGTACAATTCATTTCCTCAAAATAAAATTTTAATCACTTCTTCTGAAGAATTATCAAATAATACAAATAATGTATTAAAACAAATTTTTAAATTTTTAGATGTTCCTGATATGAAAATTAAAGATATTTCTAGAAAAAATAAGCGTCAATACCCTACTATGAAAAATGAAACAAGACAATCTCTAATTGAATTCTATAAACCATATAATGAGAAACTTTATGATTTAGTAAATAGAAAGTTTGACTGGGATAGATAAATTATGCCTGATGTTGTTAATCAATCACGTCAATTTAATACTAGTTATTGAATAATCAATCACATAAATGAATAAAAAAATAAAACTTGCATTAGTCTATAAAAAAAACTATAACTATTTTCAACCTGATCATTTTGATAAAACAACTGCAGATTTCTTTTTGAAATCATTTGAAAGAAATGAGACTTTAGAAGTAACATATCATCCTTGCGAAAAGACATTTGACACCCAAAAATTGAAAGGAAAATGTGATGTAATTTTATTACCTAACAATCGTTCAGATGGTGCACCTGATAAACTAGAAAATATAGATGAAGTTGGGATTCCTGTTATTTCAAGAACAGGCGATCCTCACTGGGCAAATAAGTATAATCAAACTCAATTTATCGAAGAGAATAAAATTGATCTAGTATTTAGTTCTCATCCGGATAGTTACATATACAAATTTTATCCTAAATCTGTAAACCATAAAACAATCATCTATGGATTAGAAAAACAACTTTATGAAAAAATTATTCCATTCAAAGAAAGGGTCAAAGACAAAATTTTGTGTACTGGTGCAACTGGAAAAACGAATATTAAATCTAGAGTTGCAAATGCAATTTTAAATCCAAAAAGATCTGGATGGTATTTCTATAAATTAAGAACCTTAACTACAAAATTACCATATGTAGACTATTCTAAAATTAAAAACGGAAAATATGCAAATGATGATTATGTTACGTATTTGACTAGATATCGAGCATCAATTGCTGCAACAACATTCTATCCTACTTTGAAATATTGGGAAAATGCAGCTGCAGGATGCTTGACTTTTATGGAAATTACTGAAAAAAATGATGGTACGTTTATTGGGTTCAAGGATAATGAATCATGTATTTTCATAAATGAGAATAACTATCAAAGTAAATTCCAAGAATTTCTATCAGATCCTGATAATCCTAAATGGGAAGAAATTGCTCAATTAGGTAGAGATTTTGCAATGAATGAATTAAGTAATGATAATGCTGTTGAAATAATAATTGAATCAATTAAAAAATTAATTAAATAAAAAATTCTTTTGAATAGTATGTTTTATAATGTATTTGCTAATCTCTAAATCATGAATTGGTCCGGAAGAAATGTTCTGATAACTGGGGGTGCTGGTCATATTGGTTCACATCTAACCGCTTCATTGTTAGAGAAAGGTGCTAATGTAAGAATTGCAGATAATCTATGGCGAGGAAAAAAAGAATATCTCTTAGATAAAACTGGAAAACCAATTATAGATTTAGAAAAAGATTTCTTTGAAATTGATTTACGTGAAATGAAAAATTGTGAACAAGCTGTAAAAGGAATGGATACAATCTTCCATCTGGCTGATGTAGTTGCAGGAATTGATTATGTTTTTGATAATGAAGCTTTTGTCTATAGAAGTAATGTTCTAATTAATTCAAATATGTTTGAAGCAGCACGTAAAGAGAAATTAGAAAATCTAGCTTATGTTGGTGCAGCATGTGCATATCCACTAGAAAAACAAAATGATCCAAATTATCCATTGTTTAAAGAACAAGACATGTACCCCGCACATCCTGAATCCTCATATGGTTGGGGAAAATTAATGGGTGAGTATGAATGTGAACTGTATAGTAAATCTGGATTATTAGATGCATCTATACTTAGATTACATAATGTGTATGGTCCAAATAGTGATCTTTCCAGGGAAAAATCTCAAGTTATTCCTGCAACAATTAGAAAAGCAATTCTATATCCTGAAGAAAATTTTGTAATTTGGGGTAATGGTGAACAAAGTAGAGCATTCATGTATGTAACAGATATTGTTGATGCATTAATTCTTTCAATGGAAAAAGGAATCAATAAAGGTCCGATCCAAATAGGAAATAGCACCAAAACTACTATTAATGAAATAGCTGATGCAGTAATTGAAATATCTGGTAAAAATATTGAAAAAAAATATGATCTAACAAAACCTACTGGTGATTTAGGAAGAGCTGCAGATTGTAGTCTCGCAGAGGAAGTTTTAGGCTGGAAGCCTAAAGTTGGTTTGCAAGAAGGTTTGAGAATTACGTATGAGTGGGCAGAACAGTTTTTAAAATCCTATCCAAATATTTGTAAATAATGAATCAGTTTTCCCAAAATTTTTGGAATGAAACTAATGTACTAGTTACTGGTGGAGCTAGCTTTATTGGAAGTCATCTTGTTGATAAATTGGTATATTTAGGTTCCAAAGTTACAGTTGTCGATAATCTTAGCAGTGGAACTCTTGAAAATCTTGATCAATCAAAAGAAAAAATTACTTTTCTAAATCAAGATTTAGAATATATATCAAAATCTGATCTAGATAAAATATTTAGAGATCAAGAAATTGTCTTTCATTTAGCTGCAGTACATGGAGGACGTGGTTATATTACAACTCACCCAGCAGATGTTAGTTCGAATTATTCTATTGACCACCATGTTTTTGAAGGTTGTAATGATTCCAATGTGAAAAATCTTGTTTTTGCTAGCACTGCATGTGTTTATCCAACAAAATTACAAGATACAATTGGTTCTGATTATAAATTAAAAGAACAGGATGCTGATCCCACTGATTTGGATAAATTAATGAGTGCTGACATTGAATATGGTTGGGAAAAATTAATGAGTGAAATGCAATTAAATGCATTTAAAAAACAATATGGTCTTAAAGGCTGTCCAGTTCGTTTTGTCACTGCATATGGTCCACGAGAAAATGAAACACATGCAATAATAGCTTTAATCTATAAAGCAATAGAAAAAATGAATCCTTACCAAATATGGGGTGATGGAAATCAAGAACGAGATTTTACATATGTTGAAGACATAGTTGATGGAACAATTTTAGCAGCTGAAAAAATTAGTGATGGAACTCCAGTTAATTTAGGAACCGGAGATAGATACAAAATGATAGATGTTGTTAATATGATTTTTAAAATTCTTAATTGGAAACCTGATAAACTAGAATTTGATACATCAAAACCTGTTGGTGCATTATCACGTGCTTTAGATAATGAAAGAGCAAATAATCTTCTCGGTTGGTCACCGAAATTTAATCTTGAAGATGGATTACGTAAAACTATTGATTGGTATAAGACTAGTCATAAAATAAAAGGTAATGTTGATCAAGATATTTTACTAGAAAGAAAATAATTCTATTGTCTATTATGGATTATAATTATTTTTAACTATCTAATCTTTCATCAAATTTGTTATAATTAATTTTAAAAATTTTATAATTTTTTATATATTAATACACAACGAATGATTTTATCAGATACCATCTTTTTTTAGTCTGATTAATCATATAAAAAATAAGTGATAAATTCTTTTTTTCAGTATGATGTATACGTGACTCCTATATACAATCATTAAACATTGATGAATAATATGTCCACAGAAATCAGAAATCTAGATTTTAAAAATAAAAATTTTATTTTCTTAGCAATTCTAGTCATTATCACTATTTGTGTACGATTATATTTTCTACCATCCGAAATCCCTTTCAAAACTGATGCAATAGGATATTTTTCATTTGCATTTGAAATTTCAAAAACTCAGGAATTTCCTACAGGCATATTAGCCACAAATGATGGCTGGTCTCTCTTTTTATCACCTATCTTTACTATGATTGGTCAATCTGATATGATGAATCTCATTAATGCACAAAGAATTACAAGTATTTTGTTATCTTCATTAACAATTATTCCTGTATTTTTTCTTTGCAAAAAAATTGTATCCTCGAAATATGCATTAATTGGAGCAGGTTTATTTGGATTTAGCCATAAACTAATTGAAAACTCTCTATTAGGAATAACTGAACCTCTTTACATTTTTTTAATAACTTTTGTATTATTATTTTCATTATCAAAAAATTCAAACCATTACTTTATCTCTTTTATATTTCTAGGTCTTGCTGCTATTGTTAGATATGAATCATTATTTTTTATAATTCCGTTATCTATTATTTTTTTTCTTAGATTTAAAAAACAAAAAACTTCTTTTCTAAAATTTCCATTTCTTATCTTGATCTTCATTTTAGTTCTCTTACCAATTTCATCACTTAGACTTGAATCAAATGATGTAGATGGTTTTACAAGTCATACAATTTTTAATCCACAAATTTTAAACCCTAATACATATTCAACAGTTGCTGAAATGACAGATTTGAAAACTGAAACTGAAAAAATTCAATCATCAAATAGTTTCATATCTAATTCTCTTTTCAACATATTAAAATTTCTGGGAATTATCTCTATACCGTTATTCATATTTTTTATTCCGTCAGGAATATTCAATTTATTTAAAACAAGAAATACTGATGTATTGCATCTACTCATTTTTGGTATATTCTTTATTATCCCTGCTCTATATGCTTATGGACGAGAAATACAAGATGCTCGATATCTTTATGTATTATTTCCAATTTTTTGTGTAATCTCTGTTTATGGACTTGATATTACTAAAAAACTTGAACGGACAAAGTTTGTTAGTTTAATTATTTCAGTGATAATATTATCTTCAATTCTCTTATTATTCTATGATCAACCTGATTATACTTATGATAGTGAGATTTTACATGCTACACAAATTTTACTACAAGATGCAAATGGAGTAAATAATTACCATGGTAGCTCATACGTGAAAATTGCCACTTTAGAAAAAATTTGGCCGAATTCTCTACCTCTTGCTGAGAACCAAAGAATCGATGTTCTAATAAATAAAATTCCATCTCAAAATTTTGATTCGTTAGAAGATTTCATTTCAGATTCAAAAAGTTCTCAACTGACACATCTTCTTATTACAGAAAATAATCATGAAGCTTTTCTTGATGATCTTCTTATTGATTATGAAAAATATTCTTATCTAGAAAAAATATATGATTCAAAAGATCATAATTATAAAAATACAATAATTATACTAAAAATTGATTATTCAATTTTTGAAAAAATTTTAGCTGAATAAATCTATAATTTTTTTACACCAATTGAAAATATAATACATAATGTTATAGAACTTAATACCAAACTAATTGCAATACCTATGATACCATATACATTTCCTAGAGAAATCATGCCTATAATCATCACAGCTAATGCAGCTAATCTACCTGATAAGACATATCTGGAATTCAATTTACCAAGTAATTTTGATTCAAAAATTACTGCAATTGATGCAGGTATAATATGAATACACATAATTTGTATTGCATTAGTTATCATGATAAACTTTGGAAAGAATATCTCGATAATTGTTGGCAAGAAAATTATTCCTAATAATGAAATAACTATAGAGCAAATTATACTAAGAAATTTTATACGGTTATTCTCAATATTACTTGCATCTTGAGACAACAAATACTTAAAAATCATGCCTGAAAAGATTGACATCACTGCAATAAACTGCATACCTAAACTGAAATTTCCTAAAACTGTGAATCCAAGCAAAGGTGCAACTAGCACTTTATCTATTTGCCCGTGAAGACCAGAACTCAACAATAAAATGTAATTATTAACAATGAATCCAAATCTTGTTCTTAATTGTGAAAAATCAATTTTCATTTCTTGGAAGCATTTGATTATCCTTTTAAGATAAAACATGTATGATAATCCTAATGCAAAAATTATGCTTTCAAAACCAAAAAAGTGTAAAAACGTGACTCCTAACAATACAGTTAAAACTTTTTGTAAAATAACGTACTTAGAATATACTGAATATAGTTTTTTACCTAAAAGATCTCCTATTGCTAGAGTATTGATTACATATGCAAAAAGTATGAGTCCTGTATCAATTTTGTAAAATGATGGAAGAACTAAAATTACAATTGTAGATAATATGACACTAGAAATTAAAGAAATAACATACAATGTTGATTGTATTTTTAGATTCTTAGCAGCAAAAACAATAATTGTATTTTGACTACCAAATAATGCAACATAGCTAACTGCACTTGCAATTCCAATCAACCATTGTATTTCTCCATACTCTTCTGGTTCAATTTGTGATGCTAAATAGAACCAAAATATTGCACCTAATGCACTACCTACAACATCACCCGCACCAATTATGCCTATGTCTTTGATTTTTTGTAAAAATACCATATTGTTATTTCTTCATTTGTTAATGAATTCTTTTTTCATATCCATTTATCAAAATCATAATCTACAAACTCTACGTTTTCCATTTCATTATCATTTGGTCTCCATGCGATATCTGCTAACACCACTACTTTTGAAATTTCTTTTGTTGGATTAATTATTGCAGCTGCAATTCCATTTTTGACACATATTAGAGATGGCTTTTGAGGGTTAGATCTAATTTCATGGAAACTTCCATCATCATCTCTAATTACTATAATTATTTCGCCTTGAATACATGAAAAATATGTTGTTCTGTTTTTGTGAAGATGTGGACCCTTAATCTCACCTGAATTTACAGTGTTAACATAAACCATCTTTGGATATTCTTTGATTATATTATCCCAATCTCTCCAAATCACTGTCAATTCGCCGTTAATATGCGAGTCTGAAACATCTTTAGTATCATGCATTTCTAATTCTTGTACAAAAAACCCTTTTTCACTCATAAAAAAAATCCAAGATTTTTACCAATAAAAGTTTGGATTTAAAGGTACTAAGTAAATCATACAATATTTTATTAGGTCTGAAAAAACTGTGCCTATATGAGATTACTTGTAACTGGAGGTCTTGGTTTCATTGGAAGTAATTTTATACTCAAATTATTATCTGAAAATACTGATTTACAAATACTTAATGTAGATGCACAACTTGATGGTTCAAATCTACAAAATCTTGGCAGCTTAAGTAAATCAAAAAACTATGAATTTCTCAAAGGCAACATATCAAATAAAAAATTCATGGAAGAACAAATTTCTAAATGTGATGCAGTAGTAAATTTTGCCGCAGAATCACATGTTGATCGAAGCATTAATGATGCAAATCCATTTTTAGTATCTAACATTAGAGGAGCTTTTACAATTCTTGACATTGTTACTAAACAAAAAAAACGTATGATTCAAGTATCTACTGATGAGGTTTTTGGAAGTCTAACCCATGGTTCGGCTACTGAAAAATCAAAATTCAATCCTTCTAGTCCCTACGCAGCTACAAAAGCTTCTGCAGAATTAATAATAAATTCTTATTTTGTAACATATGATTCTGATGTAGTTATTACACGTTGCACTAATAATTATGGTCCAAGACAATTTGCTGAAAAACTCATACCAAAAACAATAATTCTAGCAAATAAAAATCAGAAAATCCCAATTTATGGAAAAGGAATTAATATTCGTGATTGGATCTTTGTTGATGATCATTGTGATGCAGTTTCCTTAGCACTCTTCAATGGAAAACGTGGAAATTCATATAATATATCTGCAAATAATGAAATCAATAATCTTGAAATAGTAAAAAAAATTCTTGCTATCATGAATAAATCTGAAGATCTAATACACTTTGTTGATGATCGTCCTGGTCATGATTTTAGATATAGTTTAGATTCTACAAAAATCTCGAGTGAACTAGGTTGGAAAACTAAATTAAATTTTGACAAGGGATTAGAAAAAACAGTTCAATGGTATCTTGACAATCCTGAAATAATAAATAATATCTCTTCTTCAGTCTTAAATCCTACCCCCTGGAAAAGTTCTAATTAATTTAATGAGGTTGATAATTAATGAAAGGAATAATTTTACACGGTGGACATGGAACTAGATTAAGACCTCTAACACATACTGGTCCAAAACAACTTTTACCTATTGCCAATAAACCAATGTCTGAATATTGTGTGGATGCAATACGAGATTGTGGAATTTCTGATATTGCTATAATTGTTGGTGGGATTGGTTCGAACAAAGTTAAAGAATATTATGGGAATGGCTCAAAATTTAATGTCAATATATCGTATATTGAACAAGATGAACCTAAAGGGATTGCTCATGCCATAAATCTATGTAAAAGCTTTGTAGGAAATGAAAAGTTTCTTGTTTTTCTAGGGGATAATATCATACAGAAATCAATATCTGGCATATCAGAAAAGTTTGAATCATCAAATGATGATGCACTTGTTCTTTTATGTGAGGTACCTAATCCAGAAAGATTTGGAATTGCTGATGTTAAAGATAATAAAATAACAAAAATCATTGAAAAACCAAAAAATCCTCCTACAAATTTAGCAGTAACTGGCATCTATTTTCTCACAACAAAAATTTTTGATGTATTTTCTAGATTAAAACCCTCTTGGAGAAATGAATTAGAAATTACAGATGCTTTACAAATGTTGTTAGAAGAAAATAATATTGTAAATTTTGAAATGATTACTGATTACTGGAAAGATACTGGTACTCCTGATGATATTATACACGCTAATGGTGAAGTTTTAAAAAACATGCAATCATACTTTCTTGGAACAAAACAAGATGGATCTGAACTTCTGGGTAATACAATGATTGGAACTGACTCAAGTATATCTGGTACCTCTAAAATCTTAGGCCCATGTATTATTGGTAAAGATTGTACAATAGGAGAGAATTGTACAATTGGACCAAATGTAAGTATTGGTGATAATTCAAAATTGACTAATTGTAATATACAAAATTCTATAATAATGGAAAATTGCATAATTGATTCTAATCTTAAAATCAGAAATAGTATACTTGCATCAAATTCTTCTATCAGATTAGATGCTGAAAATGATGAAAAAATTCTACTCTTAGGCGAAGGTACAAAAATTTTATTGTGATTACGTTGGTTTTTTCAAAAGATGTACTTAGGATTAAAGATATTGAGAATCTGAAAAAATCATTGGCAAATTTCATACAAGAACAAACTTTTGAAAAATACAGAAAACGTGGTATAGTTATTGGTATTAGCGGTGGTATAGATTCTGCTGTTGTTGCCACACTTGCATGTAATGCTATAGGTAAAGAAAATGTTCTAGGGTTAATTTTACCTGAAAAAGAATCTAATCCAAAAAGTCAAGAATTCGCAAAAAAATTATGTAAAAATCTCAATATTGAATATGTGATAGATGATATCACTCCAATTCTAGAATCTTCGTCAGTATACAAAATGAGAGAAACAATTGCTCAAAAACTCTATCCAGATTTTAATAATTCATGTAAATATAGACTAATTTTTACTGAAAATTTTGATAATGATGGGCTTAGTATACCGTATTTAGAAATACAAGACTCACAAAATCAAAAACATAAAGTCAAAATCTCACTTAATGATTATCTTACAATGACTGCTGCTACAAACATTAAACACAGAATACGTATGAGTAGATTATACTATTATGCTGAAAAAAATAACTTTCTAGTTTGTGGTACGACAAATAAAGCAGAATTTCAACAAGGATATTTTGTAAAATATGGTGATGGTGGTGTAGACATAGAACCTTTGGCAAATTTATTTAAGACACAGGTATATCAATTAGCAGAATCTCTTAACATTCCAAGTGAAATTATCCAACGAAAAGCGTCACCTGATACATGGAGTTTTGATATTAGTGATGAAGAATTTTTCTTCAGTTTAAAATACGACATTATTGATCTTATGTTATATGCTCGAGAGAAATCAATTCCACTAAATGAAATATGTTCAACACTAGAACTTGGCGAAGACAAAGTCAAAAGAATATTAAAATCACAAGAACGTAAATGGAACTCTAGTAAAACATCAAGGATTTTTCCACCAAGTTTTGATATAAAGGATATATCATAGGAATCTAGAATTGAATGAATCTGCTGAGCCTTTGATTAGTATTGTAATTCTGAATTACAATGCAGAAAAATTTCTTGATGAATGCATTAATTCTATTTATAAAACAGAAAAAGTAAATTTTGAAATAATTTTAGTTGATAATGCATCAACCAATAAATCCTATAGAGAATTCACAAAAAAATTTCCAGAAATTAAACTAATAGAAAACAAAAAAAATCTTGGTTACTGTGAAGGAAACAATGTTGGAATTAGGGCCTCGAAAGGTGAATTTGTTGTTGTACTAAATCCTGATACAGTTCTAACTCCAACCTGGCTCCATGAATTAATTCATGCCTACCAAGAAAATGGTGAGGGTATCTATCAACCAAAAATCCTCGCAACTACTGATCATGATATGCTCTTAAGCTCTGGACAATTTATTCAATTATTTGGATTTGGTTATTCTCGTGGTAAGGGAGAAAAACATATTGAAGAAAGTAAAGATGTAGAAAAAATAGGCTATGCTTCTGGAACTTGTCTTTTTACATCTAAAAATATTCTTGAAAAACTAGAATATTTTGATCCTTTTCTATTTGCATATCATGATGATCTTGATCTGTGTTGGAGAGCTGCTATGTTCGGTATTAGTTCGTTTTATGTTCCATCATCAGTAATTTTTCATCCAATTGAAGGATATAGTTTCAAGTGGAGTAAGTTCAAGTTTTATCTAATGGAACGTAACAGACAATATTGTTTATTAACGCATTTTACAAAATCAAGTTTTTTGAAAATGCTTCCATCGTTAATTCTTGTTGATATTGCTGTAAGTTTATTCTATTTGAAGAAAGGAATGTTCATCACAAAAATCAAAACATCATTTAACATATTAAAAAATCTAATAAAAATATCTCAAAAGTATACAAAAATACAATCTTCTAGAACTCTGTCTGATAAAGAAATTTTAAATATTTTTCAAGATCAAATACAAGTTCCAAAGTGGGTCGCTAGTGAAGAAAACAGTGAATCTTTTAACAATTTCTTAAATAAACTTAGTAAAATAACACGAAATTTCTTGTAAGTTATTAGTTATCTAGTGCAATTACCATTGCTATCGCAAAATCCTTTTCGTGTGAAACTGAAACAAAAAATCTATAATCTAGTTTCTTCTTTAAAATAATCCTAGGTTTTGAATTTCTATGTTCTGTTAAAATTTCTTTAAAACTAATTTTTTCTTTGATTGCTTTTTTTACAGCCTCCTTTATAGCAAACTTCCCTGCAAAATGTTCTGCATTATTCTTAAATGATAAGCAATATTTAATCTCAGAATTAGTGAAGATTTTCTCATAAAATTTTTTATTTTTACTGTATTCTTTATTTCTAAATCTATTGATATCTACTATATCTGTCCCTATATCTAAAATTCCCATATCATTATTCATAGTAATAGATTTATTTATTATACTATGAATTTTGATGGATTAAAAAATTGAATATAGGTGATGATGTAAAAAAAATCTTTTTTGAGACCTTTCCACTTCTTACTGAATCTGACTTTGACTGGGAAAAGACGCAAAATAATTATGATGACTGGGATTCATTTGCTCAATTAAATCTGAT
>CEUZ01093257.1_pt1 | contig 13468 bp, 12 predicted proteins | sample 361511 | NCBI WGS metagenome assembly CEUZ01 (sample SAMEA2622822, study PRJEB7988) | marine metagenome | biome: marine biome (ENVO:00000447); feature: surface water layer (ENVO:00002042); material: "saline water (ENVO:00002010), including plankton (ENVO:xxxxxxxx)" | depth 5 m
CCATAGCTTTGGAGGAGTTATCATGAGTGCCCCATCTTCAGGTGGTGCATCGAGAGATGGTTATGGTGAGGGATTGCTCAGGTTAGCATCAGATCCTCGAGTAGTAGTGCTAGAAGCAGATTTGGGTAAATCCACAAAATCTTGTCATTTTAGAGCAGAATATCCAGATAGAACATTCTCAATGGGCATTGCGGAACAAAATATGATGCTCGTTGCAGCTGGTATGGCATCATCTGGCAAGATTCCATTTGCTAGCACATTCGCAATATTCACCGAGAGGGCATTTGAGCAAGTACGGAATGGAATAGCTCGGCCAGAACTAACTGTTCACATCTGTGGAAGTCACGGAGGAATCCATACTGGTACAGATGGCAGTAGTGCTCAATCGATTGAGGATTTAGCAATATATCGTACAATTCCCGGAATGGCTGTGATTACCCCCAGTGATGATTTGTCCGCTGAAGAATTAACTGTGCAATTACTCCAATATGATTCGCCTACTTACATGCGAACTGCAAGAAACAAAACCCCGCGAATTTATGATAGAGATTCTGTGACTGAATTACAAATTGGAAAAGGATCTCTAATTCGCTCTGGAACTGATGTTTGCATTATTGCCTGTGGAGTTATGGTAAATGTTGCTAGAGATGCAGCAGTAATGTTGGCAGACGAAGGCATTAGTGCCTCAGTCGTTGACATGCACACTGTGAAGCCTTTGGATACTGATTTGATAGATCAGCAGATTTCTACTTGTGGCTGCATAGTGACTGCCGAAGATCATTCTGTAATAGGCGGATTGGGTGGAGCAGTTGCAGAATATCTTGTGACTACCAGCCCAACTCCGCTTGAAATGGTCGGAGTGAAAGACAAATTCGGCCAGAGTGGGGCTTCCTCCGATCTCATGAGTACAATGCAATTGACTGCAGATGACATCGTTTCTGCCGCGCGTCGTTCAATATCTAGGAAATAGCGTCGGAGTATATTTCCCTGCGTTTGATTCATGAATGATATGCATCGGCCACCCATCGTGAGTGATGCGGACAGAGTCAAGGGATTGCTGGATGGAACTGTAGATCCATCCCAACTCGAAGACGATCACGAATTGTATTCAATGGCAGAAAGAATCTATGGCAGAGAAGCATTAGATGAGATGGGGATATCTCCACCCGAGGTCCCTATAGCTGCCTTCGATGAGTCGGATTATACTAACGGCAACAATCTAGAAGTTGAGTTGCCAGATGAGCCAGAGATTATCGATAGTGTACCTCCTCCAATAAAGAAGAGATCTAGATTGCCATTTTTTGCTGGACTAATTGGTCTGGCTATTGTTAGTTTCAATATGATGATTGGAATTGGTGCAATTCTCGACTTATGTGAAGACCCTCCTGCAGACTTACCATTAGAATTCAATTCTCAAGCCAACATGCAAGGCAGTGCTCTACACGTTACTTGGACGGTAACTAACTTAGAACCGTCTGCAGAATATTCAGTTGAATGGTCTATCTCTGAAAATGGTTCTAGCAATGTAGTTGATTCAGATTGGTTCAATTGGTCAGCACAGACCACATACATTCATTCCGAAAGTAGACCAATTCAAGAATTGCCATGGTGCTATATCTCTACGTTATATCAAAACCAGACTGAAATAGCCAATTCTAATGATTGTGGAGAAGATCAAACATTTACCATTATGTCATTGAATGAAGTTTCATTTACTTGTGATGATAATCCGAGACTTATGTGGAGTAAGATATCAGATTACGAGAGTATAGAATCTTGGGCCCCAGAGGGATCTGGTGACCTGATAGATGGATCTCTATTGATGCTATTCGGGATTATTGCACTTACCGGACTATTAAGACGCAAGTCGAGGTAATCAGTACATCCTTGCGATATGTTGTCTTCGTGTAGTTAAGTTGCCAGTAATAACGCAAGGTAATGGATCTGCGAATGGTGTGTCTGCATCTCCTAACAATGTCAGACCAGTTGACTTCTCGAGAATCTCAGCATCTGAGTCGCTACCATCGAATGCCAATTCGTATACTACTCCGTCCTCGAGAGTACCATTTACGGTAAAGGCTCCATCCTCATCGCGGTTTAGGCCAGGGAATGATTGAACTAGATCGTTGACAATGTCTTGAGCATTCGAGCGTAAACGTGAGGACACAGAGTCGAGTAATTCTTGTGCTAAGTCCGTAAAACCACTCAATTGAAACTGCTCTTTACCTCCTGTTCGAATAGAAACTACGCACGATTGTGATTCTAAATCCCTAGGTCCTATCTCAACTCTGAGTGGCACTCCCTTAATCTCCCAATCGTAATGCTTTGCACCGGGCCTTAGATCGCGATCATCTACATGTGCTCTGAATCCAGCCAAATTCAACTCATCATACAATGAATGTACGGCTGTAATCACATTGGAATCAATGTGTTGAGCAATTGGCATAATGACAATTTGTATTGGTGCTACTGCTGGTGGCATGATGAGTCCGTTATCGTCTCCGTGCATACCAACTACGGCACCCAATAGTCTCTCAGACATACCAAATGTGGTCTGGTGGCAAGGTTTGGTCTTACCATCTGAATCCTCGTATGTCAAATCGAATGCACTAGCCCACTGATCCTTATAGTGGTGATATGTGGCTACCTGTAAAGTACGACCGTTTGGCATAATTACATCTGCAGCCTTTGTGTACCAGGCTCCGGGAAACGTGTCCCATACCGGCCTCTTCGACACTAGACTTGGAAGACATAGGTCATGGAGAATTGCCTGGACCATCTCTGCATCTTCTTCGATTTGTGCATCGGCCCCTTCCTTGTCTGCATGCACTGTATGTGCTTCAAAGAAATGAATCTCCCTGACTCTGATGAAAGAGCGGGTTTGTTTTGTCTCATATCGGAATGTATTGACTATTTGGAAGGTCTTCAAGGGTAAATCAGCATGACTTCTAATCCATAATGCGAACATTGTGTACATCGGCGTTTCAGAAGTAGGTCTGAGGAACATAGGAATGTCGAGTTTGTTCTCTCCACCCTTAGTTACCCAGTAAACTTCCTTCTTGAATCCAGACTCCTCTTCATCAATTCTCAATTCTGATGGATCTATTCCAGCAGCTCTAGCAGCCTTGAGTCTAGATACCAATCTGTTTTCCTTTTCTAGTAAATCCTCTGGAACCAATAGTGGAAAACGGTGTTCATGATGGCCTGTGCGTGCCATTTCTCTACGAGCTAATCCATCAATTAGGTTCATCGAATTGAGTCCATATGGTTTCCAAACATCCATTCCCTTGATTGGATATCTCTTATCAACCAAGTCTGCAATCTCTACAATTGCTGGATACCACGCATTGAAATCGGACTTGCTGGGAATTCCACGCTTAGCCTTCTTTGGACCGCTCACGAATAATGGCGAAGGTGAAGTGTGCTTCAATGTAATGTCGAAGACTAGTCCCGTATATGCAATAGAGACTCAATGGTACGACACAGTTCTGCTTCATCTCGCATCTCCAAAACCTCGCCACTAGACAGTACTACTCGGCCCCTTGGCGTATTTGGATCGTGTACTTCGTCCTTCAAATTTGCAACTACAGCATCAGTACCTAAGCGATCTAATTGGGCGGATGCTCTCTCTAGTAGAGTTTCGACAGTAACATCAACTTCTAGTTTGAACCCAATTCTAACAGTATCTTTAGCAAGTTGCGCCAATTCCTCAATGTGTTTTAGACCTGGTTTCAATCTAAGATTCCAGTCAGACTCACCGCTGGGTTTCTTTCCGGAGATGGGTTCAGTGAAATAGTCTAGAACTGCGGCTGCATGAATCCAAGCATCAGGTTTGGGTTCACTTGATGCTACATCTAAGCACGCCGATAACATTCCTGAAGGTGTCCCATCTCGAATAACATTAGGTAAAGAGAAATTGGGATCTGAAGATGTGACGCCTGCAATACATACAACATCGTGACCCATTCTGTAAAGGTGCTCAGCAATACTCCATCCAGTTGCACCGGAAGATGCATTTTGTATTGCGCGTACAGAGTCTATTGGTGCACGGTTGGCACCGAGTGTTATTGCGACTCTTTTTCGATTGGGTAAACTGAGATTAATGCAATTACATAACTCGGCTACAATCTGAATACAATTTGGTTGCTTCCTCTTATTCTCTGAAGGTTCATCAATTACAATTCTAGACCCTTCAGATTGTAATGATTCGATTAAGTCACTAGTCACTGGGTCATCAAACAAGTCTGAATGCATAGAAGGCACAAAAACCAGGGGCGTACCGTTTCCCCTAGCTGCTGATAACGCCATCATCGCGGGCGAATCCATAATCCCATGGATATGCTTTGAGATTGTGTTTCGTGTTGCAGGGGCCACTAATACACCGTCAAATTTCGAAAGTTGTGTCATTTCTGGATCCCATTCGGTAATGATTGTAGTTGCAGATGCCCAAGACAGTGCCAAAGGAGTAATTACCTTGTGAGCATCTTTAGTCATGATAATGCTCAATTCTGCACCATGCCTTCTAATCTCTCTAGAAAGTTTCACAGATTCAACCGCTGCAATACCTCCAGAAACTATCATCAATATGCGTCGGCCTTTGAGAGAGTCGCCATGCACATCAACATCCAAGTCGGAGGACACGACCGTGCGAATACACCGACATTCATGAGTTCGTCGCAAGATGAATATTCTTCTGCTGGCCCCCAATCCGGCATCATGAGTGGCGACAATATGCGTAGATTACATGGACACATTATTCGATTTTCACTCATCGATAGCGTATTGGTGTTGTTGTTATTGATGACGGGGTTTAATGGCTCTGGTAGCACAATTACATTATTTGCATTGTTTGCTGTACTTCTAATATTGCCACTTAGCGTTGTCTCGATCGTAATGATGCACAGGAAATCCCCCGGTGGACTAAATGTAGGAATCGTGAACCTCTCTCTAACTGGATCTTTATTGCTTCTAATTGGCCTGTTCGGCATATACTCTCAGATTACTGGAGTGGGTGGTAGTCTCTTACTGTCAGTTGCTCTGACTCTTTTAGGGGCCTCTAGCCTTAGGAGGGTCAAAACAATGAGGAATATAGCTTATTCAACTTGGTATCATTCTCATTCGAGCCAAGAGGTTGCTGGAAACGAATCCGAAATTCTGTCCACTTGCCCTAGTTGTGATAGTATCCTAGCAGTGATACCATCCAAACTGACAACTGAAGATAGATGTCCTAACTGTGGGTGTATGCTTGTATCGACAGATTAGATTTTCTCAAGAGCGATAGCAGCCCCCATACCTCCACCAATGCACATTGTTGCTAATGCTCTATTTCCCTGAGTCCTACTGAGAATTGATGCTGCCTTGCCAGTTATTCGGGCTCCTGATGCTCCAAGTGGATGGCCAATAGAAATCGCCCCTCCATCGATGTTTACTCTAGATGGATCAAGACCCAATTCAGAAATTACTGCTAAACTCTGTGAAGAGAATGCCTCGTTTAATTCTATCACGTCAATTGATTGTAAATCCCAACCTGCATTTTCAATCACCTTTCTTGTAGCTGATACGGGACCTATTCCCATTAATTCCGGCTCACATCCGGTTACCGCACCAGAGATTATTCGAGCTGTTGGATTCAATTCGTTAGAAGAAGCAAATTCCTCGCTACAAACAATGAGCGCCGCGGCTCCATCCGTCAAAGGAGAGGAGGTTGCCGCAGTTACAGTTCCAGATTGTGAAAATACTGGATTTAAGCGAGACATGGATTCCAGTGTAGTTTCTGGGCGAATACAACCATCATTACTAATTGATCCTGATTCTGAGTCAATTTCAATGAGTTCATGGTCGAAAAAACCCTCATTGGAAGCCGATGATGATTTCATGTGAGAGTCGAATGCAAACTGTTCTTGCTGATCTCTGCTAATGTCCCACTTCTGAGCAACATTCTCTGCTGTCTCGCCCATCTCAACATAAGCCTGTGGCCAATCCACGCTAAGAGTTGGATTTGGGCTCCAATTGTAACCTCTGCGCTTAACTCGGGACATTGATTCAACGCCCACACACATGAAACAGTCTCCCCAGCCCGAATCAATGCTGGAAGCAGCAGATAACACTGCATGCATGGAAGATCCGCATAAACGATTGATTGTCATCCCGGGTACTGATTCAGGGAAGTCGCACAGAGCAGTAACAAGACGTCCAAGGTTGTACCCCTGCTCTGCTTCTGGATAAGCACATCCAAGAATTAAATCGTCGAAATCTGTGGTATCGATGTTGTTTCTATCCATCAATCCCTTGATAACCTGGCTTGCTAAATCATCCGGTCGTACAGAACGTAAATCTCCCTTATGTGCTCTATGAAAAGGAGATCTGGCCCAATCGACAATTACTGCGCCCATGACATCACCAGTAAGTCGTCTCACATAACCATTGACTATCACAGTCATTACAACAGTAAGTAGACCGAGGGGTTCTTGAGAGGCTTGTCACTCGACGGTTTGATACAATGATTAGGGAATGTACAAACCATGGATACTACGCAGATGATGACCTGTGTCCAGCATGCAACTCCGAGGGTCGTTTCATAATGCGAACTGGAGAGAGAGACAGCTTGGCTAGGAGACTCGCACTCGTATTGAGACATGCTCCTGAGAAGTTCGATTTAGAGATGGATATCAATGGATGGATTGATCTCAAGGACATCATAAAGCAATTCAAAGGATCGAACAAAAGAAGGTACCATTGGCTGCGCCCACATCATTTCAGGGCGATATCTGAGACTGACCCTAAGGGCAGATATGAGGTGCGTGGAAATATGATTAGAGCGACTTACGGGCATACTGTGGAAATAGAGCTCGATTTGCCTACAGACAATATCCCAGAGTCTCTGTATTTCCCGTGTGCTCCTGAAGAGGCTGAAAATCTACTCGAAGTTGGGCTCAGACCTAGTGGTAGATCTCATGTACATCTATCCGCCAGTATCAGATCTGCAGCCGAGGCAGGACATGTTCACCACAATCTTCCATCCCTTCTAGAAGTTGATACGGCTCGAATGGTGGCTTCAGGGGACACCATTTGGCATGCCGGTGTGACAGTTTACCTAGCCGACGAAGTACCCGCGGAGTACCTATCAATAATTCCAAACAATCATCCAGAATACGAATTAGCCAGAGTACATTGGGATGAAGAAGAGTAGTCACCTATACTTGCCACAAGAAGGACAGAAGTCTAGATCCCCACTAATCGGTTGTTGGCAGCCCGAACAAGTGGTAGAGTCAGAAACTTCAGATTTTTCGAGGTTCTGATTATCTACAACACGTACTGGTGAGGGCAACTCCGAGAATGGAGAAGGAACTGTTTCAGACTGCTCCTCCAATATTTGCCTGTACTGAATAGTCAACTGAATTGCCGACTCGATCTGGATATTGACTCTTTCTCGCTCAGATGGGTCTTCAATATTGTCCGACATTGCCAAACGAGCCTGTAGCCATCTTTGGTATTGCTCAATCTCTGAGACACCGCTCATGGTAGTCTCATGCGTCCATCAGTCATGAATCTACGGTATATGCTAAGTCGTATAGCCCATGGCCAAATCATGGGTAGGGTAATCATCAAGCTTGGCGGAGGCCTGATTACCGACAAGACAAGATACAGAACTGTACTTAGAGATAGAATCGATTCCGTATCTCAGGTAATTTCGAAAATCATAGACATGGGGCATTCAGTAATCGTGATTCACGGTGCTGGATCTTTCGGACATATGGAAGCCAAGAAATGGAATATCAGTAATGGTTTAGATTCAAGCATATCAGAACAACAATTCTCGGCCATAGACACTATTCGTGGAGATATGGATGAATTGAATTCTATTGTAATTGAATCTCTAAACGACGTTGGAGTGCGATGTGAGCCGATACCGCCTAGAAATTGGGTGATTGGTGTAGGAACTTCGTTTATTGGTGATGTTAGTATTTTCGAACGTGTCCCTGAATCTGATGTTCCGGTTAGTTTCGGCGATGTAGTGGAAGTAAAAGGCGATAAGAAGTTTGGAATTCTATCCGGAGATCACCTGATGGTTAGATTGGCTAACGAACTACCTGATGTAATACTATGCGCATTCTTGCTAGGTGATTCGCCCGGCCTTCTAACCGGCCCACCAGATGCAGATGATTCTATCTTGATTGAGCAATGGTCAAAATCACAAGGATTCATTGGTGAACACAATACTACTATCGATGTAACTGGTGGAATCTCGTTGAAAACTGAATGCGCTACACAGATCGCTGGCCATTCTGAACATGTTTGGTTCATTGATGGAAGAGTCCCAAATAGGCTACTAGAAATTCTCTATGATGGAGATACTGTAGGCACCAGAATAGTCCATGATGATTAGTCTATATTCCCGCATTGGGTTATATGCAACCGTATTGTCGCATCATCATGGCAGTTGATTCGGACCCCAATGCTTTGCAGGGTCACGATGACTCGCAAGCAGAGATGATGTCGGAGCGATGCATCTTGGTTGACTCAGAAGGAAATAGTATCGGTTCTGAAACCAAATTCCATTGTCACTTTGAAGAAGGTTTGTTACATCGAGCATTCAGTGTGCTGATTTTCGACACCCAAGGTAGATTGCTAGTGCAAAAGCGCTCTGATGACAAAATTACTTTCCCTTCTGTGTGGGCAAACACTTGCTGCAGCCATCCATTAGATATTCCTGGAGAAAACGACGATGTAGTTGATGGAGTAATCAATGCTGCTAAGCGCAAATTGCAGCAAGAGCTTGGAATATCCAAATCTGAGATATCAGAAATAAATTTCAGACACCTGGGTTCATTCCACTACGAATGTAGATGGGATTCCGATTGGATTGAAAGGGAAATTGACCATGTCCTAGTGGCCATATCAGATGTTGAAGTCGACCCTAACCCGAATGAGATATCCGATACTAAATGGCTTTCAGGCGATGATATTACTGAAATGATGACAGGTCGGGGATTCTGGAAGGACCAACTTGTTGCTCCTTGGTTCAGATTGTTATGGGGCGAATTTTTGGACCAATACTATCCGGACATATATGCTGCACCTGTCAAAGATGGAGTCACTCATTTTGGAGAAGTAGATATGTCTGGCAATTCCATAGTTCCTGGGCATAATCTAATGGAAGCTATTGCCCTACATAGAGAGCATGTTGAAAAAGTGATTATGAAAAGTCTGTCAAAAATGAAGCAAGAGCGCCTACATGGAGCAATGACTCACCTATTCTCTGGCGGAGGTAAGCGGTTGAGGGCCACACTTCCTAGGTTGGTTGGAGAGGCCGTAGGTGATGCGCATGAGGGCCATTATACGCTTGGAGCTTCTATAGAAATCATTCACAACTTCACTTTGGTACATGATGATTTGATGGATCAAGATCCAATCAGAAGAGGTTTGGATGCTGTGCACGTTGCTTATGATGATTCGACGGCTATCAATGCAGGCGATGCTATGTTGGCTGTAGCATTTGAGATACTTGCAGAATCTCCCGACATAGATTCTGACAAATTGGCATTCTTAGTTAGAGCAATTGGTGAGATGGTCAGAAATGTGGCAGATGGGCAGCAAGAAGACATCTCATTTGAATCCAGAAATGAGGTCAGTGAGGATGAGTATATCGAGATGATTACTGGAAAAACTAGTGTAATGTTCGAAACGTGCGCTGGTACCGGATCCATACTAGCTGGTGCTTCACCTGAAATAGTTGAAAACATGGAAAAATGGGGGTTAAACCTAGGATTGTGTTTCCAATTGATGGATGATTTGATTGATATTACTGGAGACACTCAAACTCTAGGAAAACCGGCTGGTTCTGACATAGTCCAAGGCAAGAAGACCTTGATTGCCATTCATGCACTAAAGTGTGGTAAAGAAATGCCTGCATTCACTAAGGCTTACGGAGCAGGAGAGTGCTCTGATGAAGAGTTGGTTAATGCCGTTCAAGAATTACACGATAGTGGTTCTATACAATACGCAAAAGATCGGGCAATGCACCATCATGCATTGGCGCACGGCTGTCTCGACAAGTTGCCAGACAGTCCTGCTGTCTCAGTACTCAGGGAGTTGACTGATTTCCAATTGATTCGAATTAACTAGTTAATCCATGTAATGTGCTTCGCCTGGAATCTCGGGTTTGAGGCCCTTTCTTTCTCTAATCTCTGCAGTAACATCGCCAAATAGGTTCGGAGGCAAGTGAACATATCCTGCATTCTCTGTATTCCAAACTGCTCTGCCTTGGCTGGCTGCTCTTATGTCATTGGAAAATCCGAATGTTTCTGCTACGGGCATCGTCCCGATAACACTCGCTGTACCGCCGTCGACTGGCATGTCCTCAATTATCCCTCGTCGAGTGGTAACTTCCCTAGTAACACCGCCGATTACATCATTTGGAGCATCGATTCGAATCTTCTGAATCGGCTCGAAAATTACAGACTTAGATCTGATTAGTGCTCCCTTAACTGCATTCCTTACTGCAGGTATTGTTTGAGCGGGACCACGATGGATTGCGTCTTCGTGGAGTTTCGCATCGACCAGCCTTACCATAACTCCCATCAGGGGCTCATCTGCGACAGGACCCTTCTTGCAAACATCGTTGAATCCCTCAATGATTAGTTCCCTAGTCTCGTGCAGATTCTGAATACCCTTGGTGTCATTTACTAGAACATTGGTGCCGTTAATTGCGTAAATCTTTCTCATCATATCTTTGTTTAGTCCAAATTCAGCAAATTGGTCCCCTACTGCCTTTGCATCTTTGTTTCGAACTGGACCGTCTCCGAAGGCTCCCTCTCGCAGCGCATTGACGACATCATCAGGTAACGGTTCTGTCTCTATGTAGAATCTATTGTGTCTATTTGGCGATTTGCCCTCGAAAGCTCGTCCCTTATTGTCTTGAGAAATAGACTCGCGGTAAACAACAATAGGCTCACTAACTGAAACCTTGATGTTCTGTTCTTCCTCAAGTCTGTAGACTGTAATCTCAAGATGCAATTCACCCATTCCGGCTAGAAGAGCTTCTCCAGTCTCTTGGTTTGTGAAGACTTGTAGCGAAGCATCGGCCTTCGCTAGACTTCTGAGAGCATCAATAAACTTCGGTAAATCCTTCATTGACTTGGGTTCGACAGCGACAGTAACTACTGGCTCAGAATAGTGCCTAATTGCTTCAAATGGTGTTGCGTCCTCCTCTCGAGTGATTGTTACGCCGGCTGCAGCACTTCGAACACCTGTCAGAGCAACAATGTTACCAGAGGATACCTCTGGTACCTGAATTCTATCTCCCCCTACCATCATGCTGACTTGTTGAACTCTCTCAGCCTTAGCGCCGCCAAGAGCCCAAACGGTCTCTCCGTGAGAAATTGTACCGGAATAGATTCTGCCAACGGCTACTTCGCCTGCATGTGGATCCATCCAAATTTTAGTAATCATTAGTGAAAGCGGACCTTCGGAATCGCAGCTTATCATTGCTTTACCTGTTTCCGACTCCAAATCACCTTGCCAGATGTTAGGAATTCTGTATTTCTGAGCAATTAGAGGAGAAGGTAGTACTTCTACAGCCATATCAAGTAGAACTTCATGCACGGGGGCTTTCTTTGCCAGTTCTTTTTGCTCCTCATTATGACAATGCTCAAAGATCTGCGGGAAGTTGATTCCTGATTTTTGCATGTAGGGCAATGTAATTCCCCAATTATGGTATGCAGAACCAAAAGCTACGGTTCCACCTTGTACACTAACCTGCCAGTCCTTGCGGTGTTCTTCTGGAGCGAATTGGCGAATCAGAGTGTTAACTCTAGTGATCTGCTCTTGGAACCGGTTCATCATATCCTCAGGCGTGACTTGAAGTTCGTTGATTAGGCGGTCGACCTTGTTGATGAATAGTACTGGCTTAACTTTCTCCTTGAGAGCCTGCCTAACGACAGTCTCAGTCTGAGGCATCGCACCTTCTACTGCACAAGTCAGAATTATACATCCGTCAACGGCACGCATGGCCCTTGTGACGTCTCCTCCGAAGTCGACGTGTCCGGGCGTATCGATGAGATTGATCAGATAGTCATCTCCTCCTACACTGTGAACCATGGATGCACTAGCGGCATTGATGGTGATTCCACGAGCGCTTTCTTGGTCATCGAAGTCGAGAACTCTGGATTTGCCTGCGAGGTCTTCTGACATCATTCCCGCACCTGCAATCAAGTTGTCAGAAAGGGTAGTCTTGCCGTGATCAATGTGGGCTGCGATAGCTAGATTGCGTATCCTCTCCCTTTGGTGCATTACTTCTGTTGCACGCTTGATATTGTCCTCTTTCCTACCCATTGCTAACACCTGTTGTCGCGGCGACCTGACATCGGTTCATAAAGCCGATTGTAATACAACTGAAACGACTCTCAGTAGTCTTGTTGTGAGTAAATGCCATCATCGAGCAGATGCGGCTATTCTCTCAATCTCTTCACGCTTACCTACAGAGAAAGAAGTGATGTCTCCTTCTGCGGCCTTTGAGATCTCTGCTAGAATGCCTTCTGTTAATGTTCTGCGGCTCTTGGCTGTGGCCGAAGTTGATCCAAGTGCAATATTTCTCAGAGCAATATCCAGTCTGCGGTTCGGGGATGAATCTACGGCCTTAGGTTGACTGACTGCTCCGACCTTAATTCTAGTAATCTCCTCACAAGGAGCTGCCTCGATAATTGCATCAATGAACTTTTGTAACGGGTTTTCCCCAGTTCTTTGTGCAATATTGTCTAGAGCATTTTCAAAGGCCCTAGCGCAATGTTGCTTCTTACCTGAGAACTTACCAGTTCGCATCAGGTTGTTGATGAAACGTTCGACTACTGACAATTTTGACTTTCCAAACCAAGCGTTTGCGTGCCTTCCACCTGAATGAGGTGTACCGATTGTTGTGAGATTGATGTATGGAGCTAAACCAGGGTCTGCGCAAGTAACTTCTGCAGCATCCCACTTACCGAATACCATTGTACCAATGCCTGCGATAGGCTTCTCTTGTTCTACGGTGGCTTCTTCGGACATTGAATCACCTGACTGGCTTCTCCTTACGGCCTCGAACCATCTCATCCAATGAAACGCCATTGACCTTGATTACCTTGTATCGTACACCAGGAAGGTCACCGTACGACCTACCCATTCTACCACCGATTCCCTCGACTAGAACTTCGTCGTGTTCGTCGATAAAGGAAATAGCGCCGTCACCCGGGGCAAACGCCGTCAATTTGTTTCCAGTCCTGATTAAGCTAATTTTAACCGCTTTTCGAATACCTGAATTAGGTTGCTTAGCCTCGAACCCGACCTTCTCAATGACGATGCCTTTGGCTTGTGTACTGCCCTTCAATGGGTCGTGCTTGAGAACTCCACCCTGTCGACGCTTAATCTCACGGTCGCGGAACTTGCGCTCCTTCCAGCGATACTTCTTACGATCATTCTTCATCTTCGATCCGGA
>CEUZ01037661.1_pt1 | contig 13453 bp, 10 predicted proteins | sample 361511 | NCBI WGS metagenome assembly CEUZ01 (sample SAMEA2622822, study PRJEB7988) | marine metagenome | biome: marine biome (ENVO:00000447); feature: surface water layer (ENVO:00002042); material: "saline water (ENVO:00002010), including plankton (ENVO:xxxxxxxx)" | depth 5 m
AACCCCACTGGGAGCAAGACTGAGTAGAGATGACATTGTTGAAAAACAGAAAACAGTCTTTGGTTAGTCATCAGGGTTAGTTGCTTGAGCCTAAAAGTGATTTTAGGCCTAGATAAATGATAAGTTTAAAAGACAGAACCCGGCTTATAGTTTATCTGGCAAACCATTAACATTTATTAATATAATCGTAGCTATAACCAAATCCCTATAGGGGTAAAAACATACATGAAATTGAAAAAAATATAGATTGACGTACAGGTTGAAAACCCATAATATCCCATATATTCCCAAATAAGGGTATATGAGGAATTATGAATTATGTTTTTATCTACTTACGAAAACAAGCTAGACAAAAAAGGGAGGGTGTCCGTGCCTGCTTCATTTAGATCCTATCTATCGAATTTAGGTTATAATGGTGTGATTTGTTATCCATCTTTTAATAATCAATCAATTGAAGCCTGGCCTCAAGACAGACTTGAAAAAATTTCTGATTCAATTGATGCTCTTAATCCTTTTGAAGAAAAAAAAGATTATTTTGCAACCTCTATACTTTCTGAAAGTGTTAATTTACAGTTTGATAATGAGGGAAGAATTTCATTAACAGAAAAATTATTAAAACATGCGAAAATAAAAAGTAACATGTTATTTGTTGGCCAAGGAAAAACTTTCCAAATCTGGGAGCCAACAACATTTGAAAAATTTAGGGTACAATCTAGAAAAAAATCAAATATTCATAGAGCAAGCCTTAAATGGGAGCATCAATTTAACAAATAAAAAAAGGGGGAAGAAGATGACAATTAATTTTAAACAGCCGGAAATTAGAGAATTGAAACCAAGAATTTTAGTTTTAGGGGTAGGAGGCGCTGGGGGTAATGCTATAAATAGAATGATAGACGCTGGACTTCAAGGTGTAGAGTTCATTGCAGTAAATACTGATGCGCAAGATTTAAAAGAAAGTAAAGCAATGCAAAAAATCCAGATTGGTTTAAATTTAACAAAAGGTTTGGGTGCTGGTGCAAAACTGGATATTGGACAAGCTGCTGCAGATGAGTCCTTAAATGAAATTATAAATACTCTACAAGGAGCTAATATGGTTTTTATCGCGGCAGGTATGGGTGGTGGAACTGGAACAGGTTCTGCGCATGTTATTGCAAGAGCAGCAAAAGAATTAAATATATTAACTGTAGGGGTTGTGACATTACCTTTTCTATATGAGGGTCCATCTAGAATGAGAAGAGCGCAACAAGGTTTAGAAGAATTAAGAAAACATGTGGATACTATAATAGTTATACCAAACCAAAATTTATTTAAAATAGCTAGTGAACAAACTACTTTTGAAGAGTCATTTGATTTATCCAATGATGTTTTATTACATGGCGTTCAAAGTGTAACGGATTTAATGGTAAGACCTGGTTTAATTAATCTTGACTTTGCAGACGTTGAATCAGTGATGAGTTCGATGGGCAAAGCTATGATGGGTACTGGAGAAGCAGAAGGTGAAGGCAGAGCATTAAAAGCATCTGAAATGGCTGTTACAAATCCTTTAATTGATGATTACACACTAAGAGGTGCAAAAGGATTACTCGTAAATATTACAGGTGGAAAAGATCTTAAATTATTTGAAGTAGATGAGGCAGTAAATAAAGTAAGAGCCGAGGTTGATCCAGAAGCAGAATTAATTATTGGTGCTATAACTGACTCATCATTAGAAGGAAAAATGAGAGTATCAATAGTTGCAACTTCGCTTGATGGTCAACAACCGGAGTCAAAATCAGTTATAAATATGGTTCATAGAATTCAAAATAGAAATCCTGGATATTCAGATTTCTCTAGCATTGGATCAACAAATACTTTTGATTTTTCAAGATCAACAACCGCTGCTACTGATGGTGCAACTGCACTTAAAGTTGAAAATCAAATAGAGCCAGAGTCTCAATCAATTGAGACCGTTGATCAAGTTAATCAAGAGTTCAATCAACATGTATTAAATAGTAATCAAATCCCAAAAGATGAACTTGATCAAAGTTTGAAGATTGAGGAAAAAGAAACAGAGTCTAATGGATTAGAAAATTTTGGCTTAGAGCAAGAATCTGAAATTGAAACACCTCAATTGTTCAATGAAAATGATGATCTGAATTCAAACGAGTTAGTTTTAACGGAAGATAACGAGATTAACGAAGAGGAAGATGATCTTGAAATACCAGCATTTTTAAGAAGACAAAAAAATTAATGATCTTCGTAAAAATAAATGATTGCCACCATAATACCGGAAAAAAAAATGCATTATCCGGTAATGTTAAATGAAATAATTGACATTATATCCCCTCATTATGGTGGCACTTTTATCGATTGCACCTTTGGACAAGGCGGGTATTCAAAAAAAATATTAGAGTTTAAAAATACAAAAGTCATCGCTTTAGATAGAGATCAAGATGTCTTGAAAGATGCCACAAAACTACAAAATAAATATAAGGAAAGATTTAGATTTGAAAATTCAAAGTTCAGCAATTTGGATAAAATCTATATTGATAAAAAAGAAAATTTAAGAGGCGTTATATTTGATCTAGGTTATTCACTTAAACAAATTAAAGACACAAACAAAGGACTTTCATTTGAGTCTCAGGGTGAATTAAATATGCAAATGGGGTTAAATGATTTTTCTGCAAAAGAAACAATAAATAAATTGGATGAAAAAGAATTAGAAAAAATATTTAAATATTTCGGGGAAGAAAAAGAAAGCAAAAGAATATCAAAAAAAATTATTTCTGAGCGAAAGAAAAATATTATTACAACACAAAAATTGGTAAATATAATCGAAAATTCAAAAAGAAGAAAAAATTATAAAATTCATAGTTCAACAAAAGTTTTTCAGGCAATAAGAATATTTGTTAATAAAGAGATAAGTCAGTTGATCAATGGATTAGTAAATGCATTAAAGATTATTAAAAAAGATGGAATAATAGCTGTTGTAACATTCCATTCTTTAGAGGACAAAATTGTAAAATATTTTTTTAAAAGTTTGTCTGAAAATAAAAGTGTCTCAAGATATATTCCCAAATCCTCTAATAAAAAAAATATTTTAAAATTAATAAAGAAAAAACCTATTTTACCCTCAAAAGAAGAAATAAAAATTAACTTTCCCTCAAGGTCAGCAAAACTTAGATATGCAATTAAAATGGAGGATTTTGATGAATTGAAAACTGATATTTACGACAAGTTTAGTTATCTTATTGAAATTGAGAATTTTTCAAAAAAGTTATGAAAAGATTATTTTTATTAACCATTATTTTAAGTCTTATAATTGTAATAACTTTGACGAAAAATTCAGCGAAAAAACTTGAAAGCGAAATATTTTTAACTAAAGAAAATATAAGAATCTTAAAGAATCAATATGATTTAGTTTTATTAGATTTTAATTATTTAAGCTCACCAAAAAAGTTAATGGAATATCAAAACAAATATTTTGAAAAAGAATTAAAATCAATAGATATAAATAAAATAAAAATTTTAAAAATAAAAAATGGAAAATTAACAATAACTGATTTTATCAATGAAAAATAATAATGAAAGGTTAATAATTGAAGATTATGAAAATGAGTTTTTTTTTAAAAAACAAGAAAAAAAAATCAATATAGTTTTTAATAGAATAGCATTTATCTTTTTTTCATTTTTTTTGGTTTGTTTAATCTACTCTTTAAAGATTGTTTATTTAGGTTCAATTGGTGTAGATGAAAATATAAAAAAAAATTTTCTTATAAAAAAAAATTATAGAGCTGATATTGTTGATACTAACGGGAATTTTCTTGTAAAAACTGTAAATACCATTGATATAGGTATTAATCCGAGATTAATAATAGATGAAAAAAAATTACTAATTAATCTTAAAATTATTTTTCCAGAAAAAAATTTTAATGATATAAAAAAAAAAATTGATCGAGATAAATTTTTTTATTTTGCAAAAAAGGTTAGCCAAGAAAAATATCAAAGATTAAGATTATTAGGTGATAAATCTATAATACCCGAAGAAAAATTAACAAGAATATATGTTCATGAAAATTTATTCAGTCATGTATTGGGTCAAATCGACAATGATAATAAAGGAATATCTGGTATAGAAAAATTCTATGATTTTGAATTAAAAAGTAGAGAAGCTCCATTACAACTTACTCTTGATACAGATATTCAGTATTTAATTAGAGAAGAGCTTTTAAAGTTTCAAAAAATTTTTAAAAGTTTAGGTAGTGCGGCTATATTAATGAATGTAAATAGTGGAGATATCATCTCTATGGTTTCTATCCCTGATTTCAATTTAAATAAGAGGGAAAATATAAACGATACTAAGTTTATTAATAGAGCAACTAAGGGAGTATATGAACTTGGGTCAGTTTTTAAAACTTTTACAATTGCAGCTGGTTTCGAGGAAGAAAAGATAGAACCAACAACTTTATTTGAAAATTTACCAAAAAATATTATGTGTGCAGGAAGACCAATTAGGGAATATGATAATGAAATTCCACATAATCTTACTGCAGAGGAAATTTTGATTAGATCTGGAAATATTGGATCTGTACGTATAGCACAAAAAATTGGTATAGAAAAATTTAAACTCTTTCTTGAAAAAATTGGTGTGCTTAATAAAATTGAATTTGATATAGAGGAGGTTGGTCAACCAATAAAATTTAGATGGGGTAAATGCAAACTAGCGACCTCATCATTTGGACATGGAATTACTACTACCCCACTCCAACTTGCAAAAGGATACTCAATTATTACTAATGGTGGATACAATATACAGCCTACATTAATTAAAAAAGATGATTTTGAAAAAATAAAAAAAAATAAAATTTTAAATAATGGAGTTTCAGAAAAAATAAATCCAATATTAAGAAAAATAGTTTCTACAAAAGAGGGAACCGCAGGATTTGCTAATATAAAGGGATATGATGTAGGTGGAAAGACAGGAACTGCACAAAAATCAGTAGGTGGCAAGTATTCAAATGATAAAGTAAATACATTTGCAGCTATTTTTCCAATATCAAAACCAAAATACGTTTTAATAGTTCTATTAGATGAACCGCAGCCAAATAAAGAGTACATATATCACTATAAAGATGGTTCTGGATGGAAATATAAAGGAACAGCTTATAATACAGCTGGCTGGACATCAGTAGAAGTTGCAGGCAAAATTATAGAGAAAATTGGACCAATTTTAGCCACAAAATATATCAAATCTAAATAATACCATGTTCATAGGCAATTATTTTAATAATATTAATTCAAAATTTAAAAAACATATTTTTTCAGATTTAAGTTTTAACAGCTCAAGCTGTAAAAAAAACTCTATCTTCTTCGCAATTAAAGGAACCAACCTTAATGGAAATAATTATATCGATCATGCTATTAAGAAAGGAGCGAAAACCATCATATCAAATAACAAATATCAAGGATTAAAAAAAAATGTTCTTTTTATAAGAGCCAGAAATGTGAGAAAATTGCTAGCTGAAGTTGCCTCTAAAATATACAAAAAAAAACCAAAAAATTTAATAGCTGTGACAGGTACTAACGGCAAATCATCAATTGCAAATTTTTATTTTCAATTATTAAATTTAAATAAAAAAAAAGTAGCTTCTATAGGGACCTTAGGCGTTCACACTTTATCAAAAAAAATTGATCTGCAAAACACAACAATTGATCCGATAAAAATTAATTCATATTTATCAAAGTTGAAAACTATGAATATAGATAACGTAGTTTTAGAGGCATCCAGCCATGGTCTTAAACAAAGTCGTCTTGATAGCCTGAAGTTTAAAGTAGGTATATTTACCAATCTATCTCATGATCATTTAGATTATCATAAATCTTATAAAGATTATTTTAATTCTAAATTACACTTATTTAAAAAATTACTCCCAACAAATTCTCATGTCATAACTGATTTTGATATTCCAGAGTATAAAAGGATAAAATTGTTGACTAAAAAACGAAAACTAAAATTAAATACTATATCTATAAATCGTGGAGATTTAAAAGTCATTTCACATGAATATCACGGTGAAAAGCAATTATTAAAGATTGAGTATGAAAAAAAAATATTTGAATTTAAATTGAATTTAATTGGTAAAATTCAATTAAAGAATGTTTTAATGTCTATGATTGCAGCTCACAAGAGCAATATAAGTTTTAAAAATATAGTCAAAGTTGTAAATAAATTAAAACCAGTATCTGGAAGATTAGAAAAAATCGGATCTATAAAGAACAATTCATTAGTAATTTTAGATTATGCACATACCCCAGAAGCACTTCAAATTTGCCTAAAAAATCTTAAAGAACAATTTAATAATAAAGATATTTCAATTGTTTTTGGATGCGGAGGAGAAAGAGACAAGTATAAAAGAACTCTTATGGGCAAAATAGCAAACAAATATTGTAATGAAATTTATTTAACTGACGATAATCCAAGAAATGAAAATCCAAACAATATAAGGAAAAGTATTAAAAGAAAAATTCAAATAGACAAACTATACGAAATACCCAATAGAGCGAAAGCAATTCACTTAGCAATAAAAAATTTGTCGTCAGGCAACATTTTAATAGTTGCAGGAAAAGGACATGAATCAACTCAAGATTATGGGAAATATAAAAAAAAATTTTCTGATAAAAAATGCATTATGCAATCTATTAAAAAAAAAAATAGTTATCTTAGTAAAAATATAAAATTAAATATTATTAACGAGTCAGTGAAAAATAAGAATGTTCCTATCAAAATAAAAATAGCAAAAGGTTCTATTAATTCTAAGGATTTAAAAAAAAACGATATATTTTTTGCAATTAAAGGAAAAAAAAAAGATGGTAATCTTTTTGTTAAAGAAGCCTTTAAAAACGGTGCATCTTTAGCAGTTGTCAACAAATACGAACCATCTCAAAATAGAAATAAACAGATTAAAGTAAATGATACACTTCATTTTCTTACATCGCTAAGTAAAAAAATTAGAGATAGTTCTAAAAGTAAGACTATAGCCATCACAGGTAGTTGTGGAAAAACTTCATTAAAGGAACTTTTATCTAATATACTTAAAAAATATGGGAAAGTAACTTCGTCTCCGAAGTCATTTAATAATAAATATGGAGTGCCACTAAGTCTATTTAATTTAAATTTAGATGATGATTTTGGGGTCTTCGAAGTTGGTATGGATAAGAAAGGCGAAATTGACTATCTCTCAAAAATTATCAGACCCGATATTGGTATTATTACAAATATATCTTATGCCCATGCTAAAAATTTTAATAACATCAATGAAATAGCGTTAGCTAAATCTGAAATTATTAATAATATCAAAGATAATGGTAAACTTGTTCTAAATGCAGATGATAAATTTTTTAATTTTCATCGAAATATTGGTCTTAAAAAAAATTTAAAGATTTCCACGTTTAGTTGTTTTAAAAAAAAAGGTGCAGATGTTTATTTAAATAATATTAAGAAATACAAAAAAGTTTTCAAATTAAATGTAGTAATAAATAATAAAAAAAAATTTTTCATAATCAATTCAAAATTTGAAAACAATATAAAAAATATTCTTGCCTCATTAGCCATTATTTCAATTTTTGGGTATGGAACAAAATTAAAAAAAGATACTTTTTATAATCTTAAAACTCCTGAGGGAAGAGGAGATATATCAAAAATTAAAATTAACAAAAAAAATATTTTTTTGATTGATGAAAGTTATAACTCAAATCCTCTTTCATTAACGTCGGCTATAAAAAATTTCGATATGATCAATGTTAAACCATCTAAAAAACAAATTCTTTTAGGAGATATGCTCGAACTTGGAAAGCACTCGAAAGAATTGCACCGAAAAATTGTACCTCTACTTAATTCGTCTAAAATTGCGAAAATAAATGTATTTGGAAAAGATATAAAGGAAACCTTTAAAAATCTAAGGGTTTCTAAGAAGGGATTAATTTTAAAAAATTCAGCTGGAATTATTAAATTGATTAAAAGTCATTTAAATAATAATGATTATTTAATGATAAAAGGGTCTAACTCAACAGGACTAAACAAATTAACTAAAACTCTCAAATCTGGAAATTTAAATGCTTTATAACTTTATACTAAACTTTGTAGATACTTACTCATTTCTAAATGTATTTAAATATTTAACAGTGAGAACTGGCCTAGCTATGTTTACTTCACTTTTTATTGTTCTGATTATAGGTACACCGTTTATTAATTTTTTTTCAGCTAAACAAATTTTAGATCCAATCAGAGAAGATGGCCCTAGTGATCATGTTATTAAAAAAATCGGAACACCCACTATGGGTGGAGTTCTCATACTTATAGGATTATTTTGTGGAATACTTTTATGGTGTAATCTTGATAGCAAATTTATTTTGTTTCTTATTTATATATTAGCAGGATATGGAATATTGGGCGCTTATGATGATTATAAAAAAATTAAATTTAAAAATTCATCTGGCGTTTCCTTTAAATTTAAAATTATTTCGCAAATCTTAATCGCATTTATTGGCATAATCTTTTTAACATACTTTTCAGATTTTTCAGAATTGAGGAACCTTTATTTTCCTTTTTTTAAAAATGTATTTATTAATTTAGGATGGTTCTTTATTCCTTTTTCAATATTTATAATAGTAGGTTCATCAAATGCTGTTAATTTAACTGACGGACTTGACGGTTTAGCAACCGTACCAGTAATGCTTGTAGCAGCATGTTTTGCGTTTATAAGCTATGTAACTGGAAATATTGTTTTTTCAGAATATCTACAAATTAATTATATAGAAGGGGTTGGGGAAGTTTCAGTTTTTTGTGGATCTATAATTGGTGCGTGTCTCGGATTTTTATGGTTTAACGCCCCTCCAGCAAAAATATTTATGGGAGACACTGGCTCTCTTGCGCTAGGTGGTTCTTTAGGGTCGATCGGGATAATTACTAAGCATGAGATAGTTTTAGCAATAACTGGTGGATTATTTGTACTCGAGGCTATTTCAGTAATCGTGCAGGTCATATCATATAAACTTACAGGAAAAAGAGTTTTTAAAATGGCACCAATTCATCACCATTATGAAAAAAAAGGCTGGCCAGAGTCAACTGTTGTAATTAGATTTTGGATTATTTCAATAATTCTAGCGCTTATAGGACTTGCAACACTTAAACTCAGATAATGCCTAATAGGAACAATTTTTTTAAAAATAAAAAAATTTTAATTTATGGATTAGGTAAAAGTGGGATTTCAGCATTTAATTTTCTAAAGAAAAAAAATAAAGTTAAAGTATTTGACGATGATCAGATAAAAAATTCAAATAAAATTCTTCAAAAATCATTTATAAAATACAATAAAATTAAGGAGATAAGTTTTGATTTTATTATCATAAGCCCAGGAATAGATATTAAAAATTGTAAATTAAAAAAACTACTTACAAAAAATCAAAGCAAGATAATTACAGATTTAGATATATTTTTTTACACTTATAAAGATAACAAAAGCATAACCATAACTGGTACCAATGGAAAATCAACTTCTGTCAAATTATTATATGATATTCTTAAAAATCATAAAAAAGATGTCAGGCTAACAGGTAATATTGGAAATCCAATATTGATGGAAAAAAATATAAAATCAAATACAATTTTTGTTATTGAAGCTTCATCTTACCAAATTGAATATAGTAAGTTTATTAAAACTAATTATGCAGCAATCTTAAACATTAAGCCAGATCACCTAGAACGCCATGGAAATTTGAAAAATTATCTAAAAGCAAAAATCAAAATTTCAGAAAATCAAACAAAAAATGATTTTTTGTTCATTGAAGCAGATAACAAATTAATAAAAAAAGAACTCAAAATGAATAGACCTAAATCAAATATAATCTATGTAAATAAAATCTTGGCAAATCAGAAATTAAGAATAAAAAATAAGTATTTTTTAACAGAAGGAAATTTACAAAATTTATCATTTATTTTAAATATTTCAAAAAAACTTCGACTTAAAAAAAAAATAATATATCAATCAATTAATAATTTCAAAAGTCTTAAGTTCAGACAGGAAGAAATTTATAAATCAAAAAATTTAACAATTATAAATGATTCAAAAGCAACAAGTTTTTCCTCATCGGAAAATGTTCTTAAGTCATTAAAAAATGTTTATTGGATATTAGGTGGCATACCTAAAAAAGGAGATAAATTTGAGATGACTAAAAATGATTGTAAAAGTTTTAGAGCATATATTTTTGGAAAACATCAATATTTTTTTAAAAAAAAATTAAAAGGAAAATTAAAATATAAAACCTTTAAAAATTTAAACGTTACAATTAAAAAAGTTTATTCTGATATAATTCAAAATAATGAAATTAATAATAGTAAAGTAATTTTATTCAGCCCTGCAGGTGCATCCTTTGATAGTTTTAAAAACTTCGAGGAAAGAGGAATAATTTTTAATAGATTAATTAAAAAGTTACTTATAGGGAAACTATAAATGACAAATAGCTCCTACGTATATAAATTTTTTTATAATTGGTGGAAAAATATTAATAAACCAATATTCTTTTTAATTTTGTTACTGTTCTTTTTGGGATTATTTTTTTCATTGGTATCAACATCTTTAATTGCATCAGATAAATTAAATACAAATAGTTATCATTTTTTTTTAAAGCATCTTTTTTATATTTTTTTAGCTTTTCTTTTTATTTTTTTCTTTTCTTCAATTAATAAGGATATCCTATTAAAAATTTCTATTTTTTTATTTGTAGTTTGCCTTTTACTTTTACTTTTGGTACCTTTTATTGGAATAGAGGTGAAAGGGTCTAAGAGATGGTTAGACCTAATTTTTTTGCCAAGATTTCAACCTATTGAATTATTAAAACCTTTCATAGTGATATCTATAGCTGCAATATTAACATCAAATAAACCTAGCAAAATTCAATACAGTTATTTTTTAAGTTTTTTAATTATTTTTCCAATAATCTTTTTACTTATTACTCAGCCAGATATTGGTCAAACCTTTTTAATTTTTTTAACTTGGTTAACATTAATTTTCATTTCAGGAATTAATTTATCAATTTTTTTTATATTTTTTTTATTGATTCTTTCATCTATATTCTATTTAATTTTTTATGTTCCAAAATTTAATTATATTTTAATTAGATTGAAATCTTTTTTTGATCCTTCAACTGGAAATAATTACCAATCTGAAAAAGCTTCTGAGGCAATTATCAATGGAGGTTTATTTGGCAAAGGAATTGGTGAAGGTACTCTAAAAAATAGAGTTCCTGAGGCTCATACAGATTATATCGTGTCAGTTATATCGGAGGAATTTGGAGCTGTATTTTTAATAATATTAATGTTTATTTTTTTATTTCTAATTTATTTAGTATTTAAAAAAATATATTTAGAAAAAAATGATAAAATAAAACTAATTTTGGTTGGCTCAACATCTATAATATTGTTCCAGGCGCTTATTCACATTGGAGTAAATATTAGACTATTCCCAACTACAGGAATGACATTACCTTTTTTAAGTTATGGAGGCTCTTCAATAATTGGAACAGCAATTATATCTGGAATAATACTAAATTTTACCAAAAGAAGTATAGATCAATGAAGAAAAAAAACTTACTCATAAGCACTGGTGGCTCAGGAGGCCATGTTATCCCAGCTTCAATCTTTTACGATCATCTAGAAAAAAATTTCAATGTTTTCTTAACAACTGATAAAAGAGGATACAAATTTTTAAATAAGGAAAAATATAAATCAGAAATTATTGATACTCCAAATTTATCAAAGAATATTTTTATGTTTCCTTTTAATTTATTTCTAATTTTTTCTTTGGTAATTAAATCAATTTTTATTTTAAGAAAAAACAAAATAGACATACTCCTAACTACAGGGGGCTATATGTCTTTACCTCTTTGTTTAGCTGGAATTCTTTTAAAAATAAAATTATATCTATTTGAACCTAATATGGTCATTGGCAGGGCAAACAAAGTATTTTTGAGATTTAGTAAAAAAATTATTTGTTATTCACATAGCATTAAACAATTTCCAAAGAATCATTTAAATAAGATTATTCAAATCAAACCCTTAATCCGAAAAGAATTTTTTCTACAAAACATAACTAACAAAAAATCATTAAAAGAAAGTTTAAATTTATTAATTATTGGCGGAAGTCAAGGTGCTGCAATTTTCGACTCAATCCTTAAAAAAACAGTAATAGGTTTATCAAAGAAATACAATTTGAAAGTATATCATCAAATCTCAATGATGAATTTTATAGAATTGAGAAATTTTTATAGTGAAAATAGAATTCATAATCATCTTTTTAGTTATGATGATAATTTTTTATCAATAATATCTAAATCAAATTTATGTATAACTCGTGCTGGTGCTTCAACATTATCTGAATTAGTTTTTTTAAATATACCTTTTATAACAATTCCCCTTAAAAATTCCAAAGACAACCATCAGTATGAAAATGCGTTATTTTATAAAAATTTAGGTTGCTGTTGGGTTATTAATCAGGAAGAGGTAGAAGACCATGAAATAACAAAAAAATTAATAAGTATAATTGAAAACGATGAAGATTATTTAATGAAACAAAAATGCATGAAGGAATTTAGTTATCAAAATAGCTGGAATGATATAAATCTTAAAATTATAAAGATATTGAATGAAAATTGAGTTAGCAAAAACCGAAACTATCCATTTCGTAGGCATTGGTGGAATTGGAATGAGTGGATTAGCTTTAATAATGAAAGCTATGGGATTTAAAGTTCAGGGAAGTGACATTGGTTATAATAAAAATATAGAAAGATTAAAAAAAAATAAGATTAAGATAAAAATAGGACATAACAAAAAAAATATTAATCATGCAACAATCCTAGTCACATCATCTGCAATAAAAAAAAATAATCCAGAGATAATAGCAGCAAAAAAGAACCAACTTCCAATTTATAAAAGAGGCGAAATGTTAGGTAATATTGTTTCTTTGACTAAAAATATTGTAGTTGCAGGGTCTCATGGCAAAACAACAACTACATCTTTAATCTCTGGTATTTTCGCTACAGCCAAACTTGATCCAACAATAATTAATGGAGGTGTTTTAAATTCTTTTAAAAATTCAGCAAAGCTAGGAAAGAGTAAATGGTGCATTCTAGAATCAGACGAGTCTGATGGCAGTTTTATTAAAGTACCACCAACTTATGCTATTGTTACAAATATTGATAGGGAACACATGGATTATTATAGATCCATGGATCATCTTAAAGATTTGTTTATTGAATTCATTGGTAAAGTTCCCTCATTTGGTAAAACTTTTATATGTATTGACGATAAAAATAATTGTGAAATTTTAAAAAAAATTAAGATTAAAAATTTTTATACTTATGGTACAAATCCAAAATCTCAATTTCAAATAAAAGATTTTAAACAGTTTAAAGATTATTC
>CEUZ01245507.1_pt1 | contig 13449 bp, 14 predicted proteins | sample 361511 | NCBI WGS metagenome assembly CEUZ01 (sample SAMEA2622822, study PRJEB7988) | marine metagenome | biome: marine biome (ENVO:00000447); feature: surface water layer (ENVO:00002042); material: "saline water (ENVO:00002010), including plankton (ENVO:xxxxxxxx)" | depth 5 m
TTATGATAATTTTTTGGAGATAAAGTAAATATTTCATAACCATTTTTAGTAACTCCTATTGTATGTTCAAATTGCGCTGATAATTTTCTATCTTTTGTTATAGCTGTCCAACCATCATCTAATATTTTTATTTCGCTTGTTCCAGCATTTAGCATAGGCTCAATTGTAAAAATCATTCCTTCTTTAAGTTTTAAACCCTCACCTTTGGAACCATAGTGCAAAACACTGGGTGGCTCATGAAAACCTCTGCCAATTCCATGTCCACAAAAATCTTTAACAACAGTGAAACCATTTTCATTGGCTTTTTTTTCAATAATATAGCCTATATCACCCAATGTTAATCCAGGTTTAATTTGTTTGATTGAATCCATCATACAATCATATGTTGTTTTAATTAGCTTATTAGCTTTAACGCTTGTTTTATCGCCAATCACAAACATTCTACTAGTATCACCGTGCCAACCATCCAATATGACTGTTACGTCAATATTTATAATATCGCCAGAATCTAAAATCTTTTTTGAAGGTATACCATGACAGACAACGTGATTTACAGAAGTACAAATAGATTTTGGATAACCATTATAATTTAATGGAGCAGGGATTGCATTGTTATCTATAATAAAATCATGACATAATTTATTTAACTCATCAGTTGTTACACCTGGTTTTACATATTTAGTTATATAATCCAAAGTTTCAGCTGCTAGTCTTCCAGCTGTTTTCATTGAACTAAAGTTGAGTTTAGTATAGATATTTATTTTTTCCTTTTTTGAATTAGACTTTATTTCAATATTTGTCATATTGTGGTAAATAAAAATAATATTCTAATGAAAAAAAAAAAAAATCCAACAGCATGTGTAATTATTATTGGTAATGAAATATTATCAGGAAGAACTATTGATACAAATAAAAATTATTTATGTAAGGAATTAACATCTAATGGCATAGATGTTATAGAAGCAAGAGTTATCAAAGATAATGAAAAACAAATAATAAATACAATAAAACAAGTAAGGAAAAAATTTAATTACGTTTTTACAACAGGTGGAATAGGCCCAACACATGACGATATAACTTCTTTATCAATAGCTAAAGCATTTAAAGTCGATCTTATAAAAAATAAAAAAGCAGTTAATATTTTAAAAAAATATTATTCTTCTAATGAACTTGAATTAAATAAGTCTCGATTGAAAATGGCTTATATCCCAAAAGGAGCTGAACTTTTACACAATCCTATAACTAAGGCAGCTGGTTTTCGTATTAAAAATGTCTATGTTATGGCAGGCATACCTGAAATTATGGAGGCAATGTTTAAAAAAATTATTTTAAAAATAAAAAAAGGAATTCCATACATTTCTAGAAATATATTATTAAATCTACCTGAAAGTAACATAGCTAAAGATTTATCTAATATTCAAAATAAATTTAAAGAAGTTGAAATAGGGAGTTACCCTTTTTTTAAGGGAAAATTAAAAGGTGTTAATGTGGTATTAAGAAGTAAGAACAAATTAGAAATTAATAAAGCTTATAAGGAAATTAAAAAAAAAACTAATATTTAAAATTTATTCTCTGATTTATAAAAAGAAAGCAACCATCCAATTAACAACCAAAAACAAACTGCATTCCAATTAGAAAAAAAGTTTAAAGATGGCATCATTGGAATTAACTTTGGTATTAATGATAACAAAATTCCAAAAACTATTATTTCTTCATTAATAATCTTTTTATTTTTAAGTATTTTTTTTGAAATTATAAATAATAATATTAAAAAAAGACAAAAACCTAGGAAACCAGTTTCCGCTAACCAAGTAAGATATAAATTATGTGGATGACTAGAACAAGTTGCCTGATAATAAGTTTGCAAACCTTGATTAAAATGACCCTTCCACGGCGAAACTCCATATCCGGTTCCCAAATGACCTTTTGATAAAAACTCATCTTTTTCACATGCAACTCTATAATTTTTTAAACCTATCCCAAACAAAGGTTTAGATTTAAACATTTTAAAAGATGTTAATGATAACGAACCGTAGGCTGAATTCGAATAATCTGAAATTTCTGTATAAGTTTTATTAAATAGCTCTTTAGCTTTTAGCTTTTCTTGATTAAATAAATTGAATTTATTAAATATTAATCCAATAAGAATTAAAAAAAAAATAAAAATTGATGCAGTTTTTCTTTTTTTAAAAAAGATATAAACAAGTGTCATTAATAATGATATTATAACAAACAACATAGAAGCTCTGTGCCCACTTAAATAAACTAAATATAAATTTATTAGTAAAAACAAAAATGCAAAAATTAATGATAAATTTTTGCTAAACTTTATTTTTATCATTTGCCCTATTCCTAATATTATTGGAAACATAAAATAAGCTAAGTAAATACCAGATTTAGGAGAATCTTTAAATGGTCCAGTTATACGACTATGCCCACCATTAAAAAGTATACCATCTACAAAATGAAAACGAAATTTAGCATATAAAGAAGATCCAGTTATATGCTCAATAAACATTTCACAATTAACATATGCCAAACCAATAAATCCACAAACTATTAGTCTATTTTTAAATTTATTTTTACTTAAAAATAAAAATTGTAAAGATGCCGCAAAAAATATAAATCTAATCCAAGTGGTAGATCTTGATAAAGCTAAATCTTTATCAAATGCAAAAAAACTGGATATAATTAACCAAAAATATATTATCAGTCCAATTTTAATCCACGGTTCGTTTAACCAATTCCAATTATTTTTTTTCACTGAGTGAAAAATAAAAAATATTGATGCTAATACTACAATTATGTCTGCTATTGAATTACTAAAAATTAAAATAATTGGTATTAAACTAATAAACCATGAAATTAAGTTTAGAATATTTTGATTATTAATTTTGGTCAGCATATTAAATTTATATTTTTTTTTTTGGCATTATGATATTTTTAATAAAAAGCTCTATTAATTTAATACCACTATATAAAATTTGTAATTTTGGTATTTTAGAATTTCCCTTAAATCTATCATGAAAATGTATAGGAACTTCAGCACATTTCAAACCAGATTTATATATGTAAAAAATAAATTCAATTTGTGAAGAATAACTATCTGATTTTAATGAAGATTTATTTAAAACATTAAGACATTTATCATTGTACAATCTAAAGTTTGTTGTGAATTCATTAAATGGCATATTTAAAAATAATCTGCATAATCTGTTAGCCAATCTGCTTATAAAATCTCTGTGTCCTTTATAATCAGACTTTCCTCCTTTAATATATCTAGAACCAATAACAAAATCATGAGATTTTAATTTATTTATTAATAATGGAATTTCATTTGGATCGTGTGATAAATCAGCATCTAAAGTAAGCAGGGCCTGATAATTATTATTTTTTGCATACCTCATACCAAGTCTTAAAGCAGATCCTAATCCAAGTTTTTTTTTTCTTTTTAAAAGAAATAAATTTTTATATTTTGATTTTAATTTTTTTACAACTTCATGCGTGCCATCGGGAGAGTTATCATCAATTATAAGTAAATGAAATTTATTATTAATTTTAAAAACTTTTTTACACAGAATGATTATATTTTCACATTCATTATAAGTGGGAGAGCATATCAAAAATTTTTTCATGATATTCTTTTTTCTATATTCTTAAAAGAATTTATAAAAAATAAAAATAAAATTAAACTTAGTAAAAATAAGCAAGCAAACTTATCGTGTATTGTAATTAAAAATGAAATTAGGAAAAGGGAAAAGAAAATATTGTTTATTTTGTTTTTATAAAAAAAAATACTTTCTGATAAATATAAAATTGAAATTATTGGGATATATAAATCATAATTCATTAAATATGGATTTAAAAAAGATGATAAAATTAATGAAAAACAAAGTTTAGTTTTATCATCAATATTTTTTATATAAAAAATAAATACAAATGAGAATAAAAAAACTACTGAAAGCCAAAAAATTTGAGAAATGTTTAATAGATTACTATTGAAATCAATTATAAAACCATTTAATAACCCTATTAAACCAATGCCACTTCCAAAATTTTCATAAAAAATATTTGATCTAGCTATGTTAACTACTTCCACATAGTTTAAATATAAACTTTGATTAAAATAAAAAAAAATTACATTTATTAAAATAAGTGAAGTTAATGAAAAGAAAAAATATTTAAAAAAGTAGTTTTTATATATGGCGAAGCCACTTAATAAAAAAATTAGGTAGTATGGCTTAAAAAAAGAAACAATTATTATAGAAATAAGATATAAAGATATTTTTTTTTCTACTAATTTATTTATTCCATACAATATAATTGCACATAATATTATTGATATATTGCCAGAAAGAAATCCACTCCAACCAACTCCTCCAAATGAAAATAATATAAATAAAATTAAAATTAAAGAATTAGTTTTAAATCTAAATATTTTTTTTGAATAAAAAAAGATTGCTATTATTGATATTAGTTCTAGAAAAAACCACAAATATTTATAAGTATTAAGATCAATATAATTTATAGGATACAAAATTATTAATGCTAATGGGGTATATTGAAAATGCATTATAGTTTCTTTGCCGAAGCAATTCATATCTCCATAGGGATTTAAATTTTCAGCATACTTTTTTAGTGCGCAGAAATATAATTGTGAATCTCCAAAATGTTTTAAATCTCCAAAAATAGATTTTTCAAAGAAAGTCCAGATTGTATTAACTGAAACTAAAATTAATACAAAGTAAAAAAATAACTTTATTTTGTTTTCATTTTTTTCTAATAAAATCATTATGTTCCACTATAATCTTTAATACATTTTTATTATGAAATCAAAAAAGAATAATAAATTTATATATGAGCATGATTTTGTACCTGTTGGCTACTATGACAGAATATATAAAATTAAAAAGGGAATACAAGCAAAGTGGCATGATCAAAAATTTAATTTTGTTAAAAAAAAAATGAAAAATTATAAAAAACATTTAGATTTTGGTTGTTCTGCTGGAAGTTTTATTGGAATTCTTGATAAAAAAAAGAAATCTATAGGGTTTGATATTTCTATTGAACAAGTAAATTATGCAAAAAAAGAATATAAAGATAAAAATCATAATTTTATTTTCTCAAAATTACCTTTGCCTTTTCCCAATAATTCATTTGATACAATTACTTTCTTAGAAGTTATTGAACATTGTGATGATGATCAAAATAGAAAGATTATAAATGAAATTTATAGACTATTAAAACCTAATGGTGTTTTGATTATTACCACTCCTAATTATTATAGTTTGTGGCCTTTTCTAGAAAAAATTATAAGTTTTTTTGGGCCAATAGATTATAGAAGACAACATATTAACGCTTTTAATAAAAAAAAGCTTAATAATTTTCTTAAGTTAAATAATTTTATAGTAGTTGAAAGCTTAACTTTTATTTATTTTGCACCATTTCTTGCATCTTTTAATTGGAAACTAGCATCTTTTGTAGAAAGAGTAGAAAATAGATTTTTAAATTTAAATTTTGGATTTCTTTTATGTGGTATTTTTAAAAAAAAAAAATAAAATCTACTTTAGCGCCCTCCTGGCGGAATTGGTAGACGCACAGGACTTAAAATCCTGAGGATCGCAAGATCCGTCCCGGTTCAAGTCCGGGGGAGGGCACCATTAGTATTTTACAGGGATTGGATCTAAACTTCTCCACAGATACCAAGTTGCAACCGTTGACCATGGTTGCCACTTTTTTTTAAACTTTTCTATCTCCGTTTTTTTTAAAGGATATTTTAATTTATAATTGATAGATATAGCTCTTAAAAGACCTATATCTGCTGAAGGAAAAATATTTGGACGTAAAAGGTAAAAAATTAAAAACATTTCTGCAGTCCATCTACCAATTCCTTTAATTTTTACCAAATCTTCAATTACCTTTTCATCTTCAATTTTATTCCATTTTTTTTCTATATTTTTATTTTTTTTAAAAAAATTAGATAAATTTAATAAATAACTCACCTTTTGTTTAGAGAAACCACATTTTGCTATTTCATTTTTTTTTAATTTTAAAATATTGTCTGAATTAACTTTTTTTAATTTTTTTTCAAGTTTTTGCCATATAGAATTTGCTGCTTTTACAGATATCTGCTGACCTGTTATTGATTTCGCTAATGTTATAAATGCATCTTTTTTACTTATTAACTTTTCCGATTTATATCTATTGATAATTTCCTTTAAAATTTTATCCTTTTTTTTAAGATTATTTATAGCAACTAACCAATTTTTGTTTGTTAAAATGATCATTAATAATTTTGAAATAATTTAGTAACTATGAAGTTTATTATTTTATCTAAATGAAGTCATTAATTTATAAAATTTTATTTTTATTTTTTACAATAAAATTGGTTTTTGCAATTCCTCAACCCGGAGAAAAATATTTTGTAGATATTAATAAACTAGCAAAGCCTTATTCTACAAAAAGTGTTGCAAATTCTTATAAAAAATTAGATGTAGAGTTTTGTGATCTAAAAGCTCAAGATGGATTTAAAATAAATATTTTTGCAAAAAATTTACAACATCCTAGAAATATAAAAGTATCTAATAATGGAGATATATTCATTGTTGAATCTAATTCAGGGAAAATTAAAGTTTTAAGAGATACTAATAACGATGACGTGGCTGATTTAAACCAAGTTTTTGCTGAAGGATTTAATTACCCATTTGGCATTGAAATAACATCTAATTACTTGTATATCGCAGATGTCGATTATGTTTGGAAGATGCCTTATAAAGAAGGACAGTTAAAGAATAAAAGTAAGCCAATTAAACTAACAAAAATTAATGCCCTTGGAGACCCAACAGGGCATAGAACAAGAAACATCGCTTTGTTAAATGATAAAATTTTTATTGCAATTGGAAGTTATGGGAATATAGGCGTTGAAGATTATCCTAGAGCAACTATTCAGGAATTAGATTTGAACACTAACGAACAAAAAGTTTTTGCTACTGGTTTAAGAAATCCCGTTGGTTTAGATATTCATCCTATTACAAAAGAATTATACACAGTAGTCAATGAAAGAGATGGCATGGGAGATGATTTAGTGCCTGATTATTTCTCAAAAGTTGAAAAAGATGATTTTTTTGGATGGCCATTTTTTTATCTGGGTCAAAATGAGCAACCTAATTTAGAAAAAAATTATTTTTACTTTAAAAATATTGGCCAAAAAAAAAATATATCTGTAAAAAAACCAGATGTTTTATTTAAATCACATTCAGGACCAATAGATCTTATTTTTTATGATAAAAAACAATTTTCTAATGAGTTTCAAGGAAACGCATTTGTGGCTCTTCATGGATCATGGAATTCTAGTAAACCATCAGGGTATATGGTTGCAAGAATTCCATTTAAAAATAATAAACCATTGGGACATTACGAATCTTTTATTACTGGTTTTTGGGTTTCTGATTCAAAAAGAGCAAATGTTTGTGGCAGACCTGCTGGTTTAGGAATTACTAAAACTGGTTCTCTTTTGATTTCAGATGATTTAAATGGTATAATCTATAATGTTAGATACATAAAATAACTTTATAGGATCTTAAAATTTTTCCAATAGGTGACGAAAATCCAACTACAAGAACACCATTTATTACATTTGGAATTCTTGGTCTATGTATTTTAATTTTTTTATGGCAGATTTCATTACCAAATGATTATTTCATGGGAATAAAAAGTTTTGGTTTAATCCCTTCTGATATTTATATTTATAAAATTTTTAGTTCTATGTTTTTGCATGGAGGATGGATGCATTTAATTGGAAACATGGCGTATCTTTGGATATTTGGAAATAATATTGAAGATTATTTAGGTCATATAAAATTTTTAATTTTTTATTTATTCTGTGGAATATGCGCAACTCTTATTCATGTTTTTTCAGATGTTAATTCTTCTATTCCTGTAGTTGGTGCAAGTGGAGCTATTTCAGGAATTTTAGGTGCATATTTAATTTTGTATCCAAGAGCGAAAGTAAAATTATTAATTTGGTTTGGTATTGTTACGATATTAAGGGTTAGAGCGTCTTTAGTTCTAATTTTTTGGTTCATATACCAATTTTTGAGTGTGTTAAAATCAACAGGAGAAGGAGGAGGCGTAGCATGGTGGGCACATATAGGAGGATTTATTGCTGGTATATTAATAATATTCTTACTAAGAAAAAAAAAAATAGTTAAAAAAGAAAAAGGACCGTGGGGATAATTCTATTTTTTTAAAGCTTCAATCATTGTTGTTCCAAGATCAGCAGGAGATTCTGAAATAAAAGCACCAGCTGATTTTAGAGCTTCAATTTTTTCTGGAGCAGTTTCAGCACCACTTGATACTATAGCCCCGGCATGACCCATTCTTTTCCCGGGTGGCGCAGTTGCACCTGCAATAAAAGCAACAACAGGTTTTTTTTTTTCTTTTTTTATAAATTCTGCAGCATCAACCTCAGCAGTACCACCTATTTCACCAATCATAACAATCCCTTCTGTTTTTTCATCAGCCATAAATAATTCAAGACATTCAACAAACTTCATTCCATTTACTGGATCACCACCTATACCTACAACGGTTGTTTGACCTAGGCCTGCATCTGTTGTTTGTTTCCCCGCTTCATAAGACAATGTCCCTGACCTTGAAATAATACCAATTTTACCAGGTTGATATACGTACCCTGGCATGATACCTAGCTTTGCTTCGCCAGCTGTAATAATACCTGGACAATTTGGACCAATTAATCTAGATTTTTTTCCTTCAAGATGTTTTCTAACTTTCATCATATCATGCACTGGTATTCCGTCAGTAATTGCAACAATTAACGGCATTTCAGCATCTATAGATTCCATTATCGCTGCTGCGGCAAATGGTGGTGGAACATAAATTGTAGTTGCATTAGCACCAGTTTTATCCATTGCTTCTTTAACAGTATCAAAAACTGGTAAATCTAAATGAGTTTGGCCTCCTTTTTTTGGAGTTACTCCTCCAACGAAATTAGTTCCATACTTAATTGATTGTTCAGAATGAAAAGTACCTTGAGCCCCGGTAAAACCTTGGCATATAACTTTTGTATTTTTATCAACCAGTATAGACATAATTATTTTTCTTTATTTTTTACTGCTTCAACTATTTTCTTTGCAGTTTCACCAAACGTCGAAGCACTAATAAAAGGTAATCCAGATTCTTTTAAAATTTTCCTTGCAAGTTCTATATTTGTTCCTTCAAGTCTTACAACAACAGGTTTTGCCATTTTAACTTCATTAGCAGCAGTAACCAATCCTTCAGCAATAGAATTTGTTCTCATCATTCCACCAAAAACATTACATAAAATTCCTTTAACATCTTTGTCTGAATATAATAATTTAAATGCAGCGGCAACTCTTTCAGGTGTTGCAGCGCCTGCAATATCCATAAAATTTGCTGGTTTACCTCCATTTTGTTTTATTAGATCCATGGTTGCCATTGCAAGTCCAGCTCCATTAACCATTACTCCAATTTCTCCATCTAGTTTAACATAATTAAGATCATGTTTTTTTGCTTCTAATTCTAGAGGATCTTCTTCATCTTCATCTCTAAGATTTGCTATATCTTCATGTCGGTAAAAAGAATTTTCATCAAAACCCATTTTTGCATCTAAAGCATAAACTTCCTTTTCTTTAGTTATTACCATAGGATTAATTTCAACCATTAACGCTTCAAGACTCACAGTTGTTTTGTGAATTGATAAAATAAAATCTGCTACTTTTTTAACAAGATCTCCTTCTAAGCCTAGCTTTGATGCAATTTCTTCAGCTTCATTTACCTGCATCTCTGCGCATGGTTTTAATTTATGTTTTACAATTTTTTCAGGAGTTTTTTTAGCAACTTCTTCAATTTCCATACCACCTTCAGTTGAAGCTACTACAGTAATTCCATTAGTTTCTCTATCAATTACCATTGATATATAAAATTCTTTTTCAATATTTGATCCTTCCTCAACGTAAAGTTTTTTTACAACTTTTCCTTGCGCACCAGTTTGAGGAGTAACAAGGGTTTTACCCATTATTTCTTTTGATGCAGATTCAACCTCTTCTAGAGATTTTACAACTTTTACCCCGCCTGCCTTTCCTCTACCTCCAGCATGTATTTGGGCTTTTACAACCCAAACACCAGAATCTAATTCTTTTGCTACTTGCAATGCTTCTTCAACAGTAAAAGCTACTTTGCCATTAGGAACATTAACGCCATTCTTTTTTAACAGCTCTTTTGCTTGATATTCGTGAATATTCAATTTTTTATCTATTTAAAATTAAAAAAGTAACTATAAAAAAAAATAGAGAAAATTCAAGTTATTACTTTGTTACTTTATCTACCTTTGTATGGCTTAATACCAGTATCAGGTAAATATATATTTTTAGGAGGCTTTTTATTTTCATAAAAAACATCTATAGGAATGCCTCCTCTAGGAAACCAATGCCCCGATATCCTCAACCATTTTGGCTTTATAGATTTAATTAATTTTTCACCAATATAAATAGTACAATCTTCATGAAAGCACTGGTAATTCCTAAATGAGTGCATAAAAAATTTGAAAGATTTACTCTCTATAAGAAATCTGTTTGGAATATAATCCAAAACAAACTTTGCAAAATCTGGTTGGCCTGTTATTGGGCATAAAGATGTAAACTCATTAACAGTTAATCTAACAACATAATTTTTGTTATAATTCTTGTTTGGGATGGGATCTAAAACACATTTATCAGGATTATTTAATAAATTTTTATTTTTACCTAAGTAATTTAATTTAATTTTTTTCATATTCTTTTTGACTCATATTTAAAGTAATTTTTATAAAATTTGTCAAACTTATTATTTCTAATTGAATCTCTAATTCTTGACATAAAATTTTGATAATAAAAAACATTATTCCAACTTAAAATCATCAAACCTAATATCTCATTAGATTTAAATAAATGATGAACATAAGCTTTTGAATAATTATTACTTGCAGGACAATCCAAGTTTTTATCTAGCATAGTTTCGTCTTTTTTAAATTTTGCATTTTTAATATTAATAATTCCCGAAGTTGTAAAAGCCAATCCATTTCTTCCCAATCGTGTAGGCAAAACACAATCAAACATATCTATTCCATGTGCTACTGATTTTATTATATCGCTAGGCATGCCTACGCCCATTAAATATTTTGGCTTATCATCTGGCAGGAAAGGAACTGTTTTATTTAGAATTCTAAGCATTTCATTTTGATCTTCACCCACTGAAAGCCCTCCTACTGCATATCCATCAAAACCGATTTGTTGTAAACTTTCAGCGCATTTTATCCTTAAATCTTCATATTTAGCACCTTGAACAATACCAAATAAAGCAGAATCTTTTTTATTGAATGCCTTTTTACAGCGTTTAGCCCATCTTAAAGTTAGATTTAAAGATATTTCCGCTTTTTTTTTGGGTATGTTGTAATCTGTACATTCATCTAAAACCATAATAATATCACTTCCTATATTTTGTTGAAATTTAATACAATTTTCCGGAGTTAAATAAAGTAATTCTCCATCTATATGTGATCTAAATTTTATACCTTTTTCTTTCACTTTTTTTAGTTTTGCTAGTGACCAAATTTGATATCCTCCTGAGTCAGTTAAAATCGGTAATTTACAATTCATAAATTTGTGTATTCCTTTAAATTTTTTTATAATTTTTTCTCCAGGCCTAAGCATTAAATGATATGTATTGCATAAAATTACTTGCGAATTAGTTTGAATTACATTTTCAGGGAACATAGCCTTTACATTGGCAATTGTTCCTACAGGCATAAACGCCGGTGTATTTATAATTCCTTTAGAAGTGGTAATTCGCCCAAGTCTTGCACTTTCAAAATTTTTTATTTTTTTAAAAGCAAATTTTTTTTTCATTAGTTATTAATTTTTGAAACAAGTAAATCAACAGGTAAGTGAACTTTATCTAGCTTCCATTTAAAAGAGTTAAATTTAAAATCAATAATTATTGGGTAATCATCTTTAATAAAAGAAAGCCTAAATTTATTTATATTAGTAAAAAAAATATAATTAATTTTTAAATCGTTCTTCTGGTATCCAATTTTTTTAATATAATTTATATTTTTTATTGGATTTTCTATTTTATCTTCAATTAAGTTTTTATACTTATTTGGATCATTTACTAACAAAATTAAATTTTCTGGTGTAACAAGGTTATCTATAAGTGCTTCAATAATTAATTGAATAAATAAATTGCCTAATATTTTTTCTTCTTTACTTTTTTTTTCAAAAAAAGATTTGTTTAAAATTACTTTAAAATCTTTTTTGAAATTATTTTTTAAAGAACCCCAATTAACATTTTTTGAAACAAATTCTGTATCAGAATTTTTTACAGATTTATAAAATTTGTAAATACTATAGTAGGGAGACAATAAATATATAAAAAAAAATAAAAAAAAAAATAATAATAATTTTTTCATAAAATTTTACTTAAAAACTAAACTGTTCTTTTAATACTTTCTTATCAAATTGATGATCCGGATCAAACAATAAAGATAACTTAAAAGTCCTATCTTCTATAATTTCAACTTTTTTAATATCTTTAATTTCTCTAAAATCGGCACTAACATTAACTGATCTTTTTTTTTCATCTAAAATTATAAAAGTAACTTTGCTTTTTGAATTTATAAGAGCACCTCTCCAACTTCTAGGTCTAAAAGGACTAATAGGTGTCAAAGCAAGAAGTTTTGAATTCATAGGTATAATTTGCCCCCTTGCTGATAGATTATAAGCAGTACTTCCTGCGGGTGTTGCTAATAAAATACCGTCACAAACTAATTCTTTAATTCTTACAATATTATCAACCTGAACTTTTATTTTTGCAGCATGTCCAGAACTTCTTAATAGCGATACTTCGTTAAATGCCATTGCTTCTTTCTTTTTTCCATCTTTTTTTGTTGCTATCATTTTTAGAACATGCATTTCGGTTTTTTTTGCCTTTTCTAATCTTTTAATTAAATCAATATTTTTATGAGGATTGGTTAAAAAACCATATTCTCCTCTATTAATACCGAATATCGGTTTTGATAGTTTTATAGATTTGTGGAGAGCGGATAAAATTGTTCCATCACCTCCAAGGGCTACAATTACATCAGCTTTATTTATAGGATAATTCTTATATTTCTTTTTTAGATTTTTAAGCGCAACATCAGCTTTTTTTGTTTCTGCTGAATAGAAATTTATTTTTATTCTTTTTGGATTAAACATAAGGCATTTAACCTCCAGTGACATTCATTGTTCGCTCTAGATTTTTATTTTTATTTGTTTTATTAATTTCGAATTCATGAGATTCTGGTTTTAATAAAATTGATTTCAAAATTAGATTCTTTAATTCTTTTTTATTTTTTAATAATGCTTTTTTAAGATCAATATATTTATCATG
>CEUZ01236027.1_pt1 | contig 13445 bp, 10 predicted proteins | sample 361511 | NCBI WGS metagenome assembly CEUZ01 (sample SAMEA2622822, study PRJEB7988) | marine metagenome | biome: marine biome (ENVO:00000447); feature: surface water layer (ENVO:00002042); material: "saline water (ENVO:00002010), including plankton (ENVO:xxxxxxxx)" | depth 5 m
CTCAACGCCCTTAACTATGAGCTTGTTGGAGACGTTTCCCCGGGACAGGCTGTGATTATTGACGAAAAAGGAGGGGTAACAAAAAAACTATGCGCAAAAAGCGCTGAGCACAAGCCCTGCTTGTTTGAATTTGTTTATTTTTCAAGGCCAGACTCCGTGATTGATTCCATATCTGTTCATAAGGCAAGATTAAGAATGGGCGACTATCTTGGTGAAAAAATAAAAAATAATTATTCTTCGCTAAACATTGATGTTGTTGTGCCGGTGCCAGACACAAGCCGCACCGCAGCAATGCAGGTTGCATATCATTTGGGGGTAAAGTACAGAGAAGGCTTCATTAAAAACCGCTATATAGGCAGAACCTTTATAATGCCCGGACAGAGCGTTAGAAAACGATCAGTAAAACACAAGCTAAGCCCAATTGAAATTGAATTTAAAAACAAAAATGTTTTATTGGTTGATGACTCGATTGTTAGGGGGCACACCTCAAAAAAAATTATAGAAATGGTTAAAAAAACGGGTGCAAAAAAAGTTTATTTTGCTTCTGCTGCCCCACCCGTAAGATATCAAAATATTTATGGCATTGATATGCCAACAACATCTGAGCTGGTTGCTCATGGCAAAACAGAAAAACAGGTTAGAAAGCTTATCGGGGCAGATGAGCTGATCTACCAAGACCTTGACGCTTTAAGAATGTCTGCACACGCGGGAAATCCAAAAATTACGAGCTTTGAAGATTCTGTTTTTTCTGGGGAATATTGCGCAGGTAAAATTTCAAAAGAGTTTTTGGAAAATTTAGAAAAAAATAGGTCTGATTTTTCGCGAAAATTATGAAAAAAATTCTTTTAGTTGGCTCTGGAGCAAGAGAGGTTGCTATTGCAAGAAAAATTAAAACAAGCAGGCATGATTCTGTTCTTTTTTGTGTTAGCCCCACCATAAACCCACACATATCTTCTTTGTGCCAAGAATACTTTTGTATTTCTCTTTCCAACAACAAGGAAATTGTTAGTATAGCAAAAAACTTTGGTGTGGATTTTGTTGTTGTTGGGCCAGAAAACCCCCTAGAAAACGGACTTGTTGATGACATAGAAAAAGAAGGAATTCCTTGTGTTGCTCCCAAAAAAACTGTTGCAAGAATTGAAACGAGCAAATCGTTTGCTAGGAAGGTTTTGGATGGTTGTTACAAAGAAAAAAATCCAAAAAGAAAAGAGTTTAAGTCTGTTGATAAGGTTCAAAGCTTTTTAAAAGAGCTCCATGAAAACTATGTTATTAAACATGACGGTTTAATGGGGGGAAAGGGAGTAAAAATTTCAGGGGAACACCTACACTCCACGGAAGACGCTTTGGACTTCTGTAAAGAAATTATAAACAACAAGGGGTCTTTTTTAATAGAAGAAAAACTTGTTGGGGAAGAGTTTTCTTTGATGAGCTTTTGTGATGGTGTGAGCTGTGTCCATATGCCCGCAGTGCAAGACCACAAAAGAGCCTTTGAGGGGGATGTTGGGCCAAACACTGGTGGCATGGGAACATACTCTTTTGAAAACCACTCTCTTCCCTTTCTTTTTAAGGAAGAGGTTTTGGATGCACAAAAAACGAATGAGCTCGTGCTGAAAGAGTTAAAAACCATAACCGGAGAAGAGTTTAAAGGGGTTTTGTATGGCGGTTTTATGGCAACAAAAAACGGTGTAAGGGTTATAGAGTACAACGCTAGGTTTGGGGACCCAGAAGCAATGAACGTCTTGGCTCTCCTAAAAACTGACTTTATTGATGTTTGTGAACACATTATTAACAAATCTTTAAGCCTTTTGTCTGTTGAGTTTGAAAAAGCAGCAACTGTGTGCAAGTATGTTGTTCCGATCGGCTATCCAGATTCTCCTGAAAAAAACTTTAAAATCTCTTGTAAAAACGCAGACGACCAAAGACTGTTTTTTGCGTCTGTAAAGGAGGAGGGTGGCAAGGTTTTTGCGACAGGGTCAAGAACAGCTGCTTATATTGGAAAAGAAACAACAGTTGAGGGGGCAGAAAAAGTCGCTGAAAAAGGGGTTCGGGGCGTTTCTGGAAAGCTTTTTCACAGAAAAGATATTGGAACAAAAAATTTGATACAAAAAAGAATGGACAACATGAAAAAGGTTCGCTCATGATTCGTCTTGGTGTTTTGGGGTCAACAAACGGCACTGACCTTCTGCCAATTTTAACGGCAATTAAAGATGGCGAGCTTGATGCGTCTGTTGAGCTGGTGGTTAGCAACAACAAAAAAGCTCTCATTTTAGAAAAAGCAAGGGGCCATAATATTGATTCTTTTTTTGTTGATCATAAAAACAAAAAAAGGGAGGTTTTTGACAAAGAAATTTCTCAAAGGTTGAAAGAAAAAGAAGTAGATTTAATTCTGTTAATTGGTTTTATGAGGATTCTTTCTGGCGGTTTTATTTCGGAGTGGAGCGGAAAAATTATAAACGTACATCCGTCCCTGTTGCCAAAGTATGCTGGGGGCATGAACGAAGATGTTCACAAGCAAGTCTTAAAAGCAGGAGACAAAGAAACTGGTTGCACTGTTCACCTGGTAACAGCGCAAGTAGACGAGGGCCCAATCTTGGTTCAGAAGAGGTGCTCTGTTTTAGAGGGCGATACAGTTGGGTCTTTAAAAGAAAAAGTTCAAAAGCTCGAAGGAGAGGCTTTTGTAGAAGCAATACGGGGGTGGAAAAAAAATGAACAATAAAATATTACCAAAAACTGCTCTTTTGTCTGTTTCTGACAAGTCGGGCCTTGTTCCTTTTGCAAAGTTTTTAAAAAAGAAAAAGATTAAAATTATTGCCACGGGTGGAACGGCAAAAACCCTAAGGGGGGCAGGTGTTTCTGTTATTTCTGTTTCAAGGGTGACTGGGTTTCCTGAAATTTTTGGCGGAAGAGTAAAGTCTATGCACCCAAAAATTGCTGGGGGAATTTTGGGGCAAAGAGACGCCGACAAAGAAGAGGCTAAAAAGAATAAAATAGATTGGATTGACCTTGTTGTGTGCAATCTTTATCCCTTTGAAGCTCTAACAAAAAACAAAGACTCCACCCTTGAAGAAAAAGTTGAGCATATTGATGTTGGTGGACCAACAATGATTCGGTCTGCCGCAAAAAACAACAAGTGGGTTTCGGTTGTGGTTGACCCAAAAGACTATAAAAACATACAAAAATCAATTGATGGCGGTGGAATAGATGAAAAAAATCGACTAAAGCTTGCGGGAAAGGCTTTTGACCACTGTGCCTCTTACGACCGCGCAATATCAACAGAGCTTCAAGATGCGGCGCTACACTTAAGATATGGAGAAAACCCACATCAAAAGGCTTTTGTTTTAAAAGAAAGACACGATTCTTTTGGTTTGCCGCAAGCAAAACAAGTTCAAGGAAAAGAAATGTCTTATAATAATTTTTTAGATGGCGATGCGGCTCTTTTGTGTTTACACGAATTTAAAAAACCTTCCTGCGTGATTGTAAAGCACGGGTCTCCCTGCGGTGTTGGCACCGGAAAAACCTCAAAAGAAGCTTTTTTAAGGGCCTTGAAAGTAGACCCTCTATCAGCCTTTGGCGGCGTAGTCGCAATAAACAAAAGGTGCGATCTTTCAACAGCAAAAGAACTAAATAAGACCTTTTTTGAGATTGTTGTGGCGCCGAGCTTTGATAGCGCTGCTTTGTCTCTTTTTTCAAAAAAGAAAAATTTGCGGGTTCTTGTTCTTCCGGGGTATAGACCAAAAAAATCTTTTGGAAAAGAGATTGCTGGGGGCTGGGTTATACAAGAAACGGATCTTTCAAGGTTGAAAGAGAAGAGGCTAAAAACCGTAACAAAAAAATCTCCAACAAAGACAGAGCTTACTACTCTTTTTCTTGCTTGGAAAACGGTAAAGCACACAAAGTCAAACGCAATTGTTGTAGCTCACAACAAAAAAATTGTTAGCATTTCTGGCGGACAAACAAGTCGGGTTGATGCTGTAAGGTATGCTCTAACAAAAAACAAGGTTCCTGTTGGGGCGGTTCTTGCTTCTGATGCGTTTTTTCCTTTTAGGGACTCAATTGATTTAATGGGAAAGCACAAAATAAAGGCTGTTATACAGCCGGGAGGGTCAATAAAAGATCAGGGTGTAATAGACGCGTGCAATGAGCACAAAATTTCTATGGTTTTTACAGGAACGCGAGCTTTTAAACATTAAAGGAGAAAATTATGAAAGCAATTGTGTGTAAAGAGTTTGCTTCGGTTGACAGTCTTTCTTGGGAAGAGGTCCCAGATCCGATTGCGAGCGAAAACGAGGTTGTTATTGACGTAAAGGCAGCCGGGTTAAACTATCCGGACAACCTAATTGTTCAGGGGCTTTATCAGTTTAGGCCTGATTTGCCTTTTTCCCCTGGGCACGAAGGCGCAGGCGTTATAAGCAGCATAGGAAAAAATGTTTCTTCTTTCAGCGTTGGGGATAGGGTTTCTTTTTTTAAGGGGTTTGGAGCGTTTGCTGAAAAAATTGTTGTTCCGGAGGCTTTAGCCTTCCCTTTGCCAAAAGAACTTCCTTTTGATGTGGCCGGTGGAATGTTTATGGTCTATAGCACAAGCCTGTTAGCCTTGAAACAAAGGGCGAACATTAAGGTCGGGGACGAAGTTTTAGTTTTAGGGGCAGCCGGCGGTGTTGGGCTTGCAGCAGTTGATCTGGCAAAAGCATATGGTGCCCGCGTTGTGGCTGCGGTTTCAACAGAAGAAAAGGCAGCGCTTTGCCGTAAATATGGCGCAGATGACGTTGTTGTATATGGAACAAAAAAACTAGACAAAGAGGCCCAGGTTTCGTTTGGAAAAGAGCTCAAGTCAAAAAGCAAAAACGGGGGGTACAACATTGTTTATGACCCGGTTGGAGACTGTTATGCGGTTCCTGCCCTAAGATCAATTGGGTGGAAGGGCACCTATTTGGTTGTTGGGTTTGCGGCAGGAGAAATTCCTGTTTTTCCAGCCAACCTAATGTTGTTAAAGGGGTGCCAGGTTTCTGGTGTTTTTATTGGAAGGTTTCAAGCAGAAGAACCAAAAGCTAATGTGGAAAACCTTATAGAGATTGGAAAGCTTCTCGCTGACGGAAAAATAAAGCCCTTTGTGTCTAAGACTGTTCCAATGAAAGAGGCTCTTGGCTCAATTAAGGCAATTGCTGAAAGAAAGGTTCTTGGAAAGGTTGTTTTTGTTAACGGATAGGGCCTATTTTGGCACAAACGAAAGTCTGTTTTTTGATTCTTTTTTTATTGCTTCCCTAGAAAAACGAAATGGCTTGTACCTGTCTTCGTTGTAAAGTTTTGTTTGGTCTTTGTAGTGAGGAGAGCCAAAAAGCCCTGACTGCCCCGTAGGCAAAACGCTAAAACCGTTATCAAGGTTTGATAAGTCAATTATGCGCCTCATTGAAGCCCCTGACGTAACCTTAAATGGGTTTCTTTGTTGGTAGCTTGCTGCTCTTGGCGTCCAGCCCGACCCTGCCATAGGAAATGGGCCAACACTAAACCCTACAAGGTTTTTAACAAGAGGGTCCTTGTCAAGCCTGTGTTTAAATGTTACTGTGTGTTCGAGTCCCCAGGTTTTTCCTTCTATGCTTTTATGGGTTTCTTCTAAGGAAAGCATTAACACGTCTTGTATGGTTTCTTTTTTTGGGGTGTTAACATTGTCTACCCACACGGAGCCGTTTTTTGAAAGAGCTTTTCTAGCGGCAAAAGAGGTTATTGACTTCAAGTCTAACAGGGTGTTCATTGCTTCTTTGTCAATTTTTTCTAGTTCATCAGAAAAGGTGTTTTCTAGAAACCTAAGGTATAGTGTGTGGAAAGCTATTGTCGCCTGTGAGCCTGTGGCTTCTACGCCGTTATACCCCCTTAAAAGGTCCATTGTTTTTTGAAACTTTTCTGTTTTCTCGTCTTTTATTAAAAATAAAATTGTTTCGTTTATTTCTTTTGCAAAAGGAGAGGTAATGTCATTTTGAATGTCCATCATGTCAACAACCTCTATTTTTCTTTTGTCATTTATAATTGCGTCAACTCTCTTTTCAATTTGTTGGGCCCTGCTTGGGTCTGCCCAGTATTTAGATATGTAGTAAGGGTATGTGTCGTCAACTGTTTTGTTGTTTCCGTTAGAAATATATCCTTTTTCGGGGTTTAATAAAAAAGGCATCTCTTCAAAAGGAACATACCCTTGCCAATCGTGTGTGCTGGTTGTTCCGTCAAAAGGAAGTAGCGTTTCTGCGCCGCTTCTTATTGGAATTTTTGAACCTGGTCTCCAGCCAATGTTTCCTTCTGTGTCTGCGTAGGTTAGGTTTTGCCCTGGCGCTCCAAATGTTTTGCTTGCTTCTGAAAACTCTGTCCAGTTTTTTGCTTGTGCTATTTTAAAAAGAGCTGTTGTTTCGTCAAACGCATCAAACTCTGTCCACTTAAAAGAAACTGCTTTTTTGTTTTTTGAGTGAGGGTGGATAGAAGAAACAATTGGCCCCCTGTGTGTTGACCTAATAACGATTTCTTTTTCTTTTCCAGATTTGAGCAATATTTTTTCTTTTTTAATAACCAAGTCTTCCCATTTTCCGTTAAAAAAATATTTTGTGGCATCTTCGTTTAGGGTTTCAACATAAAAATCCATGTCGTCTGTCATAACGTTCGTAAAGCCCCACGCGATGTTTTCGTTGTGCCCAAGAACAGGAAGGGGAAACCCGTATAAACCATAACCGCCAAAATTATAGGACGCACCTTTAAGCCGAATTTCATACCACCAGGGGGGAAGGTTTAGGGCTAGGTGGGGGTCGTTTGCTAAAAGAGGTTTCCCCGTGCTTGTTTTTTCTCCAGAAATAACCCAAGCGTTAGACCCATAACCCGTTTTGTCTGTTTCCAGGGTTTTTCGCAGTTTTTTTGTTTTGGACGCATATTCCCTGTATGATCCCAAAAGAACGTTTTCCGTGTTTGCTATTGTCGGATATTCCTTTTTATAGTTTGGCATAATATCAGACAAATACTCTTCTCCGAGAGTCTCTTGAAGGGCTCCAAAGAAAAGCTCTGAGTCCCAACCTCCTTGAAGCTCCCAGGCCATCATGGTTGACAACCCAGCAATGTCTTTTGGCTCAAAGGTTGGTAGCTCGTCTATCCCTATTAACCTAAACTCAAGAGGGTATTCCTTCGGTGAAAGCGTTTGAATGTATGCGTTTATTCCGTCGCAAGTTTTTTGAAGGTTTTTGACAATTTCTGGCGGCATTTTGTTTAGGCTTTTTTCTGCAATTGTTTCAAACCCAAGGGTTCTTAAAAATTTATCTTCAGTAAAAAGGGTGTCATTTAAAACCCTGGAAAGCTGTCCTTTGTAGGCATACTTCATGAAAGACATTTGGAAAAGGCGGTCTCTTGCTCCAATATACCCCGCAACAAAAAACATATCTTCATCTGTTTCAGCAAAAACGCTTGGGACACCGTATTCATCAAAATAAACATCAACGGGGGCTCCGACCCCTTCCGTTTCAATTATTCCGTCATAAACAAGATTTGTTGGTTTTGTGTAATTCTTAAAAAAAAGAGTGGCTAAAAAAATAACAAAGCCTATAAAAAGCATGGTTTTTTGTGTTTTTTTCATTTTTTAAACCGCCATTGGCGCCTTTATGCTGTCCATAGGACTATAGTTAAGGAGCTTATAGTCTTTTGGGGTTGAGTGTATTATGTCTTCTATTTTTGTAATCTTTGGCATTAGCAGGGTCGGCGGCGTTTTTGGGTTTCTTTTTATTTGTTCTTTTGCTTGAGCAAAGTGGTTTTTATAAATGTGGCAATCTCCGCCGACCCAAACAAACTCGGACGGCTTTAGATCTAATATTTGAGCAATCATGTGGGTTAAGAGACTGTATGACGCAACATTAAAAGGGACCCCCAAAAACATGTCTGCGCTTCTTTGATAAAGCTGGCAGCTCAGCTCCCTGCCTTGAACATAAAACTGAAACATTGTGTGACACGGCGGAAGAGCCATTTGGTCAATTTTTTCCACATTCCAGGCGCTTACAAGGTGTCTTCTGCTGTGAGGGTCTTTTTTAATGTCGTTAATAATTTTTTTTATTTGGTCAATTCCTTTGTTTTCTTTTCCCCAAGACCTCCACTGTTTTCCATATATCGGTCCAAGCTCTTTTTTCTCTGGGGTGTTAATATATCCCAAAGCCTTTCCTTGTTTGTCTGCATTTGCTGTCCAAATTGTCTTTTTTTCGTATAGTTCTTTTCTGTTTTTTCCAAAATATATCTCTGCTAGCCTTCTCTCATCGGTTTCTCCCTCTAAAAACCAAATGAGCTCACTTACCACGCTGCGCCAGGCTAGTTTTTTTGTAGTAACCGCAGGAAAACCGTCTTTTAGATTAAAGCGCATTTGATAACCAAAAACGCCTCTTGTTCCAACGCCGGTTCTGTCTTCTCTGTCCTTTCCATTTTCAAGGATGTGTTTTAGTGCACTAAGATACTGCTTCAACCTTTTTCCTTTTTTTCCAAATTTGAAACTCAACTGTTTCGTGTTTTTCTGTCCATGTTTTTTCAAACATATTTTTTATTTTGTTTAGAGGCAAAAAGCCATCGCAAGCATATCTCCCTGGAATTCTACTTAAATAAACCTCTTCAACGGTTTCTATGGTTTGTTCAAAAACATTTACCCCTCCAATAACCCAAACGCTATCTTCTTTGGATAATTTTTTTATTTCTCTACAGAGGTCCCCTTTAATATATGCGTCTGCCCCTGGAAAGTCTTCTTTGCGCGAGGTTGCTAAAACATTTTTTCTGTGGGGAAGGGGCCAGGGCATAAGGGGGTCTTTCCATGTTTTTGACCCCATAACAACTGTGCTGTTGGTGGTGTTTTTTTTAAACCAGGCCAAATCTTTTTTATTTTTTGGCCAAGGAAGGGTTCCGTTTTTGCTTACTCCCCCGTCTTCGTCACACGCTAAAATAGCCCTAACCATAAATAAACGCTATTCTTTTTCTAGCGGTTCTCCGCTTTTGTCAACGCTTCCTGCGGCAACCTGATAAAGATCTTCAATAGAAATGTATTTTTTTATTGCGTTGTTTACCTCTTCTAGGGTGACGGTGTTAATTTTGTCTGGTTGGCTGTCAACATATGACAGGTCCCCCCAGTCAACAACTGCGCTAAGAATTCCGTTTGCAAGGCCGCCTGTTGTGTCAAAACCAACTCTATATGAACCGGTTAGCGTAGTTTTCGCAATATCGAGCTCTTTTTGTGTAACACCGTCTTCGGCCCATTTTTTAATTTCTCTTAAGGTAGAGCTTTCTCCCCTAGAAAGAAGTTCTGGCGCAAAGGTTCCTCCAACATACCAATATCCGTCGTTGTCGTTTGAAAAACCTGACATGTTGGAACGGATTCCATATGTTAGCCCCTCTTTCACTCGAACCGTCTGCATTAGCCTTCCAGAAAAATTTCCTCCCAAGATGTAGCTAGCAATATAAAGAGGCCTATAGTCTGGGTGGTTTCTGTTTATCCCAACAGGAATGCCAACTAAAAAGTCTGTGCTGGTTTTGTCTTCCATTGTAATATAGGTTTTTCCTCCGGATTTTGATCCGCTTTTTTCTTCTTTTTTATCAGAAAGCGGGGATGTTTTCCAGCTTTTAAAGCTTTCTTTTAAAAGGCTAGAAAGCTCTGCGTGGTTTACATCTCCGACGGCAACAAAAACCATGCTTCCTCTACCATAGGTTTCTTTGTGGTAGTTTTTAAGGTCTTCTGCTGTGATGTTTTCTATGTGTTTAATTGAAACGTCTGGGTTCTCTGAAGCGTTTTGGTGTCCGGGAGGATAAAAGCTTTTCAACATGTCATTAAGAGCATTTCCTCTCGTGCTTTCTTTGCTCTTTTTGTACCCTGTTATTAGCCTGCTTTTTGTTTTTTCAAGCTCTTCGCTATCAAACGCAGGGAGTTTAAGCTGTTCAGCTAAAAGCCCAACAACAAGGCTCATGTCTTCTGATAAAAACTTTCCACCAAACCCGACCCTTGCTTTTCCGTTTGAAAAGCTAAGCCTTGCGCCCGCGCCCTCAAGTTTGCTGCTTATTTCAAACTTTGAGCTTTTTGTTGTTCCTTGGTCAAGCATAGAAACAACAACGTCCGGAACTCTTGGGTTTGTGCTTGGGGCATAAATGTCCCCCCCCAAGAGGCTGCCAGAAAAAGTAACAACCCCAGAGCCTCTTTTTAGGGTTAGCAGCCTAACGCCCTCTACCGGTTCTGAGTCTTCTATTTGTGCTAAAAGAAGCCCTTCCTTATTTTCTTCATTTGTTGAAAGGTGTTTTTGTTTCATTTGTTCAAGCTCTGTTGCGCTAGACGGACCTCTTCGTGCTCCCCCCTCTCCAACAGCCTTGGGAACAAAATGTCCCACGGTGCTTAAGTCTTCAAGAAAATATCTCTCAACAACGCTTTTAATGTCTTCCGCGGTTACACCTGAAACCCTGTCTTCATATCTTGTATAAAGCGTCCAGTCCCCAGATGCAATTGCCTCATTAAGGCTTCCTGCAACCATATATGATCCGTCTTGGCGAAATTTCATGTTTGCAATAAGCTGGGCCTTTGCCTTGTCAAGCTCTTCTTTTGTTATCCCATTTTTCTTTATTTCTTCGTATTCGGCCATTATAATTTCTTCTACTTCTTTGTGCCCTGTCCCGGGGGTTAGGTTTGCATACACAGCAAAAAGTCCTGGGTCTCTAAAGAGAGAGTCCCAAATAAAAACGCTTGTTGTTAGCCCTTTGTCTGTTATTTTTTTATAGAACCTGCTGTTTTTCCCAGAAGAAAGAATTGAAGAAAGAACTAAAAATGCAGGGGCGTCTTCGTGTGTTGCGGACGGTGTTTTGTGAGCAACCCCAACAACCCCCTGCTGTCCCGCCCTTTTTAAAATAACCCTTCTTTGCCCTTCCTGTTCTGGCTCTTCTGTATAAACCTCAGGAATTTCGTTTCGGCTTTTTGGTATTCGGCCAAAGTGCTTTCTAACCATATTAAGGGCTTCTTCTTTTTTAAAGTCTCCCACAATTGTTGCTGTAGCGTTGTTTGGCCAATAAAAGGTGTCGTAAAAATCTTTTAGCCTTTCTATAGAAACGCCCTCAATATCTGATTTCCAACCAATCGTTGAGTGGTGGTATGGGTGGGCCATATATGCCATGGCCCAAATGTGTTCGTCTAACACTCCGAAGGGGCTGTTTTGTCCTCTTTCAAACTCATTTCTTACCACTGTCATTTCAGACTGCCTGTCTTCTTCTTTAATGTAGGCGTTGCGCATTCTGTCTGCTTCAATTTCAATTGCTGTTTCAAGGTGTTCGCTTGGAACCGTTTCAAAGTAGTTTGTTCTGTCTAGCCAGGTAGTTGCGTTCATTCTTGCCCCTAAAGACTGCAACAACTGAAAGACAGAGTTGCCTTTGTCTGTGTTAAACTTTCTAGACCCTTTAAACATTAGGTGTTCTAAAAGGTGTGTAGACCCGGTATATCCTATTGCTTCGTTTCTAGAACCAACGTCATAGGTTACCATAAAGGTTGCAACCGGAGCACTGTGGTCCTCTTTTAATAAAACTGTGAGCCCATTTGATATCATTTTGTATTCTTGAATTCCGCCCGACTCTTTGACGAACTCAAACCCGTAGTATTTTTCTTGAGACATTGTTATTCCTGTAATGAGTGTTAAAAGTAATATAAGTTTTTTCATAATTTTTCCTTTAGTTTTTTTGAGTTTTTTAGAAAGTCTTCTTTCGTGTGCTAAAAAACAAAATTTTTAATTCAAAACCAAGGCACAAACCTTGGAACTTCGTCCATGTAATCTAAATATTCTTGTCCAAAAATGCCAACAAGGTATTCTTCTTCTTTTTGAACAATTTTTGACCAGATTATATGGTGGAGCGGCAAAAAAAACAGCAAAAAAAAGGACCCCCAAAACAGGGCATATAATATTGTCATGTGATAAATAATTACCGTATATATTGGGTGTCTTATAAAGCCATATATTCCTTTTTTTGATAGCTTTTTTCCTCTTTCTTTTGGGGGGAGACTAAACAAAACCCAAAACAACAAAACAAGGGCGTCGAGAACCACAAGGGACACAAAAACCCAAAGAAGGGTGGGGCCAAGATTAAACCCCGGAAAACCAAGAAGCCTTTCTTCTGTCCAATAAATAAGGTGTATAACAAAAACAGAAAAAACAAGCCCAGGCGGACCAACGTTCCAAAGCCTAAGGTAGTGTTTTGGATTAAACCATCTTTTGAAATCAAGCACCCAGGCCCCTCCTTCCAAAAATGCCTGTACCAACGCGAACCATTGTTGCTCCCTCTTTTATTGCAATTAAAAAGTCGTCGCTCATGCCCATTGAAAGTTCAGTCATTTGTTTTTCTTTTGAGAGAGAGTCATTAACGCTTAAAAAAAGGAGCCTTAAAGACCTAAAAGCTTCTTCAACTTCTTTCTTGTTTTTTGTGTGTGGACCAACCGTCATAAGCCCTTCAATTTTTATCCCCTTAAGAGAAAAACATTTTAGTATTTCTTTTTTTTCGCTTTCTAAAAACCCGTTTTTTGAAGGTTCTTTGCTTGTGTTAACCTGCAATAAAATTCTTTGTTCTTTTTTTAGCGCCTGACAGTGCCTTGAAATCTTTTCTGCCAAAATATAAGAGTGAACAGAGTCTATTGTGTCAAAAAGAGCTGTGGCTTTTTTAAGTTTGTTAGACTGAAGCCTTCCTACAAGCCTTTTTTCTGTGGGTGTTTTTATTTGTTGAAATTTTTCTTCCGCTTCTTGGACCCTGTTTTCTCCAAGAGAAACAATCCCAAAAGAAATTGCTTCGTTTATTTCATTGATAGATCGCGTTTTTGTAACAGCAACAAGCTTTACTTTGTCTTCTCCTGTTTCTTGAAAAATTTTTTTTCTAAGTCTCTTCAGGTTCTGTTCTATCTGACTCACTTTGGTCTTCTTCCTTATTTTCTTCGTCAGAAATAATTCGAGTAATGGACGCTACGGCAGCTCCCTTGTCTAGATTTATAAGCTTAACGCCCTGCGTTGCTCTTCCAATTGCTCTTATTTTTGAAACTGCCTGTCTAATTAAAACCCCTTGCGTTGTAATAATCATGAGCTCATCGGTGTCTAAAACCTCTTTGATTGTGACCATTTTGCCAACCTTGTCTGTGGTTTTCATTGTTAAAACGCCCTTGCCGCCTCTTTTTTGGGCCCTATACTGGGAAATGTCTGTTCTTTTTCCAAAACCTTTTTCTGTTGCAACAAGAACAGTTGTTCCCTCTCTTTTAATTAGCAGCATTCCAACAACTCTGTCATCTTTTGAGCTGAGGGTTATTCCTTTAACCCCCATTGTTTTCCTTCCGCTTGGCCTTATTTGTTGTTCAGAAAACCTTATGGACTTTCCGTCTCTTGTCCCAATTAGAATGTCGTTTTCTCCGGTAGAAACCCTTGCTTCAATCAGCTTGTCGCCTTCTCGAATTTCTA
>CEUZ01291762.1_pt1 | contig 13443 bp, 13 predicted proteins | sample 361511 | NCBI WGS metagenome assembly CEUZ01 (sample SAMEA2622822, study PRJEB7988) | marine metagenome | biome: marine biome (ENVO:00000447); feature: surface water layer (ENVO:00002042); material: "saline water (ENVO:00002010), including plankton (ENVO:xxxxxxxx)" | depth 5 m
ATTTACTGCATTCTCAGTACTGATCTCAACTGCTCTAGGGTCTATATCAACCCCTACCACACAACTTGCCCCCAGCTTTAATGCGGCAATAGATAGTATTCCGGAGCCACAGCCATAATCTAAAACTTGTTCATCGCCTTGTAAATTTTTATCAAGCCATTCTAGGCATAATTTAGTGGTCGGATGACTACCAGTACCAAAAGCCAAGCCTGGATCAAGTATAAGATTAATAGCTTTAGAATCAGGTATTTGATGCCAACTAGGCACAACCCACAAATTAGAGGATATTTTAATAGGGTCAAATTGTGACTGAGTAAGGTGGACCCAGTCTTGATTCTCAATTTTTTTAACTCTATAAACAGGTAAGCAAGTCAATTGAGCATTTTTTGCTAATTCTTGGACAATTCCCGTTACATCTACAGCCCTCTCAAAAAGCGCAGTTATTTCTATATTAGACCAGATAGGTTTTGACCAATCACTAAATTGTCCGAATAATGATTCCTCGTACTGCGTTCCAGTAGCAGCATCGTGAGTATCAACTGACAGTGCGCCATACTCAATTAATAAATTATTAAATAATTCCGTATCGGCAGCGTTAATTTCAATGATAATTGCTTTCCAATACATATTAAAATATAAGCAAACTTAGGTTAACCAAACCATACTTATTTAACATATGTATTAGTATATTTATTATGTATACGACCAAAACCTAGGAGGCTTATTATAACTACAATAAATTTTTACCCTTGCTTCTTATGTTGAGCTAGTAATTGTTCTAAATAATGAATAGTAGCACCGCCACGCAAAAATGCTCCATCATGCAATAAATCGAGATGTAATGGAATATTAGTATTTATCCCTTCAACTACCATTTCAGATAATGCAATACGCATACGCGCTATCGCTTTATCACGATTATCACCAAATGCAATCACTTTACCTATTAAAGAATCATAGTGAGGTGGCACCGTATAATTATGATAAACATGAGAGTCAACCCTTATACCCGGTCCGCCTGGTGCATGATACCGAGTAATTCTACCTGCAGATGGAATAAGATTATAAGGGTCTTCAGCATTAATTCTACACTCTATCGCATGTCCTTTTGGTACGACATCTTTCTGCCTGATACTTAATTTCTCGCCAGCTGCAACACGAATTTGTTGTTGTACTAAATCAATTCCAGTAACTGCTTCAGTAATAGGATGCTCTACCTGAAGACGCGTATTCATTTCAATGAAATAATACTCCTTATTTTCATACAAGAATTCAAATGTGCCCACACCACGATACCCAATACGACGACAAGCATCAGCACAGCGAGAACCTATTTTATCTCTAGTTCTTGGATGTAAGTCAGGAGCTGGCGCTTCTTCAATAATTTTCTGATTACGCCGCTGTACTGAACAATCCCTTTCTCCTAAATAGATAGCATTTTTATGCTCATCAACTAAAACTTGGAACTCAATATGCCTCGGATTCTCCATAAATTTCTCTGCATATAACATTGGATTACCAAAAGCAGCTTGTGCTTCATTTCGAGTCATAATAACTGCATTAGATAATGCTGCCTCCGTATGTACCACTCTCATGCCTCGCCCGCCCCCTCCACCAGATGCTTTAATAATTACGGGATAACCAATAGCTCGAACTATTTCTTTTATTTCCTCTGGAGATTCTGGCAACGCGCCATCGGAACCAGGAACACAAGGCACTTTGGCTTCTCGCATCGCATTTTTAGCATTTACCTTATCTCCCATAAGGCGAATAGTTTCTGGACGAGGCCCAATAAAAACAAATCCACTTTTTTCTACCCTCTCAGCAAAATCAGCATTCTCTGCAAGAAACCCATATCCAGGATGAATTGCTGCAGAATCTGTTACCTCTGCTGCACTTATAATTGCTGGAATATTAAGATAGCTTAGAGTTGACGGTGCTGGCCCAATACAAACTGATTCATCAGCTAATTTTACATATTTTGCTTCAGCATCTGCTTCAGAATGAACCGCAACTGTTTTAATGCCCATTTCCCGGCATGCACGCTGAATTCGCAAAGCAATCTCACCCCGGTTGGCTATAAGTATTTTTTCAAACATATCATCTAGGTAAATCTTATTCTGAATGACAAGGGTATAAATTATCCTTCTATCTAATAACCCTCAAGAAGAGATCAAATAAAATTATTCAATAACAAATAGTGCCTCTCCAAATTCAACTGGCTGGCCATTCTCAATTAAAATGGCTTTAATAACCCCCTCTTTATCAGCTTCAATTTCGTTAAGAAGCTTCATTGCTTCAATAATACATAATGTATCTCCTACTTTAACTGTTTGCCCCACCTCTACAAATGGATCGCTTCCAGGCGCAGATGTACGATAAAAAGTTCCAACCATAGGAGACTTAATCATATGGCCAGCTGGCAGACCTCCTTCAGTTTTATCAACAGAACCATCAGCTTCTAGTGCGGCTGATGGGGCCACAGCTGATGTTACAACTGTTGGCGCGGCAACTTGGGTCGGTACTACAACTCCGGATTTACTAATGCGAACCTTTTCTTCACCTTCTGTAATTTCTAATTCAGAGAGACTTGACCCCTCAACTAAATCAATTAATTTTTTAAGCTTCCTTAAATCCATAATAGCCCTCCCAGGCCAGTATTTTATTTATGGTATTTGACTAAAATATGCCCTTATATTTTTAAGTGCTCTAAAATTTGCAGTTTCTATAGCCTCTTCAAATTAGCCCTATTTTACTTTATGGATTCAATATTATTTAGCTTGCATAAAATATATAGAACCACAGTTAGCGAATATTTACTGCATACTCTAAAGCCAGATAATAACCACGAGCACCCAGGCCACTAATAACACCTAATGCAATAGAAGAAAAATATGACTCTCGGCGAAATGCTTCACGTGCAAAAATATTCGTAAGATGCACTTCTATAAATGGTAATTGCGCTGTCGACAAAGCATCACGTAAAGCAATACTTGTATGCGTAAATGCGGCGGGGTTAATAATAATAAAGTCAGTTCCGTCTCCAATAGCCTGCTGGATACGACTAATCAAATCTGCCTCGCTGTTACTTTGAAAACTAGCCAAGCCAACATTAATTTCTTTAGCTAATTTACTTAAATTACTGTTAATTTCTTCTAATGTTACCGTACCATATACGTCTGGCTCACGACCACCTAAAAGATTCAGATTAGGCCCATGTAAAACTAAAATATTTTTTGCTGCTGAAATTCCTAATGTCATTAAGTAATTTTGCCGTATTTTTATAAGAATGTCTACACGTTTGCCGATTTTAGGCGAAATTAAGAAGAATTATCTCAAATATATCAAAGCAAAAAAATTATATTTAAAAATACAGTAATAACTCTGTGATAAATCTCATATTATGCGAAAATGCCTACATTTTTATTGATTTTAAGCGATCTTAACTGAATTTAAATGGGCTTAAGGAAATTATATGAATCATCCTTGCATTGTGAAATTTATATGTAGAAACTTGCCGCCTTACATAACAAACGCTTTATAAGACACATTTGATTGGCGTACAATTTATACTCATAATAAACAAATTTTTCTTCATGATTTCTTAGCTTCAATTTGCCCGGCATATTCCAAACCTCTATAATCTTTGGACACTAAAATTTTGCTGTTGTAGCTCAGTTGGTAGAGCAACTGATTCGTAATCAGTAGGTCGGAGGTTCAATTCCCCCCAACAGCACCAGTTCTGCATCATAGGCCGATAAATTTATACTTCAACACCCCTACCAGTTCCTATGTAAGCTTGTAATGTACTTTAAATGCCCACCATAAAATTATATAAAAAGAATAAATAAAAGGCACAAGCCCACAATCTAGGCTTGCTTCCACGTGAATGCTTGCATTACAATTTTAGAAGCATATAATTAAGAATTATTATCATTTGTAATAATTACAGTACTACTAAATTAAGCTTTACTATAGTATAAGCGCCAGCCAACCCTCTTCTGAGTAAGCCAGCAGAAAGTAATAAAAATACGTCTACATTACACCGGTTTCAATGCTCTTGGCGCATACAAATCAAATATATAGAAACTTATATGAGTAGTTTTAAAAGCAATATACTTCCTTATTTACTAATAAATAAGGAAGTGGTTAATTAATTTCATTAATTAGAATAACTTAGGAGGAACCATGACTGTTCTTGTTGGAAGAAATGCCCCAAATTTTACAGCCCCAGCAGTGCTTGATAATGGCACAATTGTAGATGAATTAACTCTTTCTGAAATAACAAAGGACAAATATTCCATACTCTTTTTTTATCCGTTAGATTTCACCTTTGTTTGCCCTTCCGAATTACTGTCTCTTGATCATCGCATATCAAAATTTAAAGAGCGGAATGTAGAAGTTCTTGGCGTATCAGTTGACTCACAATTTACCCATAATGCCTGGAGAAATACAGAAATTATGAATGGCGGTATTGGGGCAATTAATTTCTCTTTAGTGGCAGATACAAATCATAAAATATGCAGGGACTATGGGGTTGAAACTCTTGATGGCAATGTTGCTTATCGCGCGTCATTCTTAATTGACAAAAATGGAATAGTACGCCATCAAGTTGTTAATGATTTGCCACTTGGAAGAAATATTGATGAAATGCTAAGGATGGTAGATGCTTTACTGTTTCATGAAAAATATGGCGAAGTTTGCCCTGCTGGCTGGAATAAAGGTGATAGCGGGATGAAGGCCACTCCAGATGGTGTAGCCGAATATCTAAAGGAGAATGCAAATGAGCTGTAACTGTAAACCCGAGCTTGCTAAAAATATTGAAGTAGAAGTATTAGTGGCAACTGTTTTTCTACTAATGACCCGATATGCAAGCCATCAGGAAAAACAGCTAGTTCAGCCAATTGTAGAGCATTTTGACTGGATAAATAATCACCCTGACCTTGTAAACCCAGAACTTAAAAATACTTGCTCACGATTAGCTAAGTGCTGGAAATTTATGGAATTCGGGGGGGCGTTAGAAGCACAAGAAGATATTGACAAAAGATGCATTCACTAAAAATGTCTATTTTTCTCCTTCAATTCCAATAGGTCCAATGAAATAGACATACAGAGATTAATACAACTATGAACACAGGAAATCTCATAAAATTAATGAGAAATTATCCGGGATTTATCTTTATTTTACTAATTGCCCTACTAAATACGGGGTGTGTCTATCATGAAAGTATTCCCTTTTCTGTACATTCCAACACAAAACAAAATGATTATGGCGTTTTAATAATGGCTCATGGCGGGTCATCCGAATGGAATGAACAGGTATTAATGGCTATAAAGCCACTCCAGAATGAATACAAAATTGAGGTTGCTTTTGGAATGGCAGATGCTGCCAGCATCCAGAAGAGTGTTCAAAAACTCGAAGCGCGCGGGGCAAAAAGAATAGGTGTTATACGTCTTTTTGTGAGCGCAGGAAGCTGGCATACTCGTACAGAACAGATCCTTGGCCTTCGCGCTGGAGCGCCAATAATGCAGCACGTATCAACAAGTAAGCCAAGTAAGAAAAAACATGATTCACACCATCATATGCAATTCTGGAGAATAAAAACCAACGCATCTTTTGCTCTCAGTAAAAAAGGGCTAAGTGAATCCAATCTAATGGGCGCTGTTCTTGTAGATCGAGCACAGGCACTAAAAAGGAATCCTAAAAAAGAAGATGTACTTATACTTGCTCATGGCCTTAGGAATGATTTGAATAATAATGAACTGCTTGAATCACTTAATTTGTTAGCGAATCAGATAAGATCCTCCATACCCTTCAAACGAGTTAAAGTAGAAACCTTACGTGAAGACTGGCCAGAAAATAGCAAGAAAGCCAAACGCAGAATTCATATATTTTTGCAGCAAGCTAATAATGAAGATAGGACAGTAATTCTTATTCCATTCCGAGTATATGGGTCCGGTCCTTATGCAGAGGTTTTGAAAGGCTTTAAATATGTTTCTGATGGCAAAGGACTTCTTCCACACCCCAATGTAACGAAATGGATCTCTGATCAAATTCAGATACTTCAACAAGGATCTTTTAAATCTGCGCTTCATTAATAATAGGGTTTATGTAAATTTCGATATAAAAATTTCTTTTTTTATAAATAATTATTATATAGTTATAGTTAAACAATTGGGTTTTATTACCACATGCACACCAAAACTATCGCCACATGTAAATAAAAAATGAACTATATTAAAATGGTTATTTAGCCTGTTAAATTATAAGAATTAGCGATATCCTTTCCTAAACAGCCATTTATATTCCAAATTAAGCCATATTTAATTCCCACTTACCCCTGATAATTTACTAAAAATCACTATTATTCCCCACCATATAGCCCATTTTTAATTTAATATCAGAGAATATTCCCACCTTAGTTAATTTACTTTACCTAATGGCTATGATTGATTACACTATATCAATAATTGATTGAACCCATGAACATTTAATGCTGTGCTCTAATTATTCTACTTAATTAAATCTGGGAGATTCTAAATGCTAGACTTCATAAGCTCAATTGTCATATTTTTGGCTGCATTAACTTTTATCGCTGGTGCATCCTCATGGAGAAGAGAATTTATTGGAAAACGCCGAATAGAACTTGCAGAATCAGTATTAGCAAAATTTTATGAAGCAGAAGACGTCATTAAACAAATTCGCAGCCCTATTTCATGTCTTAGCGAAGGAAATACACGAAAACAGGAAGAAAAAGAACTAAAGGAAGAGTCCCTCTTGCTAGATCGCGCATATATAGTAATTGAAAGATATCAAAAAAAGATTACGCTATTTTCACAAATTAAATCTATGCGCTATCAGGTACAATCAGCATTTGGCACATCTGCTATAGAACCTTTTAATGAACTTGATGCCATAATTAGTGAAATTTTTAATGCGTCACATATGCTGGGTTCTAATTATTGGCCAAGGCAGGGGCGAGTTAAAATGAAGCCTGAAGACTTTAAAAAGCACTTATATGAAATGCAAAAGAATGAGGAAATATTTTGGTTAACTGACAAAGATACAATTTCTCCTCGTGTTCAAAAAACAATATCAAAACTAGAAAACATATTACAAGTTGCTTTCATACCACCAAATGACCTCTTAACTGGTGCTGTAGATGACATAAGAGGTTATATAGGGATATTTATTGGATTATTTAAAAAACAAGACCCTAATAACAAATAACATTGTTATTAGGGCGATTTTATGGGCGCCATATCTAAGCCTTTTCTACTTATGTGGCACATATATTTACTGAATATTTATAACTATTAAGCTATATTAATTATTTATGGCCTCAAACTTCAAAATCAATTAATACATATCGAGACTAAATTATTACTATGGCAAGCTCTCATATGCTTGGCTTTTGTTTTTTATCTGTTCTTATTATTGCCTATTCCAAGTAAATTATAAAAGATGTGTATTAATATAAATTTTTGTATTAAAAATTATAATTAAGTAACGTCACTAGCTAGTGTCCATAGAAGATAAGCCTACAAATCTTACTAAAAATATAAGCCGACGAGAAATCTGGTCATGGGCTATGTTTGATTTTGCAAACTCTGGATATACCACCGTTGTTATTACAACAATATTTAATACTTATTTTGTAAGCATAGTAGCCAATAATCAGGACTCGTCAGCTTTTGTCTGGACAGCTACCTTAGCGGTCTCATATGCCATCATTATTATAACCGCACCAATTATAGGCATATATGCAGATATTTATGCCGCCAAAAAACGCCTGTTACTACTTTCTGTTATAGGCTGCACATTTTTTACCTTGCTACTCTATTTTGTAGGTCCAGGGGATTTATGGCTCGCTATATTTCTTGTAATTCTTGCTAATTTCTTTTTTGGTACCGGTGAAAACCTAATTGCTGCCTTTCTACCAGAAATTGCAAAAAAAGATTCCCTAGGAAAAATATCTGGCTGGGGCTGGAGCCTTGGCTATATTGGCGGCCTAATAAGTCTCGGCTGTTCATTCATTTACATAATTTGGGCCAAATCTCAAGGGCACCAGTCTGAGCAATTTGTACCTATAACCTTGCTAATAACTGCTTCATTATTTGCTATTTCAAGTTTACCTACTTTTCTTTATCTAAGAGAGCGAGCACAACCACAAAAACTGCTATACCGCTATAACATAATCACTGAGATCTTTTCTAGGTTAATTATCACAATAAAAACATTACATAACTTCCATGATTTATCACGCTTTCTAATTTGCCTAATATTTTATCAAGCAGGCATCCAGACCATTGTTGTAATTGCAGCAATTTATGCACAACAAGTCATGGGGTTTGATCATAACGACACTATTTTACTAGTTATTTTAGTAAATATAACCGCAGCATTAGGAGCATTTATCTTTGGCAATATTCAAGATAAAGTTGGTCATATTCCAACTATTACATTAACTCTTATTGGTTGGATAATAATGGTCTTACTTGCCTGGGGAGCGGAGGACCGCACAATGTTCTGGATAGCTGCCAACATAGCTGGCCTGTGCTTAGGTTCCTCCCAGTCTGCAGGTCGAGCATTAATTGGATATTTAAGTCCTGTACTACGACGCGCAGAAATTTTTGGTCTTTGGGGGCTAGCAGTTAAGTTATCTTCTATTATAGGCCCATTAACATATGGCCTAATTAGCTGGATATCGCAAGGCGACCATCGCCTTGCGATATTAATTACTGGTAATTATTTTATTATAGGTCTATTTATATTAATGAGTGTAAATGTACAAAGGGGCCGACAAGCTGCACTAAGCAAGAATCAACCCTGTAATACAGTATCTCATTAATACTTTTAAGCAAATTGTAGTATCTTAATTTTTTCTTAACTTAAAGCTTAATTTAATATGCAATATGATGGCTTATTTTATATTTAGTAGCCTCCGTGACTATCATTATGCTGGTCCATTTCATGATGATCACTATGCTGATCATGAGAATCAACATGGCTATCCGAATTTTTTATTTGTTTGTTTTTTTCTATTGGCTTTAGTGGAGTAAAACGGGCGGCTTGTGCATCTTGATCAGGCAGCTTAACAAAAATCATAATTTTTGTTTCCTGGGTAACAACAAAATTGCCTTCCGCTCTAAATAAATTATTACCCTTAGGCTTCAATTTAACTGTAGTTTTTGTTTCTCCATTCTCAATAGTGGCCTTGCCTATTCCCCCGTCTACACTAACTTCAACATTTGCATGATCTGTTATATATAAAATTATCTCTTTATCCTTAGCTATTATTTCCATATGATAAGGGCCAGCCATGCGCATTTGCCCGCCATGGGGCGCCACAACTGAATCGAAATATTGATCAGTATGAGACCAGGCTATTGACGAAAAAGCCAACAAAATAAACGATAGAATAAAAGCTCTTAATTTATTCATTTTTCTTCTCCTAAGCAATTGAACCTAATATAAACCTACATGTTTGCCTAATGCACCATATCGTCTGGAGGCGGCAGAATTTCTTTTTCTTGTTTTAATTGGACAATTTGTTTCATTAATAACCTCATATTTGACCAACCACCGGCATCAGCCACAGGAATCCAGCGTGCTCGTAAATAGCCAAAACGATCTACCAAAAATTCTAAATGATTAGGGATAGCCCCTTCCCCTAACAGGTCAGGTCGCCCTAGCGTTCTACGGTATAAAATATAGCTTTGTGTAATTTCTTTTGCTCCTTGAGTTACAACTGGGAATGGTATTTCTTCTGTAATTTCAGCCAAGCTCTCAGAATTAAGGCTATGCATGGGAACGGCAAGAACCTCTGTACCGCCTTCTTCCACCTTATAATATTGGGCCCTCAACTGAGCAAGTCGTTCACGTGACTCTGGCCACGAAAATAATACTAATAAAACAGATTTGTTGTACCTAAAATCTTGAAGTATCCCATGTGAACCATCATGAGCAGTGTAAGAAAAATTAGGGGGGCCAGTAGAAGGATCGTCAGGAATAACCTTTGGACTCATAAGGCGGGCTTGGTAACCACGAGACATGGCATGAATATAATTAACGACATCCCAACGGCCCTCCTCATCAAGTTTAGCCTCGAAACCAGGCATACCTGTATCTGGTATGCCCTTGCTTAGCCAATTGAAAAAATCTCCCGCCGTATGCCTTTCAGTGTGCGGTTCTGTAAGCAAGTCTGCCGGGGGCTTAGTGAAGCTCTTTGCCAAAACGCCATTGCCTTTACCCTGAGGCCCGTGACAGACAACACAGTTTTCTGCAAAATAACCTGCTCCCTTAGCTATCGAAATAGAATCAAATGGCACCGGTGTATTGCGATAAGTTTCAGGATATGCCTGAACTGCAATAGGTGGCAGCATTACTGCAAAAGAACTTAATATAACTACCCCTGATACCCCAATACTTCGAAGTAATGCCCATTTCTTTATTTTTCCAAATATAATTATACCAACAGCAAACAAAAATAAAGAAGCGCCTAATAATACCTGTGTTTGTACAGATGGATCTTCCCATGTTGCATCAATAGAAAAACGAAATGGATAGGGCCATTCCTCAATTAGAGAATGTTTTGCCGGAATTGTATTTGCTAGTATAGTTGCTAATAATATTATTACTCCTGCAATTACAAATTCAACACGAACCCATTTTCTTAAATTCTGTGTGCCCATTGCTATCAGATCTTGCCCCTGAGAAAGAGCTGGGAGCCAGATAGAACGTGCGCGTGAAGCAATTACCAAAATAAATATAAGCAGGATAACCTTAGTAATGAGAAGCCAGCCATATTCAGTTGCAACAAGAGCTCCATATAATGTATCTACTGCACGGTCTGCAACAATTACACCTGTTGCAATTATACCCAGCATTATAGGCAACGCTATAATTGAAAATCGCTTTAATGTTTGTATACCAAGCTGATCAATTTTCTGGCTCACTTGACCCTTTTTCTTAGTAAATATAATTAAGAGAAAGGCCGGCAAAGCTCCGAACCATGCTCCGGCTAAAACTATATGTAGTGTATATGGAAGAATTGAGGTAACTGACATTTCTTCTGCAGCAGCATGACTACCTAGAGAGCCCAATGACAAAGTTACAATAGCGAATATTGAACATAATATATATCGCCATTGAGCCCTGTTTAAATGTGAATTTCGAATTATAAAGGCTATGCCTAATGTCAAAATTGCAAAACCCTCGCGCCACATCCAAATATGTCCAGTACGAGTTTTAATAAGAAATTCATACCATGCACTTGGTTGCCAAGCGTGTCCAATTACTCCTGTTGCTAAGGAAGAAGAAACCGCAAGTAGTGCTAATAAACCTATTACAAGAACCCCTGCTATCCATGGTAACAATCTCTCAAGCCTAATAAGCCATGGGGTAGAAACAACCGCTTTGTTATAAATTGAAATTACAAGAAAAATACTACTACCTATCAAGATCATGTTAGCCGCTAACTGAACCCAGCGGACGATTACAGCTACAATCTCAATCATTTTTCTTCTACTTTATTTTTTACCGTGTAATTAAAAGTAGAATCAACAACATGACCATCTACTGATAGCACTCTGAATTTAACCGTATATTTTCCTGGCTTAGTCTCAGGTATTGGAAGAACAATTGACTTAGGATCATCTTTAACTACCCTTGGCTTTGCATTTGTTATTAATTTTTTATTTGACCCAAAGACTGTAAGCGTAGTATATGCTCCTTCAATTTCTTCATTAAACCAAAGCCTTATTTGCTCTGGGGCTCGGTCTAACGCTGCCCTTCGAGCTGGCTCTGCTTTGATTAGCTGTGCGTGGGCCCATACTGGTGAAGTATGCAGCCACATTATAGCAACTATGGCAATACCTATCGTTACTCTTATATGCACCATTAATTGTGTTATTCCCATCTTGACCTCTATTTCAGAGCTAAAGCCTCTTAGCCCATTAAATGTCTATATCTTATTGACAAAACATTGTTTAAATTGTTCGTTTAATTTTAGTAACAAATATTATTTTGTTATGCAGTAGAACTATCCGTTGATTTTTTACCTACTTTAAATAAAAAGAAAGCGCCTGCTCCTAATGCTGCCGCTATGGCAAATACCAAACCTGATGGCATGCTACTAGAGCCTTCTCCTACTGAAAATGGAAACCGTGAGATATGTTCTTGATTTTTTCCAGACGTTACTAATCCAACAAATTTTCCTGGTTCATTAAACGTATGTTCAAAATTAATTGAGCCATTTGAATATACTTTAGCTGGCAAATGAAGAATTGTAATGCTATCTAAATTTTCTTCTGACCCCGTATCTTTAATTACTCGCACCTCTGTAGGTAGTGGCCTAAGCGCTTCTTCAATATAATCAAGCGCTACTACTGTACGTCCTGTCGCAGGAATATCCTCACAAAATTCTTTTTCTTTTGAGCTATTTGGCTGGTAACCAGTAAAATGCATCGTATATGGCCCAACTGTCAATTTACACATATCATCCGCAAGAGAAAGGCCACCATGAGCCTGTACCTGAGTCGTGAATGAAAGGCCTATTATTAATAGAAACGAAAGTAAAATTGGCCATATATATTTTATAAGCATCATTAAAATCCTTTTATGAATTTACAAATTTATCACTAGATTTAGTTTTATGACTTGTTTAATTGTCTCTTACACTTTTCTTTTCATGTGCCCCATATTTTTGACTAAGAACGCTTGGAAGCCAACCATTTCTGCACTTTTTTAGTTTTTGTTATTTTATATCCAATAAATATAAGCACCAAAAAAGCTATTGTTGGTCCTATTGCTTTCTTAAATACTTCTGAATAGTTTATCATTTGCACTCGTAATGGATACTCGTACTCTACAGGAGGAACCCCATCTCCCTTTATCATTACCGTATACCGACCTTTTTCTAGAAAAACACTCTCTGCAACCACACCATCTGGATGATAAATAGGCTTTACTATTTTTATAGTTTCGCCATTTTCCTCATCAGTTCCTTTCACGATACGCATACTTACAGGCATATCGCGTAATGCTGCGTCTACAAGATCTACCACTAGAAATGTTTCGCCTTCATGCGGTATATCCGTGCAATAATGCGCTTTTGGTTCAATTTTTGGTTGATACACACTAAGATGCACCATACTAGAACCAGCTCTTCGCATACAGCTATCCTGCTCTATTGCAACGTTACCATGTGCACCTGCCACATTCGCATAAAGTGCCGTAGCTATAATAAAAGCTGTTACGCTTGCCCTTATTGCTTGCTTTACCACGGACGAATCTCCTCTTTGATATTCAACGATTTATTGATTCTTATTTGGCCAATTCCAGCACCTTGAATTAAGCGTACGAACAAGACTTACACCAAATTCTTTGTTCATTAAAAAAAACCGACCCACCATCCCGTCAGAAAGACGGGGGGGCGGATC
>CEUZ01111464.1_pt1 | contig 13436 bp, 13 predicted proteins | sample 361511 | NCBI WGS metagenome assembly CEUZ01 (sample SAMEA2622822, study PRJEB7988) | marine metagenome | biome: marine biome (ENVO:00000447); feature: surface water layer (ENVO:00002042); material: "saline water (ENVO:00002010), including plankton (ENVO:xxxxxxxx)" | depth 5 m
CCTGAATTTAAATATAGTTATAATTATCAAAATTGGTATCCAGCTGTTGAATTTGAAACAAAAAATGCAAGAAAAAATGTTGGTTTATTTGATCTTACAGCTTTTTCAAAATACGAATTAAAAGGACAAAATGTTCATAGTGAATTACAAAAAATTTGCACAGCAAATATAAAAGATGAGGTAGGAAAAACTACTTACACACAAATGTTAAATAAAGATGCTGGAATAGAAACTGATCTAACTGTTGTCTGTTTAGATAAACAATGTTTTAGAATAATTACTTCTGCAGCAAATAGAGAACATGATAAATTTCATATCTTAAAACATTTGTCTAAAGCAATTGAATTTAAAGATGTAACTGATGATGTAGCTTGTCTTGGAATATTTGGTCCAAAAAGTAGAACTTTAATGTCTAAGCTATCAAAAGATGACTTATCTAATGAAAATTTTAAATTTGGTACTGGAAAAAATATTACAATAAATAACAAAAAAGTTTGGGCACAAAGATTATCTTATGTGGGTGAATTAGGATGGGAACTCTACATAAAAATGCACGAAGTTAAAGAAATATATAATTTAATAGTTAAAACTGGAAAAGAATTTAATCTTTCTCATTGTGGTATGCTTGCTATGGATACTATGAGAATGGAAACTGGATATTTACATTGGGGTCATGATATATCGCCTGAAGAAAACCAATATCAAGCTGGTTTACAATTTGCGATTAGTTATAAAAAGAATATCGATTTTATAGGCAAAGAAAGTTTAATAAAAATTAAAGACAAAAAATTAAATAAAAAATTAGTAATGTTAATTTTAAAAGATAGCAAACCAGGAGCACCATTATTACTACATGATGAACCAATTTATGATGAAAATGATATTATTGGTAGAACTACTTCAGGTAATTTCTCATTTAACTATAATAAAAATCTTGCATATGGCTATATAAATTCTGAACTTTCAAAAGAAGATCTTAAAAATAAAAATTTATTTATAGAGGTGGAGAAAAAAAAATATTCAGCCTCAATAATTTTAAAACCGTTAAATAGTAAAAATATTCGATCTATTTAGAAATAATGGTCAAGTTTAAGATTTTATTTAAGAAAATTGAAAGTTTTTGAATATTCAAAGCGTTTAGTTTATTAATAGAAATTTGTTTATAATTTTTTATATTTATATAATAAAGTTTTTTATTGTTAACATCTAAATATTTGCTGTTAATCAATTTTTTTAATTTTCTAATAACAGTTGCTCTTGGTATTCCAGTTATATCTGATATTGACATCGCATTTATTCCAACCTTATTCATGAATTTACTATGGATCTCAAAAAAATCTTTTTTATTTCTAATTTTAAAATTTTTTAATTTTAAATATTTTTGAATTTCGTAGTTTTGATTTATCAATGAGGTTTCCCATATGTGCCATGTTTCCAAATCTCCAAAAAAAAATTTCCATTCAATCATTAAGGGTATTTGCATTTCAAAAAATATTTTCCAAGAAGAAGAAAAATTTTCAATAACTGATTTTTCAATTAATTGAGATTGAATTTTTTCTTTTAAAACTTTGTTTTCAACCAATACTGCAGAAAACTTACTTACAAAAGAACATACTAATTTAAGAAAATCTTTATTATTCTGATTAAATTCATTATTGAAAAATGTTGTCTGAAATAAAATTCCAGATTTAGTTTTTTTTATTATATTGTCTCTTTTAAGTTCTTCTATTTTTCTTCTAGTTGTTTCTTTTGAAATTTTTAGTTCTTTTGCCACATCAATTATACTAAATTTCCCAACTTCTATTTTTTTTAAAGCAAAAAATTGATCCCAACTTAATCTAACAAATTTTATAGCGTAATAATCAAATGTTTTTTTTACTAAGTATATAAGAATTAGATATTTTTCATGATCTTTAAATACAGAATATGAATTAAACATCCATTTTCCCACAATTATAAACCAGTCAATAGATAGTGAATTGTAATTTTCTTTTAAACACCAATGAATATTTTTTTGATCTATTGTATGTGAGATTTTTGGAAGATAATTATTCATAATTTTATAATAATTTACTAAATAGTATAAGGTAACCCCAAAATGGACACAACACATATAAGATACCTACGAAGGATAAATTTTTGTTGTTTAAAAACCAAATACATGGTTTAATAAAAAATATATGAGAGGTGATCAAGTCAATTATAATAAGATTAACAGCAACAGCTCTTCAAATAACAGGGTAAATATTAATGATTTGATATCTAGAGTGAGAGATGATGAAAAAAAACAAAAAAAAGAAAATTTAGTTTTCTTTGGGTTAGTTATTTCATTAGTAGTTATAACAGGTGTTATTGCTTCTTTGTAAGCAATACAAGTATCAAATAAATTTTTTAATCAATTGATCGTTTTATATTGGTATATTAGAACTAATATATAAAATGAAAAATGTCTGTAGTTTTTAAAATTGGTATCACAAAAAACAAAAATCAAGAGATTCAAGAAGTTAAAGAAATAAATGTTTCAGCTGGTAAAGGAATTATTGGAGACAGATATTATTGCGAACATAATGAAGATTGTAACCAGTTAACATTAATAGAAAGTGAAAACATTGATTATTATAATGAAAAATTTAATTTAAAAATTCCTTATTTAAACTTTAGAAGAAATATTGTCACCAGAGGCATTAAATTGAATGACTTAGTTGGCAAAAAATTAATAATTGGCCAAACAGCAATAAAAGCAATTGATTTATGCAGACCCTGTAAATCTCTTCAAAAGAACCTAGGTCAAAGCAACTTAATTAAAGAATTTTTACGAAAAGGTGGATTAAGATGTGAAATTTTAACCTCAACAAATGTTAAAATAGGCGACGAAATTAAAGTGGCGTAAATTAATCAAAGTGATAGGTTATATTAAGAATTATAACGATCTAAGATACAAAAAAAATATATGAATTTTACAGAAGCAATAAGTTCAGGTTTTCAGAATTATTTTAATTTTAAAAGTAGATCTTCTAGACCGGCATTTTGGTTTTTTATATTATTTTGTTTTATCTATTATTTTGTAGCTGGGTTCTTATTGGGAATGATGGGAGTTAGTGATGCAGTATTTGATGCTGCTGTTTTTTTTATAGCGTTACCAATTATCATTCCAGGCATATCTTTAACTGCTAGACGCTTACATGATTTTAATCATTCTGGTTGGATGCAATGTATATTTATTCCTGGTTTTATTGTAGATGAGTTTTTAGGTACAGGATATGTTATATATTTTATAACAGTTATTCTTTGGGCAATTTATTGTTCACAAAAACCTAGCGGTGGAAAAAATAAATTTGGACCTAAGCCTAAGAAATAATCAATTATTATTTATTAAAATATTCTGAATTTTTTTAGAAGAAATTTGATCACAATATGATGCAATAAAAACTGTTTTCAGCATTATTATTGATTGCATCAAAAATAGAAAGTATTATATATCAATACGAATTAGATGGCGGGGTAGCTCAGTTGGTTAGAGCGCGGGACTCATAAGCCCGAGGTCAGTGGTTCGATCCCACTTCCCGCTACCATTCTAGACTATTTCAAAATATCTTTTAATTTTATACTGCCAAATTTTGTTCTATTTTCCTTTACATACTTATTTGGCAAATGTTTAATCAAACACCCCTCGTAAATTTTTTTTTCTTCTAAATTGACAGGTACAACAGATCTATTTGTAAAACCCACAGGAGGATTTTTATAAATCAACCCAACATTTGCTTTCGCCATTATGTCAAAGTTTGTTAATTTTGGATTTATATAATCTGGATCTAAAGCTCCATAACCATAATCTGGATTACTAGAATTTCCACTTAAATGTTCATTCATTAAATTTCTATCGTAGAGGTACATTGCGTGATATGGATAATTTACATTTACAAATGCATTTTTTTTATCTTTAAAATATAGTTTTGGTAAATATTTCAATTTTTGTTTTTTTGGAATATCTACTAAATATCTCTGCTTATCTTTTGAATTAAATTCAGTTCTTATGAAGCCTGGTATAAGATTGAATTTTTTTAAAAGTTTTCTTGATTTTATCCAATAAATTAGATTTTCTTTTGTGATTAAAATGTCATCTTCAATATTAAGAAAATGAGAAAATTTTCTATATTTAATGTATTTTTTCATTATTTCTAAATGTTTCCAGGTTAAGAATCTATTGCTTGTTAAGTTTTTTGCATAATAAAATTCTATCGATGATTTTTTTAATACATTATTTTTTTTAATTTTTTTTGGATCTAAGTTTGTAATAATAATAATTTTGTAGTTTTTTGAAATTTTTAATAATTCTTCACAAGTTTTAGTTAAATATTTTATTTTTTTTAAATTAAAATAAAATGTAATTGTGACTATCATGAATTTTGGTAGTTTAATTTTTTTTAAATCATCCAAAGTAGTTACCTTTGAAAAAAAATTTTTGCTGTTTTTACTTTTTTTCCACTTTAAATAAGTAATATAATTAATTAAATTATCCTCTTTTTTACCAATTGATTTAGCAATCAATCTAATCCTGTTAAATATGTAAATTTGAAGTTTTTTAAATAAATTATTCACTATTTTAATTTATAATATTTTTTACATTAATAGTTGAGTTAAAAAGTAATTTAAGGTTTTTATTTTTTCTTTATGTTTTGCTGGGAACATTTTTAAAGATTTCCATGGTTACTCCATGGTTTATATTGAAATTTTACATTTGAAAATCCCTTTTTGATCTTAATAATTTTATACGAGTTAAATAACTTATTAATCTTTACTTTTTTGTTGTTTATAAAAGCAATCCAATCTGTATCCCAGTTATCAATATAACTTAAATATCCATCGTTCTCAGACGAAATATTGAGTTCAAGATTATTACCATCATATTTTTCAACTATAAAATTGTACTGAAACTTAGAATTCAATTCATCTTCTTCGCTATTCTTTACAAAATTATGAATATCTAGGTGTGAGTTATTTTTTGTGAAAAATATTTTTTTAGCATTATTATCCAAACCATAAAATTTTTTTACTGAATTTATTACTTCTGGTTTAATATCTTTTAACGACTCACCTTCATATCTATTAAAAAAAGTCATAAAATTTCTAGCATGAGAATTATATCCATAATTATCAGGATAATTAATATTAAATTTTTTATTATCTCTGAAATATTGATTTCCTTTTACAGTTCCTACAATTCTATTTGAAATAAAAGCTGATCTTAATTCATCTAATGGATCAATGGTTTTAACCAATTTTGTTTTCCATTCTTTAATTGACCATTGAATATTTGATAGTACAAATAATTCAAAAGTAGTGGTTAAAATTATAAAAGCTGAAATATAAATTTTTAAATTATTTTTTTCAAATTTTTTTCTAAAGAAAATAAATATTATAATAAAGACAGATATAATGTTAAAAATAACATAAATCCAACCATTATAAAGTTGAAGTATGTTTCCAATATAATCGGGTAAGTTTTCAATTGCATAATCAAACCTTTTTTTTTGCCAAAAGTTCCAATAGCCATCACTTTGAAAATCAAATTTAATAAAAATTATTTGTAAGATTAAAATAATTAAAGAAATTAGAAAAAAAAATCTTACATTACTATTCATATTTGGATGTAGGTAACTTTTTTTTTCTTCTATAAATTGATAAAAGTATTTTATGCTTACCGAAAGAAGAAGCGCAATAAATGGCAATAAAATAATATTTATTCTGGGCCAGGTTCTTAAACTTCCTATTAGCGGAACATTCTCCCAAAACCATTTAAAAATTAATGAATATTCTACCCAACTAAAGTAAGTGATAAAAAATATGAAAAATAATGAATATAAAATGAAATATTTTTCTTCATTAATAATTTTTTTTTTAATAAAGAAAATATATAAGCTAAAAAGAATTAATATTGTTGTAATTATTCCGAAATAATACCATCCTTCAGTACTTGAAGCTGGTGGATAAATCCATGAACCGAGAGTATCTTTCCAAAAAAATTTATGTGCAGTCGCAAATTCCCAGTCGTTAATCGTTCTATCAACCAAACTTTTTAAAAATAATTTCACTTTAAATAGCCAAGGAAAAGCAAGCAAATATGATAATAAGAATGGTAATGAAATCTTTGTGTATCGTAATAAATTATATTTTAAAAAACTTTTTTTCTCTGAAATAAGTGGAACGAATATAGTTATGTAAGGAATAAAAAGAAAAAGAGAGTAAACAATAAAATAAGGATACCCAGCTGTTAAAAGAAAAAAATTGGATATAAATATTAAAAAAAAGTTTTTAAGAGTAAAATTTTTATCTATCAAATTTATTCCGTATAAAACCCATGGCATCCATGCAGCCGAATGAGCAGCATTTGGAAACCTTAAAGTTTCTGTAATTTTCAGGCTACAAATTGTTACAATGCTTACTGTGAATGCTATCCAAAAATCTATTTTTAAACTTCTAAGCCAGAAAAAAATTCCCAATGAATATATTGAAAAAGCAGATATTGTATAAATAACATAATCATAAAGTGTTAAGTTATTTTTAATAAAATATATTATGTAATTAACCCAACCAGGAATATAAAAAAACTGTGCGAATGGGTTAAAAATTAAAGAAAAACCTGTTCCTTCTGCAGGCGACCAAAAAGGTATAACCCCAGAAGATAGTAATTCTGCTATATATCTTTTGTAAGAAAAATAAAGTAAATCAAAATCATTTCCGACCGAAATCAATTTAAATGTATAGGGAAATAAATACAAAAAGGGCCATAAGATTAAAAATAATATAACAATCTTTTCATTATTTTTTTTAAACATTGTTAATTAATTAACAATATTAGGGGCACCTGGCAACAGAACGCCCCTATTGAACAAAAAATAAAAACTAATATAACTCAATAAGAATTAGATGGTGGGGTAGCTCAGTTGGGTAGAGCGCGGGACTTATAAGCCCGAGGTCAGTGGTTCGATCCCACTTTCTGTTATCATTCAAGGGAATTATATGAACAAAATCACAAATAGTAAAAAAATTTATGCAATAATAATATGTTACAATAGTTCTCCAGCTATAGAGCAATTATATAAAAAAATTGATAAAAATCTTTTTGATAAAATTTATTTTTTTGATGATAATTCAACAGACAATTCTTATGAAGAAGCCAAAAAGTTTGATTGGCATGTTATAAAAAATGATCAAAATTTAGGTCATGGTGGAAATTTAAAAAAAGCAATAGAAACAGCTTTTTTAGATGGAGCAGACTATGCTGTAGAAATACATGCCGATAATCAATACGATCCTAATTCTTTAAGGGAAGCTAAATTTTTTTTTGAAAATGATTATGCATTAATAATTGGTTCAAGATTTGTTAATAAGAATCCTTTTTTAAAAGATGGCATGCCTTTTTTAAGATTTATTTCAAATAAGATAATGAGTAAATTAACAAGCAAGCTACTTTCAATAGACTTATCGGAATTTCACACTGGATACAAAATATATGGTAAAAAATTTTATGAAACTGTACCATTTAAATATTGTTCAAATAATTATTTATTTTCTTTTCAGATAATTCTTCAAGCAAAATATTTTAATTTAAAATATGGAGAAATAAGCATATCTTCATCATATAAAGGTTTTAGAACATCATGTAACTATTTTAATGGACTTATTTATTTGTTTAACAATTTTGTAGAAATGTTTTTATATTTTTTAGCCAAATATAAAATTTATAATAATAAAATTTTTCCAAAATAAATTATTTTTTTTTTAAAATTTTATTTAACTTGGTTAAATTCATTAATGAGTTTAGTGGCATATTAAACTTATTTTTGGTTTTAGTTTTTAATTTTTTGACTTTAGGATTGGTTTTTTTTGCAAATTCATAAACTGATTTAGCAGAGCCACCAATATTTAAAACACCTCTAATATGGAGAACTTTCTCTAAAATTTTAATAAAATCTTTGTGAAAAATAAAGTTTGTAAACATGTTGGAAAAAGCAAATTTATGAACAAAAGGATATTCAGTCATACATGCTCTTATCACTAAAGAATTTTTGTACATTTGGACAGCACATTCGCCTCCAAGTTTAGACCAAGCATAATTGTTTATAGGATAAATAGGATCCTTTTCTTTATATTTTCCAGGAACATTTGGGTAGACATAGTTTGTGGAAAGATAAATAACTTTTATTTTAAATAATGAACATGCACTGACAATATTTGATGTTCCAACTATGTTTAAATTTATACTTTTTGCTATATCAGTATCATGAATAGACATAGGTCTGGACAGTCCAGCTAAATGTATTAAATATTTTGGTTTTTTTTTTTTTAAATATTTTTTAATAGAATTAATTTTTAAAATATTAAGTTCTTTTTTTGAAGGAAAAAGATATATTTTTTTAGAGCTATGATTCTTTAAAACTTTGCCAAATCTTCCAGTGCCACCTGTCACAACTATTTTGCTCTTATTTAACATGAGATATCCATTTTCCGCCAATACGATTAAAATTTTTTTCTTTTTTTATTATTTCTTTTTTATGATTCCACGAACACAATATAGCTATATCAGGGGGGTGTTTTCTAAAATGATTTATAGAAACAATAGGAATATGTTTGCCAGGTGAAAATTTTCCAATTTTTTCTTTTGTTGAATCTGCGATATAATCAACGATATCTGATCCTATATTGCAGTAGTTAAATACTGTTGTGCTTTTTGCTGAAGCTGCATATCCAGCAATTTTTTTTCCTTTAGCTTTATAATATTCTAATTTTTTAACAAAATTTTTTTTCGAAATTTCACAAGATTTTTTAAATTTAAAGTAAGTTTCTATTTTGTTTAATTTTAATTTTTTTTCTTTATTAATTAATCTTTTAACGCTATCTTTAATTTTTCTTTGATTACTTCTTGCAATAACATACCGCATGGAACCACCATGTGTTTTTTGAGCAACTGCATCTATGAGATCAAAACCAAAATTTTTAAATATATTTCTAACAGAAAGCAGTGAAAAAATGAAAATATGAGCATCATATATTTGATCGTAAGAATTTTTTTTAAACATTGAAGCAAGATAAGGTTCCTCAAATACAAAAACACCCTTTGGGGATAATAAGTAGTCGATAGATTTAATCACATCTTTAAGATTAGGTATATGACAAATGACATTAGCAGCACATACTAAATCAGTCTTAGATTTATATTGTTTAAATTTTTTAACATTATTTATATTAAAAAAACCATTAAATACATTTACTTGATTATATTTTTTAGAATAATCAGCAACATTTTTTGATGGCTCAAACCCAAGATGATCAAAGTTATTCTTTTTAAAATTTTTTAAAAAAGATCCATCATTTGACCCAATTTCAATAATTTTTGATTTCTTGTTTAAAAAATTTTTTTTTGCCCATTTAAAATAATTTTTAAAATGGCGCACCATGTAAATAGACTTGTTAGTATAAAATGGATAGTTATTGTTAAATATATGTGGTGATTTTGGATGATCGTTTACTTGCAATAAGTAATTTTTTTTACAAAAACCAACATCAAGTTTGTAGAAAAATTCCTTTTTAAAATTTTTTTTATCTAAAAAACCATTAGCCATTGGCATTTTTCCAAATGACATAAAAGGTTTTATTTGTTGACCTGATACTTTACATTTCATATTAAATTCTTTTAACGAATTCTTTAAAAGATATTCCAGATTTGTCTTTACTTGAAATTATTTTTTTCCCTGAAGGCCATTTTATATTTACACTTGGATCATTCCAATTAATTGTCACCTCGTTATTAGCGGATCTATAATTATCACATCCATAAAAAACTATATTTTCTTTATCAAGAGTTAAAAAACCATGCGCAAAACCAGCTGGTATTAAAAGAGATTTACAGTTTTTTTCTGAAAGTACAGTTTTGAAATGTTTTCCAAAATTTTTTGATTCTAATCTACAATCAATCACAACATCTAGTATCTTTCCTTTTACGACTGATATAAATTTTGTTTGAGATTTTTTTGTTTGTTGATGCATACCTCTAAGAACATTTTTTTTTGATTTTGACATGCACCAAAAAATAAATTTTTTTTTCCTAAATAATTTTTCTAAAGATATTTCCCTAAAATAGCCTCTAGAATCGTCAAATTTAATTCCTTCTATAGTTTTCAAACCATTAAATTTAGTATTTAAAATTTTCATTTAATTAGCTTTTTTAAATATTCTGAGTAATTACATTTTCCATAGAATTTAATTGAATTTTTTATTTGAGTTTTATTTATCCATTTATTATTGAATGCAATTTCTTCTATACAGGCAATTTTAAAACCTTGTCTATTTTCAATAGCTGAAACGAATGCACTAGTTTTATAAAAATCTTCTATCGAACCAGTATCAAGCCAAGCACCACCTCTACCTATAAAATCAGCAGAAAGGTTATTAGATTTTTTATATTTATTTAATAAATCTATAATTTCAATTTCCTTTCTTGCTGATGGCTTTAACAGTTTTGAAAATTTCACAACTTTGTTATCAAAAAAATATAATCCAGTTATAGCGTAGTTAGAGATAAATTTTTTTGGTTTTTCTTTTATTTTTATTATTTTGTTTCTAGAATTTATTTTAGCTACTCCATATAACTCAGGCCTTGAAACGGTATGCAATAAAACCTTTGCTCCGTTTGATAACTTACTACACTCTTTGAGTTTATCAGTTAAGCTTTGTCCATAGAAAAAATTATCTCCTAGTATTAGAGCAACATTGTTTTTACCAATAAATTTTTCTCCAACTATAAAAGCGTCAGGCAAACCTCTAGGTTTAGATTGTTCAGCATAGGAAATTTTAATACCAATTTTTTTACCGTTTGGTATTAGTTTTTTAAATTGATCTAATTGACCTTTATTAACTATTATTAATATGTCTCTAATTTTGGCTAACATTAATATTGACAATGGATAGTAAATTAACGGTTTATCATAAATAGGAAGTAATTGCTTATTAACAGACTTTGTTAAAGGGCTCATCCTTGTTCCCATTCCACCAGCCAAAATAATTCCTTTTTTGATCATTTTTTATTTCCTAGTCTTCTAATTATATCTTTTTTTTTTAAACTGGAATAATATTTTTGATTTTCTAAATACCAATCTAATGTTTTTTTTAATCCTTTATTAATATTTATTTTTGGTTTCCATTTTATTTCTTTTCTTATTTTATTGCTATTTATTGCATATCTTAGATCATGACCAGGTCTATCTTTAACAAATTGTATTTTAACTTTTTTTCCTATTTTTATTTTATTTTTGGCTATAGATAATAATTTTTTAACAATCTTCAAATTGTCCAGATTAGTATTTGAACCAATATTATAAAAATTGTTTAATTTTCCTTTTTTAAAAATCTTTATTAGAGCTTCACAATGATCTGTTACATGTATCCATTCTCTAGAATTTCTACCTTTTCCATAAATTGGTAGTTTTCTATTATTAATCATGTTGTAAATTAACTTGGGAATTAATTTTTCAGGATGTTGTTTAGGACCATAGTTGTTAGAACAATTTGTTATAATTGCTGGTAAGTTGTATGTTCTTATATACGATCTAACTAAATGATCAGAAGATGCCTTGGAAGCCGCATAAGGTGAACTTGGATTATAACTGTCAGTTTCTTTAGATCTTCCACTTAAAACATCTCCATAAACTTCATCAGTTGAAATATGAATTAATTTTATTTTTTTATTTCTTTGGTAATGTTTTTTAAAGCACTCTAATAAATTAAATACACCTAAAATGTTGCTATTTATAAAATTTTTAGGTTCATCAATAGATCTGTCTACATGAGTTTCAGCAGCAAGGCTAAATATACCAACAGGTTTATATTTTTTTAAAATTTGAGATATTTTTTTTTTATTTTGAATATCACATTTTATAAATTTATATTTCTTATTTTGTTTAAATTCTTTGGTATTATAAAAATTTGATGAGTAACTAACTTTATCTATGTTAATTACATAGTATTTTTGTTTTAAAAGTAATTCAACAAGATTACTCCCAATGAATCCCAGTCCTCCTGTTACTAAAATCTTACGCATTATTTTTTTTACAACAATACCTACTTTAAGTATACTTGTTTATCCTAATGAATTTGAATTTTAAAAATATCACTTTTGTTATTGTGACTTTTAAAAGTGAAAAAATTATTTATGAATGCATTAATTCACTTCCAAAAGATTCGAATAAAATAGTTATCGAGAATTCTAAAAACATTAAGTTAAAGAGAGAACTAGAGACCAAATATGACAATATTGAGGTAATAATTAATGAAAATATAGGTATGGGCGCATCAAATAATATTGGCATTAAAAAAAGCAAAACAAAATATGCTTTTATTATAAATCCTGATGTTCAGTTTAATGACGATACTTTAAAAAAAATTTTTGAAGTTTCCGAATCTATTAATGACTTTGCAATATTGTCTCCAATAAATAGCGATCAAAATTATCCCAATTACAAAATTTCAAGTGACAATAAAAACATAAATGAAAATATTTTAAATGTTGATTATGTTGATGGCTTTTCAATGTTAATAAATAAAGAAAAGTTTAAAGATGGAAATTTTTTTGATGAAAATTTTTTTTTATATTTAGAGAATACTGATTTATGCTTAAGAACAAAAAAAAAAGATCAAAATATTTTTATAATTAAAAATTCATTTATTAATCACTCAGGGGCAGGCTCAATAGTTTCAAACGATCTAGAATATTTAAGAAATTGGCACTGGATGTGGTCAAAATTTTATTTTAACAAAAAACATTATGGTTATATAAATGCTTTTAGTAAAATTATTTTCAATTTATTATCCGCAATGTTTAAATATGTATTTTATTTAATTTTATTTAATTCATACAAAAAAAAAATTTATTTAATGCGTATTTGTGGTTTGTATAATTCTATAATAGGAAAAAAATCGTGGTTAAGAATAAATAATTAATGGCCAGGGAAATCAATTAGATTTTCTATTTTGTATCCTTGCTTTATAAGTTTATCACAACCACCTAAATCAAAAAGATTAATAACAAAAACAAATCCGGCTACTTTTCCATTAGAAATTTTTATTAATTTAGCTGCGGCTTCTGCAGTTCCTCCAGTTGCAATTAAATCATCTATTATAATAACAGAGTCATCATTGTTTATAGAATCCTTATGTACTTCTATTGTGGCAGTTCCATATTCTAGTTTAAAATCAACAGAATGTGTTTTAGCAGGTAATTTATTTTTTTTTCTAAGTAAAATAAAAGGTTTATTAACAATATATGAAACTGCTGACGCAAAAACAAAACCTCTAGATTCAACGGCAGCTATCTTATTGAAATTGAATTGTTTAGATTTTTCAACTATTTGATCAATACAATAAGCAAAAGCTTTTTCATT
>CEUZ01219294.1_pt1 | contig 13425 bp, 14 predicted proteins | sample 361511 | NCBI WGS metagenome assembly CEUZ01 (sample SAMEA2622822, study PRJEB7988) | marine metagenome | biome: marine biome (ENVO:00000447); feature: surface water layer (ENVO:00002042); material: "saline water (ENVO:00002010), including plankton (ENVO:xxxxxxxx)" | depth 5 m
TCTAAATGCAAATCTTCAGGTCTATATATAAATATTTTGTGTCCTCTTTTTTGAGCTTCTTGTGCTAATACTAGTGAACTATCAGACTCGTGATGTAGTTTATCTAAAGGATCCATTTGAATTGCTATTTGCAATTTAACCATCTTTTTTTTGGAGTTTCCTTTGATATTTTTTTCGTCTAGGATCATCTTTCATTATGGCATGACTTACTACTTTTATAACTCCTTTAATTTCATTTGCGTGTTCTATAACTTTTTTTAATTCTTTTTTATCTTTAGATATTCCAATTATATATAAAATTCCATTAACAACTTCGAAATTATAATTTATTGAAGATACTTTTTTATCAGAAATAACTTTATACCTTATTTGTGTTTTAATTTTTACATCAATTAAATATTGTTTTATACCACCTTTATTTGTTACATCTATTTCATTAATAACTTCTCTAACTCCTAAAACTTTCCAAGATAATTTTACAGCATCTAATCTATGTTCGGGTTTTTTAACACTTCCTGTAAGTAAAACTCTACCTTCTACAACTTCTATTTCTACATTAATAAACATATTTATATTATGATTTAAAAATTCTTTATTTATTCCTGCATCAATCATCCCATCACTTATTGCTTCTTTAATACCTTTTTCTTTGACACTAGAAGATGTTATATTAACTGCTGCACAACTGCTGAGGACGATAAAAGTAAAAATTAATATAGTTATTTTTTTAATTTTTATATACATATTAAATATTATCCAATACTTTTAATTAATTTAGTATAAAAGAATTTTTTGGGTTTTTTAAAAATAATAGATAATAATTCTGATAAATCTTTAGTACTAAGTTTTTTTTTTCCGAAAGATATTATTTTTTTTAATTCATCATCCTTAATTTCTAAATTTTTTTTATTTTTTTCTTTTGGGGAAAGTATAATTGTAATTTCTCCTTTTAAATTATCATCAATATTTTTAAATTTATTAAGATCTCCTCTATAAAACTTTTCATAAATTTTTGTTAATTCTCTTGCAATGACACATTTTCTATTTCCAAAAACTGAAAACATGTCGTTTAGTGTTTTTTTAATTCTTTTTGGGCTTTCATAAAAAATTAATAAAGAATCAATATTTTTATAGTTATTTAATATTTTAATGCGTTTATTCTTTTTATTTGGAAGAAAACCAATAAATAAAAATTTGTCGGCTGGGAACCCAGATCCAACTAAAGAGGTAGTTACAGCGCTTGCTCCTGGTATAGGCGATATCTTAATTTTTTTTTTAATAGCTAAAGTTACTAATTTTATTCCAGGATCAGAAATAATTGGCGTTCCTGCATCAGTTACTAAAGCAACAGAATCTCCGTTTTCAATTTTTTCAATTACTGATAATAATTTTTCTTCTGATGTATATTCATGTATAGAAATAATTTTTTTTGATTTAATTTTATAAAAAGATAATAATTTTTTTGTTACACGAGTATCTTCACATGCAATTATTTTAGAATTTTGTAAAATTGTTAATGCTCTTATTGTTATATCCTTTAAATTTCCAATAGGAGTAGATACAATATATAAATCTGGAGGTAATAAGGTATTGTCAATTGTTAACATTTAATTTAGATATAGAATATGTGCTTAAAAAAAAATATCTATAAATTATATTTTAGACTAATTTGTTTTTCTTTAATATTTTTTTTTATTTTAACTAATTATTCATTTTCAGCAGTATTAACTGAGGAAGATATTAAATATATAGAATCTCAAACTGAAGATGATGATGAAAGTGAAGAAGGTTATATTCAATATGAAGATATAAAAAAGAAAAAAAAAAATACTCCATTTATTTTTTTTAATAAATCAAAAAAAAAAAATAAAAAAAAAAAGAAAGAAAATCAATTTACTGAAAAAGAAATAATAAAATCCGATAAACTAAAAATAGGCGTTCTTTTACCTTTGACTGGAAAATATTCTTATATTGGTCAATCTTTGTTAGATACGATGCAATTAGTTATTTATGAAAATAAAGATATTAATAGTGAACTTTTTATAAAAGATACAAAAGCAAATCCTAGTCTAGCTAAAAAAGCAACAAAAGAATTAGTTAATGAAGGAGTTGATGTTATTTTAGGTCCTTTTTTTTCACGATCATTAAAAGAGTCATTTAAAATAGCTAAATATAAAAATATTCCTATTATTTCATTTTCTAATGATTTTCATGTAAAAGATAGAGGCGTTTATGTTATGGGTTTTGAACCAGAGAAACAAATTAATAAAATAACGGAATATACAATAAAAAAAAAATATACAAGATTTGCGGCACTATTACCTAATACAAAATATGGTAAAAGAGTTTTAAATACATATAGAAAAACATTAAAAAAAAATAAATTAGAAATTAGTAAAGTAGAATTGTATGATTTTAATACTACAAATATAGAAAAAAACATTCAAAATTTAGTTGGTTTAGATAAAAATCCGCAAATTGAAATAGATGAAGAAACTGGTGAAAATCCAATTGAAAAATTTGATCCAGGATTTGATGTATTACTTTTAATTGAAACAGGTAATCTTTTAAGTGAAACAGTAGCTTTATTAACTTATTATGGTGTTGATTTTGCAAAAGTGAAATTAATCGGCACTGGTGAATGGTATGTAGATAATATTGGAGCAGAACCAGGTTTATTAGGTGCATGGTTTGTTGCACCAAATCCAAAATTATGGAAAAATTTTAATAAGAAATTTTTTAAAATTTATAATTATGAACCTATAAGATTATCATCATTAGCGCATGATTCGTTGAAAAGTATAATAGAAATAATTAGTAAAAATGATAATTTGTATGAATTAAATTATAATGATTTTGAATCTACATATGGATTTACAGGTATAGATGGAGATTTTAAATTTTTATCTGATGGCACTGTTGAAAGAAAACTTTCAATTTTAGAAATTAAAGAAAAAAGTTTTAAAGTAGAAAAATTAGCTAAAAAAAAGAATTTTTAGTTAAAAAAATTTAAAAGTTTTTTAAAAGCAATGACCCTATGACTTATTTTGTTTTTTACTTTTTCTGGTAGTTCTCCGAAAGTTTTGTTATATCCTCTAGGTATAAACATGGGATCGTAGCCAAATCCTAAATTTCCTTTAGGAGGCCAAGTTAAAGTTCCAAAAACTTTCCCCATAAAAACTTTTTCTTCTTTTTTATTCCATGAAATAGCAAGTACAGATATATAGTAAGCTAATGGTTTTTTTTTATAAAGTAGCTCATTAATTTTTTTCATTGCCAGATTAAAATTTTTTTTTTTACCAGCAAATCGAGATGAAAAAATACCGGGCTTACCATGAAGTGAAGGAATAACTAATCCAGAATCATCTGCTATTGAAATTTTATTTGTTTTAATATTAACGTAACGTGATTTTTTTAATGCATTTTCAATAAAAGTTGAACCATCTTCTATTGGCTCTTTAAGTTTAAAATCTTTCGCTGTGTAAATTTTAGTATTTAATTTCTTTATAAAAGGTAGCATCTCTTTTATTTTACCATCATTGTGACTAGCAATTACAATGGACTTAATTTTTTTTTTGTTTTTTTGCATGGATATTGAACTTTATAAAAATTATCTTACATACAGTTTAATTATATTTATAACTTAAATATGGATAAAATAAAAAAAAATAAATTCGAACAATCAAATTCTATTAAAGATAAAAAAAAAAAATTAAATATTAAAAATAAAGTAAATTCAAAAATTAATATTGAAACAATACAAAATGATTTAAAAAAAGCAAAAGATGATAGTTTAAGGCATCTTGCAGAAATTGATAATTTAAGGAAAAGATACGAAAAAGAAAGAGAAGATACTTTTAACTATGCTATTACAGAATTCGCAAGTGAAATTATATTAGTTCTTGATAATTTTACTCGTGTTAAAACTAGTATTTCTTTAATAAATAAAGAAGATAACCAAAAAGTAAAACCTTTAATAGAAGGAGTTGATTTAATTTTTAAAGATTTTCAATCTACTTTAGAAAAATTTAATATAAAAAAAATTGATAGTTTAAATCAAAAATTTGATCCAAATTTACACCAGGCTATTTCGGAAGAAGAAAGTAATGATAAACAAGAAGGTCAAATTATTAAAGTTATTCAAGAAGGTTATTTTATAAAAGATAGACTTTTAAGACCAGCATCAGTGGTAATAGCAAAAAAAAAAAAATAAATAAAATTAATTTTTTTTTCACCAAGGTCTTGTAGATAGTAATTATAATTCTTATATGGATATCAGTTAAATACTTAAGAAAGGAAAATAAATAAATGGGAAAAATTATAGGTATAGATCTTGGGACAACAAATTCATGTTTGTCTATTATGGATGGAAAAAGTGCAAAAATTATCGAGAATACAGAGGGAGCTAGAACAACCCCTTCAATGGTTGCTTTTACAAAAGATGGTAAAGAAACTTTAGTTGGGCAATCTGCAAAAAGACAATCTGTAACTAATCCAGAAAATACTTTATTTGCTATTAAAAGATTAATAGGAAGACGCATAGATGATAAAGAAGTTGAAAAAGATAAAGATTTAGTACCCTATAAAATTGTTTCAGGTGATAATGGAGATGCTTGGGTCGAAGCAGATGGAAAAAAATATGCGCCAGCACAAGTAAGCGCTTATATTTTACAAAAAATGAAAGAAACTGCTGAAAAACATTTAGGCCAAGAAGTAAAAGAAGCTGTTATTACTGTTCCTGCTTATTTTAATGATTCACAAAGACAAGCAACAAAAAATGCAGGTAAAATTGCTGGATTAGATGTAAAAAGAATTATAAATGAACCAACTGCTGCTGCTTTAGCTTATGGTTTAGATAAAAAAGATTCAGGAACTATAGCTGTGTATGATTTAGGTGGAGGAACATTTGATGTTTCAGTACTAGAACTTGGAGATGGTGTTTTTGAAGTAAAATCAACTTCAGGGGATACATTTCTTGGTGGTGAGGATTTTGATAATAGAATTATTGATTTTTTAGCTGATGAATTTAAAAAAACTAATGGTGTTGATTTGCGTCAAGATCCATTAGCAAAACAAAGACTTAAAGAAAGTGCAGAAAAAGCAAAAATAGAACTTTCAAATTCTGCTCAAACAGAAATTAATTTACCTTTTATAACTGCAGATAAATCTGGACCTAAACATTTAAATATAACTTTATCTAGATCAAAACTTGAATCTTTAGTTGAAGATTTAATCGAAAAAACAGTTAAACCATGTGAAGATGCTATTAAAGAAGCAGGTCTAAAACCAGAAGATATAAAAAGTGTTATTCTTGTTGGTGGTATGACAAGAATGCCAAAAGTTATAGAAACTGTTAAAAGAATTTTTGGTAAAGAACCTCATAAAGGCGTTAATCCCGACGAAGTAGTAGCAGCTGGCGCAGCAATTCAAGGTGGAGTACTTCAAGGTGATGTTAAAGATGTATTGTTATTAGATGTAGCTCCTTTAACTTTAGGTATTGAAACTCTTGGAGGCGTTTTTACAAAATTAATAGAAAAAAATACAACTATTCCAACTAAAAAAAGTCAAATATTCTCAACTGCAGAAGACAATCAATCTGCTGTAACTATTAGAGTATTTCAAGGACAAAGAGAAATGGCTGGAGATAATAAGTTATTAGGACAATTTAATCTTGAAAGCATACCTCCTGCACCAAGAGGAATGCCACAAATTGAGGTAACTTTTGATATTGATGCAAATAGCATTTTAAATGTTTCTGCTAAAGATAAAGGAACCAATAAAGAACAAAAAATAACTATTAAAGATTCAGGAGGATTGTCTGAAGAAGAAATAGAAAAAATGGTTAAAGATGCAGAAAAACATGCAGATTCTGATAAGAAGAAAAAAGAAACTGTAGAACTAAAGAATCAAGCAGATGCATTAATTCATGCTACAGAAAAGAGTATAAAAGAACATGGATCAAAAATTAGTGCAGAAGAAAAGAAAAAAATCGAAGTAAGTTTAGAAGCACTAAAAAAAATTAAAGACACTGATAATAAAGAAGAATTAAAAGCAAAAATTGATGCTTTAACTCAAGATTCTATGAAACTTGGAGAAGCAATTTATAAAGAAGCACAAGAAAAAGCTCAAAAAGAACAAAAAAATCCACAAACTAAAGGAACTGAATCTAAAGGGGATAAAAAAAGTTCTAGTGGTAAAAAAGAAGAGAAAGTTGTGGATGCTGAATTTGAAGAAGTAAATAAAAAAGATAATAAAAAATCAGCCTAACCCTTCATTTCTTTAGTTCAACTTCCTATATACATAATTATGTCTAAAGAAGATTATTATGAGACTTTAGGAATAAATAAATCATCAACCGATGATGAGATAAAAAAAGCCTATAGAAAAAAAGCTATGAAGTATCATCCTGATAGAAATGCAGGAGATGCAAAAGCTGAAAAAGAATTTAAAAAAATAAATGAAGCTTATTACATTTTAAAAGATAAAGAAAAAAAATCACAATATGATCAATTTGGCCATCAAGCATTTGAAAATGGAGGAGCTGGTTTTAAAGATTTTAATTTTAGTGGTGGAGGATTTTCTGATATTTTTGAAGAAATGTTTGGTGATTTTGATGAAGATGTAGGAGGTATATTTGGTGGTGGCAGAAGAAGAGGTAATAGAACAAATTCAAAGGAATATGGGTCAGATTTAAGATATGATATGGAAGTTTCTTTAGAAGAAATTTTTTCAGGAAAAAAAATTGTTATTCATGTTCCAACCAAAGTTAAATGTGAAAATTGTAGTGGTAAAGGACATGAATCTGGTTCAGAGCCAGAAAAATGTCCATCTTGTGAGGGGCATGGTGCAGTACGCGCTTCTCAAGGGTTTTTTACAATTCAACAAACATGCCCTGATTGTAGAGGAGCTGGACAAGTAATAAAAAATCCATGTAATGATTGCAGTGGATCTGGAACAGTTGATAAAAAAAAAAGTTTATCAGTAGAAATTCCAGCGGGAGTAGAAGATGGAAATAGAATAAGGTTATCTGGAGAAGGGGAAGCAGGATATCAAGGAGGCCCTTCTGGTGATTTGTATATTTTTATAAAAGAAAAACCTCATAGTATTTTTAAAAGAAACGCAGAAAATTTATATTGTAAAGCACCAATTCCTATGATTACAGCTATTTTGGGAGGTAATATAGAATTGCCTACTTTAGATGGATCAGTTGTAAAAGTTAAGATACCTCCAGGCACTCAATCTGGTAATAATTTTCGTTTATCAAATAAAGGTATGCCTAAAATCAGGCAAAGAGATAAAGGAGATTTATTTTTAGAAGCTTTTGTTGAAACTCCTACTAATTTATCAAAAAACCAAAAGGATTTATTAAATAAATTTAATGATGATAAAAATCAAAAAACTATAAGTCCTCAATCAGAAAGTTTTTTTGATAGATTAAAAGATCTTTGGTCTAAAAAATAATATAGAATAATAATTATGAAAAAAATTAAATTAGCTTTAGTTGGTTGTTCTGGAAGAATGGGTCAACAAATAATTAAAGAAATTGAAAATTTTAAAAATATTGATTTAGTTGCTGCAATTGAAAAGAATAATTCATCTTTTCTTAATAAAAAAATAAAAGGAATTAAAGTAACTAGTGATAAAGAAATAGCTTTTGAAAAAGCAGATACAATTATAGATTTTTCAACACCAGAAAGTACTTTAGAAACTTTAAAATATGCTGAAAAATTAAAAAAAAAATTAATAATTGGAACGACAGGTTTAAATAATAATCAAATAACAAAAATAAAAAAAACTTCAAAAAAAATAGCAATTGTTTTTGCACCAAATATGAGTATTGGAGTTAATTTATTAATTGGGCTTGTAAAGCAAACCTCTAATATTTTTTTTAATAATGAAACCTCTGTAGAAGTTTTAGATATTCATCATAAACATAAAAAAGATGCACCTTCAGGAACTGCAATTGCTCTTGGAAAAGCAGTTGCTGATGGAAAAAATTTTAATTTAAAAAATAAATCAACTTTAAAACCTAATAAAAAAAGAAAAAAGCAAAATGGAAAAGTGAATTTTTATTGTAAAAGACAAGGCAACGTAGTTGGAGATCATTCAGTTATTTTTACAAATAAAGAGGAAGAGATTGAATTAAAACATAGAGGATTTAATCGTTCTATTTATGCTATAGGAGCAATTAAATCAACAATTTGGCTAAATAATAAAAAAAAAGGTTTTTTTTATATGTCTGACATTTTAGGAACTAGTTGATTTATTTACTATATAGATTCCAAGTATTATAAAAAAAAATCCTAAGATTTGATTAAAATTTAAAAATTCATTTAAAAAAATATATCCCCATATGACAGCAACAAAAGGGGTAATAAAATTAACTGTGGAAGTAAATGCTGCACCAGTTAATTTAATTAATTTAAAAAAGATTAATCCACCTATTGCTGTATTCAATACACCTAAAATAATACCAAAAATTATACTTTGATTTGTTGGCGATGCATTTAAAGGATCTTCAAAAAAGAAAACAAAAGGTAGTAAAATTACACAGGCAAAATAAGTGGATCCAGTTAATAAATATAATGGATTAAAATTAGGAATTTTTCTTGCATAAATAGTAGCTATTGCAAAACTTATGGTTCCTAAGACTACTGCATAATGTGGAAATAAATTAATATTATTATTTGAAATAATATCTAAAAGAAAAAATAAACCAATAAAGCCTAAGAAAATTCCTAAAAAAGTATAAAAATTTATTTTTTCTTCTTTAACAAAAAAGTATGCTAAAAAAACAGTTGTAATAGGCATAAGACCCATAATGATTCCTGTAACATTGGTATTAATGGACATTTCAGCCCAACTTACTAAGAAAAAAGGAAAAGCATTTCCAAGTATAGCTATTGCAAAATAATTAATAATATCGTTTTGTTTTATAGGCAATTTTATTTTTTTTATTTTTAAATAAATAAACAAACAAAAAGCTGCAACTGTCATTCTCAATAAAACGGCAGTTAATGGTTTTAATGAAAGCACAGTATATTTAATAAAAAGAAAAGAACTTCCCCAAATTATCCCAAGTAAAAAAAGTAAAATAAAACTTAGGAGACTTTTATTAATTTGGTACATTTATTTTTGCATAATTAAAATGATATTTTTTTAAAGCTTTTTTTAAAGATCTTACAACAGCTATTTTTTCTTGATGTCGTAAAAAAGAACCTATAACTATAGATTTATTTTTTGAAGATATTTTTAATTTACTCATCTCATTTTTTAATTTACTTAAATGAATTTTTAACCAATTAGCATCTAAATAACAAGTTTTTAAAATTTTTTTTGAATCATAGTATTCAACTATTAATTGATTTTTAGTTAAAATTAAAATTTCTTTTTTTTTCCCACTTTTAAAATTTATTTTAAAGAAAATATAAACTAATAAAACATCGAGTCCAAAAAAACCAAATACAGGCCAAGCTCCATTTTTCATAAACATTAAACCCGCGATAAAACTGATTATTGTTAAAACTAACATAAGTATAATGAAACCAGTTTTATTTAAGCTTCTATAGGGGTATAAAGTTATTTTGTATAATTTATTATTTTTAGTAAACATCTTTATATAAAAAAGATTTAGCTTAATATATTTTTAAAATAAAAAAATGATTATTCATATTTTATTAATAAAAAATTTTTATAACCATATAGGATCTCTTACATTTGTAAGTCCATTAATAAAATATAAAAATTTTTTAAAAGATAAAGGTTATAAAATAAAATTTTTTTATAAGATAACCGATGATTTTTTTGATTGTGATTTTTTATTAATTGAAAAAAAATTTTTTAATAGTTTATCTTATAAAGACAAAAAAAATTTTTTACAAAAAATTAAAAATTTAAATAAAAAAATAAAAAAAATCTATGTAGATACATCAGATAGCACAGGCCAAATAGAAAAAGAAAGTTTAATAATTTTCGATAAATATTGGAAAGGACAAATTCTAAGAAATATAAATTTATATAATTCTATTCATTATGGTGGAAGATTTTTTACTGATTTTAATAAAAATTATTTTAAAATTAAAGATACAAAAGAATTAAAAAGCGAAAAGATTGATAGAAAACTTTTGTTGAAAAAATTGGAAGTTTCGTGGAATATGGGTTTAGTAAATTTTGACTTATTTTCTCCTTTTTATCATAAATTACATTCATTTTTAAAATCCAGATTTTTTTTTAAAGATCCAAAAATATATAATTTAAATTTTTCAAAATCAAAAGATGTAACGTGTAGATTGTCTTTAAATTATCACAGAGAAACAGTTAAGTTTCAAAGATTAAAAATCAAATCTTTACTTGAGAATATTACTGTTACTAAAAGAATTAGTAGATTTAAATATTTTAATGAATTAAAAATATCTAAAATATCAGTTTCACCATTTGGTTGGGGTGAAATATGTATTAGAGATTTTGAAACTTTTATTTGTAATTCATGTTTAATGAAGCCGGATATGTCTCAAATTAATACATGGCCAAATTATTACTTAAAAAATAAATCATATATTTCATTTAACTGGAATATGAATGATTTCGAAAATTGTTTAAGTAAAATTTTAAATAATAATAATAAAATTAAAGAAATTTCGGATTATGGTAAAAATTTATATAGTAAATTTAATTTAAATAAGGAAGCAGCTAATATTTTTGTTAATAGGTTTTCAGAGCTTATAAATAAATAATATTTATATTTTTGATTGAAAATATTTTACTGTTCTTGTAAGTCCATCATTTAAATTTATTTTAGGCTCCCATTTTAGTTTAGTTTTAGCTAATGAAATATCAGGCTTTCTTTTAATTGGGTCATCCATTGGTAATTTTAAAAAAATGATTTTTGATTTACTATTTGTTAATTTTTTTATTTTTTTCGCAATATTAAAAATATTAAGTTCTTGAGGATTTCCTAAATTTACTGGGCCGGTAAAATTATCTTTAGAATTCATTAGTTTTATTAATGCATTGATCATATCATCTACATAACAAAAAGACCTAGTTTGTGTACCTTTTCCATAAATTGTTAAATTTTTATTTTTAATACATTGAATTATAAAATTTGAAATAACACGACCATCATAAAAATCCATTTTTGGTCCATAGGTGTTAAATATCCTAGCAACTTTAATTTTTACTCTTTTTTCTCTATGATAATCAAAAAAAAGTGTTTCAGCACATCTTTTTCCTTCATCATAACATGATCTATAACCAATTGGATTTACATTACCATTGTAATTTTCTTTTTGAGGATGTTCTTTTGGATCACCATAAATTTCGCTTGTTGATGCTTGTAATATCTTTGCGTTAACTTTTTTAGCTAATTCTAATAAATTTAATGAGCCTAAAACTGATGCTTTAACTGTTTCAATAGGATTTTTTTGGTATTTTACAGGAGATGCTGGGCAAGCTAAATTATATATTTCATTTACATTAATAAAAATTTTTTTATTAATATCTTTTTTAATAAATTTAAAATTTTTATTTTGAATTAAATGTTTAATATTATTTTTTTTTCCAGTTAATAAATTATCGATACAAAAAACTTTGTTTCCTAATAGTAATAATTTTTCACAAATATGTGATCCAATAAAACCCGCTCCTCCTGCTACTAAAATTTTTTTATTACTTTTCATAAATGAATTAAGTTAGTAATTTTAATCAAAAAAATTAGAACTATTATATAGTTTTAAATTGTAAAAAAATGAAAAAAAAATATATAAATACTTTTTTTAAAAGATTATCAAAAAATATTCCAAATCCAAAATCAGATTTAAAATATAAAAATAATTTCACTTTACTTATTGCAGTTTTATTATCTGCTCAATCTACTGATACAGGAGTTAATAAGGCAACAAAAAAACTTTTTTTATTAGCTAATAATCCTCAAAGTATTTTAAATTTGGGGTTAACAAAATTAAAATCTTTGATAAAGACAATTGGTCTTTATAATTCAAAAGCAAAAAATATTATAAATTTAAGCAAAATTTTAATTGAAAAATATAATGGAAAAATACCAAAAACAAGGGAAGATTTAGTGTCATTACCTGGTGTAGGAAGAAAAACTGCCAATGTTGTTCTTAATATTGCTTTTAAAAAAGCAACTATAGCAGTTGATACTCATATTTTTAGAGTTTCTAATAGAACTAAAATAGCTTTAGGAAAAAATCCTTTAGATGTTGAATTGAGTTTAGAAAAGATTGTTCCCGAACAATATAAAATGAATGCACACCATTTATTAATTTTACATGGAAGATATGTATGTAAAGCTCGTAATCCAGAATGTTATAAATGTGTTGTAAATGATTTATGCTTATTTAAAAATAAAAATTTTAGTTTAAAAAAAAATGCAACGGTTTGATCTTTTAGGAATTGGAAATTCTGTAGTTGATATTTTATATGAAGTAAGTGATGAGTTTATAACTAAGAATAAACTTGATAAAGGCGTTATGACTTTAATAGACGAGAATAAAGCTGAAGAATTTTATTCTTTATTTCAAAAAGGGATAGAAATTGCTGGTGGATCTGTGGCAAACACTACTGTTGGTTTTGCATCTTTATCAGGAAAACCTGCTTTTATAGGAAAAATTAGAAATGATAATCTTGGTGAATCGTTTTCAAAAAGCTTGTTAGATATTGGTGTTTTTTATAAAACAAAACCTACATCGCAAGGACCAGGAACAGCAAGATGTTTTATTTTTGTAACTCCAGATGCACAAAGAACTATGAATACTTATATTGGAGCTTGTTCACTTTTAAATCCTAAAGATATTGATGAGAAACTAGTCCAAAATTCAAATATTACTTATCTTGAAGGTTATTGTTGGGAAGAACAACTAGCAAAAGAAAGTTTAATAAAAGCTGCTGAAATTGCACATAAATCTGGTAACAAAGTTTCTTTAACATTATCAGATCCTTTTTGTGTTGAAAGACATAGAAATGAGTTTAAAGATTTAATAAAAAAACATATTGATATTTTGTTTGCTAATGAAATTGAAATAAAAAAATTATATGAAACAGATAATTTTAATGAAAGCGCTAAAGAGATATCAAGTATTACAGAAATTGCTGCGCTAACTAGAGGAGAAAATGGAGCAAAAATTTATAATGATAAAAAGGTTACTGATATAAAACCTAAAATTTTTAATAAAGTTGTAGACACAACGGGAGCTGGAGATTTATTTGCTGCAGGTTTTTTATATGGATTATCTAAAAAGTTTTCAATTTTAGAAAGTGGAAATATTGCATCTATTTCTGCTGGTGAAATAATTAGTCATTTTGGAGCAAAACCAGAAACAAATCTTAAAGATTTATTAAGTAAAGAATTAAAATGATTTTATCCAAACAATTAAAAAATTTTTCTATTTATACTAATAAAAAATT
>CEUZ01018214.1_pt1 | contig 13418 bp, 14 predicted proteins | sample 361511 | NCBI WGS metagenome assembly CEUZ01 (sample SAMEA2622822, study PRJEB7988) | marine metagenome | biome: marine biome (ENVO:00000447); feature: surface water layer (ENVO:00002042); material: "saline water (ENVO:00002010), including plankton (ENVO:xxxxxxxx)" | depth 5 m
TTTGCTATTTTACTTTTAGCTGGTCTTTTAGGTATTCCCAGAGATCCTATTGAAGCTGCTCGTGTAGATGGATGTAATAGTTGGCAAGTGTTTAAGAACATTACACTTCCTTTTTTAATGCCTTTTATATTTATAGCATTAACAATTAGATCATTAGATGTTGGTAGAGCTTATGATATTGTTCACATTATGACAGGAGGTGGTCCAGCAATGAGAACAGAGTTGCTTTGGACTATGATTGCAAGAATTGGTTATAAAGATGCAAATATGGGTTTTGCTAATGCAATGTCATATGTTTCAATAATACTATCTATAGCGTTCACTTATTATTTTTTTACTAAACTTGTAGCCGCAAGAAGGGAATTAGGGCAACAATAATGAAAAAAATTAAAAAAATTGCATTTTGGTTTTTGGTTTTATTTCTTTTAATCTTAGTTTGCATGCCAGGCATTTGGATTTTTATAAGTGCTTTTCGTCCAAATCCAGAAATCTTGGCTAAACCAGCTAATTGGATTCCAGATAGATGGACAATTTATGAGTTTACACAAATGTTTAGCATTAGTGGTTATGTATCTGTTCCAGCATTTAAATATTTAATGAATTCAGTGATTATTTCTTCCGTGAGTACAGTCATAGCAATAACAATAGGTATGATGGGTGGCTATGCTTTTGCTCGATATAATTTTAAAGGTAAAAATAAAATTTTTCTAGGATTGATGCTTGCAAGAGCAGTGCCAGGCATTTCTTTAAGCTTACCTCTTTTTATTCTTTTTGCTAAAATAGGAATAATAAATACTTCTTTTGGAGTTATAATTGTTTATGTTGCAATGAATGTGCCATTTACAATTTGGTTAACTGATGGTTTTTTTAGACAGATACCAAAAGAGATGTCTGAAGTAGCCAGAACAGATGGCTGTACAAGATTGCAAGCATTTTGGAATGTTGAATTACCACTTGCAGGACCAGGTATTGGAGCAGCTGCAATTTTTGCTTTTCTACTTTCATGGAATGAATATGCATTAGCTTCAGTTTTAACAAGAACAGTTCATTCAAAAACTTTACCTATAGGCATGATGGATTATTTAGATGAATTTACAATTAACTGGGCAGGTATGTGCGCTATAGCAGTTGTAATGATAGTGCCAGCAGTAATATTAACGTTTATAGTTCAAAAGCATTTAGTTTCTGGATTAACTTTTGGAGGTGTAAAAGGATAATATGGCTAATGTTGATTTAAAAAATCTTACAAAAAAATATGGTGAAGTAATTGCTGTTCAAAACATGGATTTAAGTATTCCTCACAATGAATTTCTAGTTTTAGTTGGTCCTTCAGGATGTGGAAAATCTACAACCTTGAGAATGATTGCAGGTTTAGAAGAAATTACTAGTGGAGAAATATATATAGGTGATCAATTAGTTAATGAAAAAGATCCTAAAGACAGGAATGTTTCAATGGTTTTTCAAAATTATGCATTATACCCTCATATGACTGTAGAAGAAAATTTAGGTTTTAGTTTAAAAATTGCCAAAGTTGATAAAAATGAAATTGAAACAAGAGTTAAGGAAGCTGTACAAATACTAGGATTAGAAGAATTACAAAAAAGAAAACCCTCACAACTTTCAGGAGGTCAAAGGCAAAGAGTAGCTATGGGAAGAGCAATAGTAAGAAGACCAGATGCATTTCTATTTGATGAACCTTTATCAAATTTAGATGCAAAACTTCGTACTCAAATGAGAACAGAGATAAAAAAACTACATCAAAAATTAAAAACAACAATAATTTATGTAACGCATGATCAAGTAGAAGCAATGACTTTAGCAGACCGAATCATTATTATGAAAGATGGATATATTGAACAAATTGGCTCACCCATTGAAGTTTTTAATAAACCAGTAAATGTGTTTGTAGCGACTTTTATAGGTAGTCCACCAATGAATATTTTAACTTGTGATATTATTTCAAAAGATCAAAAAGTAAAAATAAAAATTGATAACGAAATTTATTTAGATTGCCCAGAAAATTTCAAAGATCTTTTTAATAATAAAAGTAAAGTTTATTTAGGTATTAGAGCAGAAGATTTAAAACCTGTAGAAAAGAACACAATAGATAATAATGATTGGTTTTTTTCAAAAGAAATTGACTTAGCCGAACCTTTAGGCACTGAAACACAGCTTTTTTTTCATCTAAATGGGAAAGAAATTATTAGCAGAATGTACAATCCTTACCCAGTAAGCATAGGAGATAAAATCAATTTTCAAATTGATACTTCAAAAATACACTTTTTTGATATTGATACTGAAAAAACTTTGTTTTAATATTTTTTTGCAGCTTCTACTAATCTTAAAAGTTTTTTTCTTGTAATTTCAATAGGCACATGGCCAAAACCACATTCGCTTGATAAGATTATTCTATCTTTTCCAAACTTTTCAAAAACAGGTTTAATTCTATTATGGATCAATTCTACGCTTTCAATTTCATCCGTTCTTTGATCTACTACACCAAAAGATAAAATTCCATTAAACTTATATTGTTCAAATACATCCAGCATGTTGTAATGAAGAGTACAGTGCTCAAGATGCAACTCATGGATTTTTAATTTTTTTAGACCATCAAGCATATCATTATATTTACCAAAATAACCTCTTTTTCTGTGAGCGTTTCCACCACATATGTGAAGACTAAAGTGAATATTTGGAAATGCTTCAGTAATATTATTTATAACATCAGCAGCCCATTCACATTCATGGGGCGCTTCAGTTAACACTGGTTCATCTAATTGTATTCTTTCACAACCTGCATTTTCTAATTCGGAAATTTCATTTTTAATACAGCTTGCATAAGCATATGCTAGAGCTTTATCATCTTTATACAGTTCTTTATTTTCATTAACTGAAAATCTAGACAACATATGAGGTCCTGTAATTGTTTGTTTTACGATAACATTACCCTTTGCTGCATTTTGAGCTCTTTTCCATTTAGTGGCTAGATCCCATTTTTGATTTTTAATTTCTCCATTTACAACTGCACATTCTATACCAAAACCACCTTTTTCATTTACCAATGGATGCGCCTTGGACAAATCAACATTTTCAGTTGATCCTCCCAATGTAAATTGCTTATATTTTTTTTCTTCACAATTTACACCATCAATACGTAATTGATAAAACCAATACATATTTTCTCTATAAGCTTCTCCATCAGTTATAAAATCCAAACCTAAATCACATTGATCTTGCACAGCCCAGTCAATCATTTCAAAAGCTTCCTCATTGCTAACACTAGGTTTTCTGAGCGTATCTTTTGGTTTATTTTTTCTTGGATAACTTCCGACTGTTGTTGTTTTTAACATTTTAATTCTTATTCAATAACATTTAAACCATTTGATAAACGAGCTTCATTCATATGTGCTCTAATTCCTTCTTTTAAACTTTTTGGCACAAATGATAATTCGTTTCTTATTCTTGAGTCATCTTGATCATCAATAAATGGCGTTGGTGAACCCTTTTCATCAAAAGAAATTATTGCATTCGGCACAAGTTCTTTAATTATATTTTTTATTTGAATTCCTGAAGCAGTTTCAGAGCCTGTATTATATACAAAATGATTCAAATTATCTTTAAGAGCTAATTGTATTAACTGTTCAGCGCAATCCTCAACGTAAATATAATTATCTTTATTTTCTTTTGGAAATGGTAGATGAACCGGTTTCCCAAGAGCAGGATTTGTTGCAAATTCTTCAGCCCACATTAAAGAACTTCTTTTACGACCAAAACCAAAAACAACTGAAGGTCTTGTACAAGCAATTTTAGCCTTATGTTTTTTTACATATTTTTCAGCCATAAATTCATTTAATAGTTTCATTACAGCATAGGTAAATAATTGATGTTGAAGACCGCAATAATCAGTTTCGCGAACTTGTTTATCTCCATATAATTTTTGTGAATCTCCATATACACTTTGACTACTTGGAAACACCATTTTTTTTAAATTATAATCGACAACAGATTGAAAGAGATTAGTCATGCCTACAATATTAATTTCAGCGCCTTTAACTGGATTATTATCTATAAGATTACTCATTTGATAACCACAAGCTATTATATGAGTAATTTTTTTTGTTTCTAAAATATTTTTTAACTCTGATTTTGATTTGATATTGAATTCAATTAGATTTAATTTGTTGTGGTTTTGTTTTTTTAAATCTAAATAATTATAAAAAGAATCTTTTTCATTATCTATATTAATGTCTGAAGCAATTACTTTAAAGTTTTTATTTAAAAGCTGTCTTACAACTCTCTTACCTATAAAACCAGTACCACCAGTAACTAAAAAAACCATATTTTCAACTTACTATCATATGCTTGAATTATCAATTTTTTCATATATGAAAGTCAAAATTTATGAGCAAAAAAAGTTATAATGCTCCTGCTCTGGACAAGGGATTGGATATAATTGAACTATTAGCAGTATCTGCTCATGGTTTAACCCAAGCACAAATAGCTGGACATTTAAAAAAATCAGTAAACGAAATTTATCGCATGTTAAATACCCTTAAGCAAAGAGATTATTTAGAATTTGATTCTAAAACAGATAATTATAAACTTTCCTATAAGTTATTGAATCTTGCTGCTTCATTTAACCCTACTAAAGCGCTTTTGGAAAAGGCAAATCCAATAATGAGAGAGGTCTCCACAATAATAAAACAATCAATTCATTTATCAATTTATACAGCTGGTAAGCTACTTGTTATTTCTCAGTATGATAGTGATTCAAAGTTTAATTACCATGTTACTGTAGGTTCAACTTTTGATTTACTTGAAACTTCATCAGGCAGGGTAATTTTAACTTTTCAATCTGAGTATGAAAGAAAAAGAAGATTGATAAGACGTAAGACTTTTTTATCTCTTGAAAAAAATTCAAATCTACCTGCAAGTAAATTGAAAGAACTGGAAAAAAAATATACCAAAAAAACTATTCATAAAATAAAAAAAGATGGCTGTGAAGTAGTAAAAAGCTTGCAGATACTTGGCATTACTAATATTTCGTATCCGATATTCGATAATTCAGGGTATGCAATTGCAGCCCTAACAAGCCCATTTTTAAGCAGACTAAATGAAAAAAATACTAGTGTCAAAAAAGCTAGTTCTATAATAGGAAAATATGCTAGAAAATTATCTAATGATCTTGGGCATGCTCAATACTCTTAAAATTATTATTAATAATTAGTTAAATACATGATTGATTTTGTAGAAAGATTATCAAAATGTTATACAGGTGTTGTGCATGATATCATGCGTGATATTGGTTACAAAAATTTTACTTTGCCTCCACAAATTAGGCCGTGTAAAAATAATCATATTTTAGCAGGGCAAATATTTACATTAGAGGGTGAGGTTGATGAATCTCAAAGTCACCATGACTCTTTATTAGCATGGACAGGATTTTTATCTAAAGCACCACAAAACAAGGTAATAATTTGCCAACCAAATAATAATGAAGTAGCATTAATGGGTGAGCTTTCTGCAGAAACATTGCAATTGAAAGGAGTTAGAGGATATATTGTTGATGGTGGAGTTAGAGATATGGACTTCATTTTAAAAATTGATTTTCCAGTATGGAGTAAGTTTTTTACTCCTCGCGATGTAGTTAAATTTTGGAAACCTACTAGTTATGAAAATGAAATAATTATTGGAAATGTAAAAATTAATAATGATGACTATGTTTTAGCCGATATAGATGGAATTGTAATTATTCCAAAAGAAAATATTGCTGAAATATTAGAAAAATCTGAAAAACTCATTAATACTGAAAACTTGGTTAGAAAAGCGATTAAAGAAGGCATGGATCCACAAGAAGCCTATATTAAATTTAGCGCTTTTTAAATTATATTCTTTTCTTTTCTTTCTACTAGCAAAACATGCTCAGAATAACTAACACATTTTTTATTTTGATTTACTACTTCACATGCTTCAACTACTTGTCCGTATTCTGGTCTTTTCGGATCATCTTTTTTTTCTTTAATCGTTACAATTGTAGTAATAGTATCTCCAATAAATACTGGGTTTGGAAATCTTAATCTTTCAAATCCATAAGTAAAAGCTTTCGGATTTACTTTACCAGCAGTGAGTGCAATACCTATCGAGTGAGTTAAACTGAACTGCGCTACACGCTGACCAAAAGGACCTTTTTTTGCAAATTCAGCATCAACATGATGTGGAAAAAAATCTCCTGTATGCATAGCATGCATTACTATGTCAGTTTCTGTAATTGTTCTTGAAGGTGTTGTTCTTTGATCTCCTATATTATAATCTTCATAGTATTGTACAACTTCTATCATAAGCTCCCTTTTAATATATTTATTATAGTATTTTATAAACTTTCTTTCTTCTACAAAAAATGTATATTTATATGTGAATATTATTTTTTACATATGAATGATCAGAATGAGCACAAACCAACTATTGGCATAGAATCCACAAACCCGCAAGATATGCCTGATGAACATGCAAAGATTCCGGTGTGGAATTCAGAAAACTGGTTTTATGAAGATGTTATTATTGGACATAAAATTAGATCACTTAGGAGAACAATTTCTGAAGGCGAGGCAATGCAATTTAATATGATGGTTTTAGATATGCATCCTTATGTAGCAGATGAACACTTTGCTTCAAAGGAAGGTATTTTTAATAAACGATTAGTTGCAGGCGCCATGGTATTTTCTTATGGTCTCGGATTAGTTGCAACAAATTGTGTTAATTCTTTTAGCTATGGTTATGATAAATTAAGATTTATAAAGCCAGTTTTTATTGGTGATACAATATATTCTATTCGGACTAATATGGAAAAACGACCTAAGTACCTTAAGATGGGACTTGTTAGAACCAGTTATGAAGTTTTTAAAGAAGAAGGAGAATTAGTTTTGTATTGTGAACACCTTCATTCTGTCAAATATAAGAAACCTGAAAAATTTAAAGATAAGGCAGAGGTAAAAAAATAAATGCAAGTTATCAAAGGGATAGCCTGGGATCATCCCAGAGGTTTTGATCCTATGGTTGCTACAGCAGCAGAATTCAAAAAAAATAATCCTAATTTTAATATTGTTTGGGAAAAAAGACCTTTGCAAGCTTTTGCCGATAGACCAATTGAAAACATGGCTTATGAATATGATTTGATGGTTATTGATCACCCACATGTTGGTGAAGCTTCAAGAAAAGGATTAATATATGAGCTAAATAATTTTTTAGAATATAAAGATGATTTAAATTCTTTTAAAAATAGTACTGTTGGACTTTCACATCAAAGTTATAATTTTAATGAAAACCAATATGCTCTTTCAATTGACGCAGCTGCACCTGTAAGTGCATTTAGAAAAGATTTAATCGAAAATATTCCTAAAACTTTTGAAGAAACGATTAAATTAGCTGAAAAATCTCTTGTAATTTGGCCTATAAAACCTATTGATGCAATTTCGTGTTTTAATTCAATTGCAGCTAATTTAGGCAAACCTATTAATAATGTTGCTGAGCAGTTTATTGATTTATCAACGGGTAAATTAATATTAAAAATGATGAAGCAATTAGCTGATTTAGTGCCTACAGATTGTCTAAAAATGAATCCAATAAATGTTTTGGATCATATGTCTTCTAATGATGAATTTATTTTTTGCCCAATGCTTTATGGTTATTCTAATTATTCAAGAAAGAATTTTAGAAAATCAATAATTTATTTTGGAAACATAATTTCTTTTGATGAAAATAATAAAAATTGTAGTGGATCACAAATAGGAGGTACAGGTTTAGCTGTTTCTAAAAGTACAAAAAATTTAGCTATAGCTCTTAAGTATGCTTTTTGGATTGCTTCTGAAGATTGTCAAAAGGGATTATTTTTTAATTCTGGAGGTCAGCCTTCACATATAAGCGCTTGGAAAGATAAAGAAGTAAATAATAATTGTAATCAATTCTTTGAAAATACCTTGGAAACACTTAAAAAAAGTTGGGTAAGACCAAGGTATGATGGCTATATGTATTTTCAAGATATAGGCGGTACATTGGTAAATAAATTCTTAAAAGGAGAAACTTCGATTGACTTTACTATAAATGAGATGAAAAAAGAATTTGAGAAAAGTTTTTATGTCAACAAATAACAAACCATTAGAGGGAATAACTGTTCTTGAATTTAGTCAATTTTTATCTGGCCCTGTCGCTGGATTAAGATTAGCTGATTTAGGCGCAAGAGTAATTAAAATTGAAAGACCTGGCGTAGGAGATCTTTGCAGGAATCTATATATAAGTGACACTGATTTAGATGGTGATAGCACGCTTTTTCATGCAATTAATAGAAATAAAGAAAGCTTTGCTGCGAATTTAAAGGATGAAAAAGATTTAATAAAATTAAAAAAACTAATTTCGAAAGCAGACATAATAACTCAGAATTTTCGTCCAGGAGTAATAGATCGTATTGGACTTGATTATGAAAGTGTTAAAAAAATTAATCCAAAAATTATCTATGGAAGTATCAGTGGCTATGGTGATACTGGACCTTGGAAAGATTTACCCGGTCAAGATCTTTTAGCACAATCTAGATCTGGACTAGTTTGGTTAAATGGCAATGGAGGAGATGCTCCTACACCAATGGGTCTTGCTGCAGCTGATATGTTAGCTGGTCATTACATGGTCGAAGGCATATTATCTTCTCTTGTTAAATCTTTGAAGACAGGAGTTGGGTGTAAAGTTGAGACTAGTTTAATGGAAGCTTTACTAGATTTTCAATTTGAAGTTTTAACAACTTATTTAAATGACGGAAATAGAAAGCCAGAAAGAAGTTCTTACAATAATGCTCATGCTTATTTATCTGCACCTTATGGTATTTACAAAACTAAAGATGGATATATTGCAATAGCAATGACTCCAGTGCCAAAGTTAGGAGAATTACTGAAACTCGAATCAATTGTTAGTTATACTGACCAAAAAGAATGGTTTAGTAAAAGAGATGAAATTAAGAAATTAATTGGAGATTGGTTAGAAACTCAAAGTACCAAATATTGGTTGGATATATTGCAACCAGCAGATATCTGGTGTGCTGAAGTTCTAGAATGGGATCAAATGATGAAAAATGATGGCTTTAAAGTAATTGATATGTTGCAAAGAATAACCAGATCGGATGGTTTAGATATAGAAACTTTAAGATGTCCAATCAGAATTAATAACCAAATTTATAAAAATGCAAAAGCTGCCCCAATAATTGGACAAGATACAGAGAAAATAATCAAAGAGTTTTCACTTTAAAATGAAAATATCAAATATAGAAATTAGAATGTGTAGACATAATGAGACAGTAATGAAAGATTCTGAAATGAGAGATGGAAAAAAATCAGATCTAGAATTTTTAGTCATTACTTTTCAAACAGATGAGGGATTAACTAGCTCAACTTTTGGTTTTGCAGGTAGGGGGGCTGAAATGGCTGGTGAAATTGCCAATAGTATTTTTAAACCATTTTTTATTGGTCGAGACCCTTTATACCGCGAACAACATTGGCACGAATACAGGATGGCTGACAGATGGTGGAATCATGCACCAATATATAGTTATGGACCATTTGATATAAATTGTTGGCTTTTAGCTTCAATCCAGGCTGGACTACCTTTGTATAAATATATGGGCGCATACAGAGATAAAGTGCCAATTTATGGAAGTTCTTTGGTTCTAGATACACCAGAAGCGTATGCTAAAGAAGCACTTGAGTATAAGAATAGAGGTTTTAATGCCTATAAACTTCATCCTCCTGGGAGGTATGATTTTGATTTGGAAGCTCACAAAAAGGTTCGCGAGAGAGTTGGAAATGATTTTAAATTAATGAGTGATCCAGTAGCACCTTATAACTTTGAACAAGCATTGCGGTTTGGTAGAGAATTAGAAAAACTAAATTATTATTGGTATGAAGAGCCGTTATTTGATGAGAATTTTCACAATCTTCGTGAACTTACTAGAATTTTGGATATTCCAATAATTGGCACTGAAGTAATTGCAAAACATCCTTACAGTGTTGCCGAATGTATATCAACAAGAGTGGTTGATATGGTTAGAGCAGATGTATCTTGGAGTGGAGGAATAACTGCTACATTAAAAACAGCTCATTTAGCAGAAAGCTTTGGTGTACAATGTGAAATACATACTGCAATATATCATCCTTTAGAACTAGTTAATTTACATTGTTGTGCAGCAATTAAAAATTCAGAATTTTTTGAAGTACTAGTTCCATATGAATATTTTAATTTTGGCTTAAAAGAATCTATTGATGTTAAAGATGGTTACGCTCATTTGCCTAATAAACCAGGTTTAGGTATAGATCTAGATTGGGACTTTATTGACAATACAACTTTTAAAAAAATATAGATGTGGCAAAAATTATAAGCTTTTCAGTAAAGGATGTTCGTTTTCCTACATCTAAAGATTTAACTGGTTCTGATGCAGTGCATACAGACCCTGATTATTCTGCAACTTATGTTACTATTTATACATCTGATGAAAATTTAAAAGGCTATGGCATTGCATTTACTCTTGGCAAGGGTAACGATATTGTTGCTGATTGTATAAAACATTTTTTTCCGCTGTTTATTGGAATTACAGTTGAGGAACTAGAGAATGAAATAGGAAACTTATGGTTTAAATGTGTTGATCATAGTCAACTTAGATGGCTAGGTCCTGAAAAAGGTGTAGTGCATATGGCAGTTGCAGCAATATTTAATTCTTGTTGGGATTTGATTGCTAAGATACACAAAAAACCACTTTGGCAATTTATAGTTGATAGTAAACCAGAAACTATAATAAAATGGTTAACTTTTAAATATATAGAAGATGTTTTAACAGAGGAAGAGGCTTATAGAATCTTGGTTAATAGCCAAAAATATAAAGAAAATAGAGTTAAAATAATTTTAGAAGAAGGTTATCCATCGTATACTACTGCCGCTGGTTGGTTGGGTTATTCTGATGAAAAAATAGTTAGGTTATGCAAAAAATATATTTCAATGGGATGGAAACACTTTAAGGTTAAAGTTGGGCTGGATTTAGAAGCAGATGTAAAAAGATTAAAATTAATAAGAGAAACAGTTGGTGATGAATGTTTTATTATGGTTGATGCAAATCAGCAATGGAATATAGAGCAGTCAATTAAACACATAAACGCGTATAAAAAATTTAATTTATTGTTTGTAGAAGAACCAACAAGTCCTGATGATGTTTTAGGCTTTGTTAAGATTAAAAAAGCTGTTGGAAACATTAATTTAGCTACAGGTGAAGCTTGTGGTGGCAGAATTATGTTTAAGCAATTTTTAGAATCAGGAGCAATGAATATTTGCCAAATTGATAGCTGCCGGCTTGGAAGTATAAATGAAATTTTAACGGTTTTACTTATGGCTCATAAGTTTAAAGTGCCTGTTTTTCCACACGCTGGAGGTGTTGGATTATGTGAATATGTCCAGCATTTGTGCATGATTGATTATGTGTTAATTAATGGCGAAAAGCATAATAAGTTTGTTGAATACTCAGATCAGTTACATGAGCATTTTGCTTATCCTTGTACAATTAAGAATGGTAATTATATGCCTCCATTGGATCACGGATATTCTATTGAAATGAAAGAAAACTCTGTTAATGAGTTTTTATTTCCTGATGGCAATTATTGGAGGAATAATTAATGCGACTAAAAAATAAAAAAATTGTTGTTACAGCTGCTGCTCAAGGAATAGGAAGAGCAACTGCTTTAGCTTTTGCAAATGAAGGAGCGGAAGTAATTGCTACAGATATTAATTTAGAAAAGTTAGATGAAATAAAACAAAGTAGTTCTAGTATTGTAACGCAAGAATTAGATTCAACAAATAAATCAGCAGTTGAAGTATTTGCCAATTCAATTGATAATATTGATATCTTGTTTCATGCAGTTGGTTTTGTGCATCATGGAACAATAATGGATTGTGATTCTGTTGAATTTGATAGATCAATAAAAGTAAATATTTATTCTGCTTATTTAATGACTCAATTCTTACTACCCAAAATGATAAAAAAACAAAAAGGCAATATTATTATAGTTTCTTCTGGAGCTTCTAGTTTAAAAGGTGCGCCAAATAGATTCATTTACGGCACAACAAAAGCTGCTTTAAATGGTTTCATTAAATCAATTGCTGTAGATTTTGTAAGACAAGGAATAAGATGTAATGGAATCTTACCTGGTACCGTAGAAACTCCATCATGGCATGATAGAGTGAATATGGCGGAAGATCCAAAAAAAGCCAAAGAAGATTTTATTGCCCGACAATTAATGGGCCGTCTTGCTCAACCAGAAGAGATAGCTAATATGGCTGTTTATCTTGCAAGTGATGAATCTGATTTTGTAACTGGTACTTTAAACTTAATTGATGGAGGGTGGACTTTATAATGAAAACTTTAAGATATAGGGAAGGCAGCAATGTTAAGCCTGGAATTATAGATGGTACAGGGAAAATTCGTGATGCTACTAGTTTGGTAAAGGATTGGGATAACGAAACAGTTACTGTTGAAAATATTAATTCAATCAAGGGAATAGACTTTACCTCGTTGCCAATAGTTGAAAAGATGGATAGTATTGCTCCATGTGTTTGTAAAAAAAGTATTGGAAAGTTTATTTGTATAGGACTCAACTATTCTGATCATGCTGAAGAAACAGGTATGGAAGTTCCTCCTGAACCCATTATGTTTTTTAAAGCTACCAGTGCCGTTTCTGGTCCAAATGACGATGTTATTATTCCAAAAACATCAGTTAAATCAGATTGGGAAGTGGAATTAGGTGTAGTTATTGGGAAGGAAGCCAAATACATATCTGAGGATCAGTCGCAGGAGCACATAGCTGGTTATTGTGTTATTAACGATTTAAGTGAAAGAGACTTTCAATTTGAGCATTCTGGACAATGGGTAAAAGGAAAATCTTGTGATACTTTCGGTCCGATAGGTCCATACTTAGTTACTAAAGATGAGGTTGTTGATCCACAAAATCTAAAATTGTGGTTAGATTTAAATGGAAAAAGAATGCAAGATGGATCAACTGCAACTATGGTTTATGGAGTTAATTTTTTAATTAGTTATATTAGTCAATTTATGTCATTACAGCCAGGTGACATCATTTCCACTGGCACTCCTCCTGGGGTTGGCATGGGAATGAAACCACAAGTGTTTTTAAAACCAGGAGATGTGATGAAATTGGGCATTGAAGGTTTAGGAGAGCAAATACAAAACACAGTTGCAGCTTAATTATGTTTGGCAGTATAAATAATTGTCATAATGTAAAAGATTTTAGAAAATTAGCTAAGAGAAAATTACCAAGCCCTATATTTCATTACATAGATGGTGGATCAGATGATGAGGTAACTTATAGAAGAAATACAGAATC
>CEUZ01291619.1_pt1 | contig 13411 bp, 13 predicted proteins | sample 361511 | NCBI WGS metagenome assembly CEUZ01 (sample SAMEA2622822, study PRJEB7988) | marine metagenome | biome: marine biome (ENVO:00000447); feature: surface water layer (ENVO:00002042); material: "saline water (ENVO:00002010), including plankton (ENVO:xxxxxxxx)" | depth 5 m
TAGAAAGTCTTTTCTGTTTGAAAATATTAGACTAAAAAAGTTTATATAATTTTACTGTGATTCGGAGAGAGATGAGTAAGGATGGCATTTATGAAAAAACAGATTGAAACAACAATAGAAATTCATGCACCAGCAAAAAAAGTTTGGGATATTCTTTTAAAAACAGATAGTTACAGTAAGTGGAATCCTTTTATTTCTGAAATCAGTGACTTATTGAAGCCTCAACAAAAGGCTAAGGTCGTTTTAAACCTTCCGGATGGAACTCATTTTAAAATTAATCCTGTGATTCAAAGCGCAGAGTTTCCGGAATTGAGATGGAAAGGAAAGTTGTTTTTCAATGGGATTTTTGATGGAGAACATTATTTTAGATTAAAAGAAATCTCCGAGGAGAAAACCCTCTTTGTGCATGGAGAGTGCTTCTCCGGGATCCTGGTTGGGTTTCTGGGGAAGGTTTTAGAAAAAACAGAGGAAGAGCCTTTGTACTGATGAATCAAGCTCTTAAAAAAGAATCTGAGAGCCTCTAAAAGTGTGATTTTAATAGACTAATAAAATCTATTCATTTTTGAGTTTAAACTCCTATTGCAATCATTCGTTTTTATTTTAAGGAGAGATAAATGACTTCTAAAATAAGCCAGGTGTTACTTAAAACACCTGGCTTCAATTATTGCAGTTAGCTGTGATTAATCGAATGTATAACCTCTGACATCAAGTTCAATTGACTGAATCGAGGGTCCATTTCCTGTACTTGGAAAAAATGGAAATGCAGCATTGCTAAAGTAAAGAGTCGTGTTGTGTCCAAGGCGTCCAAACGTAGCGGAGGTTGGTCCATCGAGTCCGTTTTCAGCATCGAGTAGGATTTCAACTGTTCCATCGACATGAATTTTTTGAATTGTTTGAAATGGATCAGTTGTACAATAAATGCTTCCATCTTTATCAAAGGTAAAATCGTCACATCCAATTTGGAGTTGATGTTTCACATAGGCTTCTCCACCATGTTTTAAATTAAAGAGATTCACAGGGATTGCTACCAATGTGTTTGCACTAGAATTTGCGACGATCATTTCACCACGGTAGTACTGAATTCCATTTGATCCAGGAGCACCATATGGATTTGGGACAGGGGTAAGTAAGTCTGATTCTGCCCAGATTTTCGCAGGTTCACCATTTCCAAAAATAGAAGCAGTCCACACCCTGCCAGATCCAGAGTCTGCCACAAAGACCTTTCCTAAGAAAACCTCAATCCCGTTTGGAAGAGCATCCGTGGGTAGGCTTGCCACTAATTTGGTGTTTCCTTGTGGAGTCACTCTCCAAATTCCTCGTTTCATAGGATCACAAGAAGCGACTGAAATATATGCATTTCCGGCAATATCTAAAGCGATCGCCCCCATAATGGGAAGATATCCTAAGCAAGGAGTGAGTGGAGGTGCACCCAAATCTAAAGTTGCTAAGAGGTTTTGAGTTCCATCGGGAGAAATCGTTACGATTTGTCCGGTGAGTGACAAAGATACATACAATGTTCCATCAAAATAAGCTGCTACCGATTCCGGAGCTTCTAATAGTGATGCATCAAAGCTTGCGATTGTTTGAACAGGACCAGTATAAGTTCCTGCGCCCCATGTATTGAGGCTTAAAATAGAAATAAGACTGACAATGCCAAGTCGTATAATGGAAACCATGTATTCTCCTTTTTTATTTAATCTGAATGATTTTTAATAATTGATGTTTGGTTTAAATTCGGTTCGGAATAACTGATTTAAAAATTGATAGAAAAGAAGTATAGGTAAGACAAAATAAAAAAACCCGTTTTTGAATCAACAAAAACGGGCCTCTCAAATGGTTGCGGGGGCCAGATTTGAACTGACGACCTTCGGGTTATGAGCCCGACGAGCTACCGGGCTGCTCCACCCCGCGTCAAACTGTTTCGAGTTCCCAATTTATACTTCTGCAAGGTATCGAAGTCAACGAGATAAATTGGATTTTGAAGAAGATTGTTTTTCAGAAGAGACTTCTGCTTTTTTAATAAACTGATGACCTAACTCAGGTTGAAGGATTAATGCTTCAAATTGGCTTTTTTTGAGACGTTTATATTTTCCTCGGGTCAGTTCTTTCAAATTGATTTGTCCAATATGAGTCAAAGTAATTTGCTCGATATTCATTCCACAGCGCATAAACAGAGTTTTTAAGTCAACTGAATTCATCCCTTCAAAAGCGACCTTAAATTTCGTTTTGTTGGTGAGCATTTTTGAGATTTCAGCGTGAAGCGGTTGTACTAATTTCCCTTCAATTTTACTTCCTTTTAGAAGTTTTTCGATTTCTTTTTGGCTTTGTTTTCCGCTAGCTTTCACTTCAAAAATCCGAACGATCTTTTTAGAACGTTGAACTTTTTGACCTAAATCACCATCGTTGGTCATGAGAACAAGTCCTTCTGTTAAAAAGGGCATTCTTCCTATTGGAAAAACTTTTGATTTCATTTTTCCAAAATAATCTCTGAGGGTTCTTCTTCCGCTTCGATCAATATTCATCATTCCAATGACGCCACTAGGCTTGTAAAAGGCGTAGTAAACAAGGGTCGCTTTGGGCTGGGTCAGGAGCTTACCTTTCACTTTAATTGCATCTTCGGCTGGATCAGCTTTGTCCCCTAAAGTGGAAACTCTTCCATTGACCGTTACACGGCCTTCTTTGATCCAGACCTCAGCTTCTCTTCGTGAGGCAAGCCCGGCTTGGGCGATAATTTTTTGAATTCTTTCAGCAGGCATAGGGTGCGTTATACTTCAACTGAAGGCTCATTGGAAGAAGGAGTTTCTTCTTCTTGAGAATCTTCCCGAGTTAGTCCAAGGGAGGCCTCGATTTGTTGAATTTCATCATCGCTGAGCTCAACGGTTTCGGGCTCAGGGCTAGGTTCTTGTCCCTCTAAGATTGCAATCTCTTCAGCATCGGTCTCTTCCTCAAACTGAGCCATCGCTTTTTCTAGAGCAAGTTCTTGCATCGTTTTCTTTGGAGATGAGAAAAGATCTCCTTCTTCAGAAACAACGGCTTCGCCAGAGAGTGCGGCTTGATCTTCTTCAGAGAGAGTTCCGTCTTTTGCTTCTTTTTCCAGGAGATTTTGAGCATCAAGATAAGGGGTTGAAGCTGAGATCGATTTTACGTTTTCTTTAAGTTCTCCTAAGATTTTTTCATCTTCTTTCGGGTCAAAAGAAATTCGTTCTTTGTCTTCTTTCATTTGAGAAACGAGCTTACGCATTGCTAGGATTTTTGGATCTTCTTCAGTGGCTTCTGAGGTGGGAATCATTTGCTCTAGCTCTCGAAGTGGAGGAAGATCTTCAATTTTATTGAGCGCAAAAACTTCTAAAAAGTGAGAGGTTGTAGAATAAAGCATTGGACGACCGGGAAGCTCTGACCTTCCCGTAATTGCAATGAGTTTTTTGTCCATTAATCCTCGGATAAAGTGGGAAGAGTCGACCCCTCGAACTTTGTCGATATCTTCTTTCATAACCGGTTGCCGATAAGCAGTGATTGCAAGCGTTTCCATTGCTCCACGAGAAAGTCTTTGGGTTTGGACTTTTGAGAGCTTTCGAATGAGCGCAGCTCGGATGGGTTTTGTTCGAAGCTGGTATCCTCCGTTGATTTCCATCAGAGTATATCCGTGAACGCTGTTTTCATAGTGTTGTTTCAGAAGGTCAATCGCTTCTAAAATTTCCTCTTTTGGTATCGATAGAGTGAGGAAGTCTTGAATTCGTTTCATGTTCACTGGACGGTCAGACATAAAAAACAAAACGTCCAGGCAGGATTGAAGTTCATTTAAATCGTATTTTCCATCCTCATCTTGAGACGGAAGGGCTGCGAGGAGTTCAGGATCCAGTGGGTCTACTTCTTCTTCCGCTTCTTTTTTAAGTTCCGCTTCAAGAAGTTCATCTTCTTTGATTTGTTGTTCTAATTCTTCTTTTGCTTCTTTTGAATCGAGATTCACTTGAGCTTCGAGTTCTTTTTGACTTTCTTCCTGCTCTTTTTCCATCGCAGTGGCCAAGCGATCTAAATCAGATTCGTCTGACTCAGCAATTGAAATTTCATCATGAGCCATTTCTTCTTGGATCGATTCCATTTCTTCTTGCGCTGTTTTAAGTTCTTCTGAAAGAATTTTATTGTCATTTTCTAAGGTCATAATTTTCCTTTAGAGTGGGGCAGGGGCATCAAATTCTGCACCTGCAAGACTGATTTCAAGTTCATCAATTTTTTCCATAAGTTCAATATAAATAGGATGATAAGTAAGCTCTTGGTGAACCCGAAGTTTTTTTCTTTTTCCTAGCTCTAGAGAAGCAAGAAAAGCGACGACTTTGTCACCAGCTTCTTTACTGTGAGCATAGAAACGATCCAGTGGAGTGGGTTCTCCTATGATCAGTTTTTCGTTTATTTCCCTAATCATGCCACTTAAAGAGACGGTTTCTTTCCTTAAAATATTTTTTCTCTTACGAGAGCGAACTAAGCACTCTTGATATCCCATAGCAAGGTCATTGATATTCATCTCTCTCCAGATTCTTTCGATTGGAGGTCTTTTGTTTGGACGATTAAAGAGGTCTTCATCAAGGCGAGGGAGCTGGCTGATTTCATCTCCCGCAGCTAAGAAACGCTGATGTTCTAAAAGCTGAAGAATTAGGTCCTCTTCAGAAGGACCAACTTCTTCTGAGTCGTCTTCTGACTCCTCTTCTTCTTTAGGAAGAATTGCTCGACTTTTCCAAAGAAGAAGGGTGGCTGCCATAATTAAGAAGTCACTGGCCATGTCGAAATTGAGCTCTCTAATGAGTCGGATATAAGATAGGTATTGATCCGTAATTTTGGAGATAGAAACTTTTGAAATGTCCAATTCATTACTTTGAATGAGGTAGAGAAGAAGGTCTAATGGACCTTCAAAGCTATCCAATCGAATGGTAATGGGTGCTCGGTTTGCCAATGGATATCTCCCTCACGTTAAAATCCATAGAATGACGTCATCATATCGAAACGATCAGATAAGGCAAGCTCATTTCACCTAAAAATCAGATCGAGCATGTTTCCAAAAGGCTCTTTTAAGGGGAATGAGCCACTGAGAAAACCCAATTTTTAACATCTCTCGATAAGCCATGATTGGACGCCACTGGTCATGGTGGACGCGGTACAGGCCAAAAGCGAGCCCTGTTCGATCTTTTCCGTGCTTACAGTGGACGTATAAGGGTCTCATTCCTGGATTTGTCATGACTTCATAAATTCGTGAGAGTTGTTTGTGAGAAGGGGTTTTGATGATGATCATGGGCTCAGAAAACCATTCAAATCCCATTTCAGAGGCTTTTTCTTGTTCTTTTTTATTGAGCCACGGGTTCCATCTGAGGTTTAAGATGGTTTTGACTCCAAAACTTTTGAGCTCTTCAAAGTCAATCGTTTCTTCAAGAGCTCCTCCTCGAAAAAGGTCAGGTTCGACTTGGATAAAGCGCGCAGGAATTGCAAACGAAGAGCACGAAATAAAAAAGGTAAAGGAACAAACAAAAATTCGGATCATAGTGAAACTCTAGGAAAAAAACCAATAGATGAATAGACGTGATCAAGTGTTTGACTTGCTTTTTCTCTGGCTTTGAGTGCACCCTTTTTTAAGATTTGATCGAGTTCGGCTTTGTCTTCTAAGAGTCGATTCATTTCTTCTTGTAAAGGACGGAGGTTTTCTACAATCATTTCTCCGGTTTCAATTTTAAGGTGTCCGTATTGTTTTCCTTCATAAGCTTTCACACGAGATTCGATAGACTCTCCAGTGAGAACTGCCTGAATGGTGAGAAGATTAGAAACGCCTGGTTGTGAATTTTCGTCAAATCGAATTTCAGATCCAGAATCAGTAACTGCTCTTTTTACTTTTTTCATGATTTTTTTTTCGTCGTCTGTCAGAAAAACAGTTCCTGAATCGCTTTGAGAAGATTTACTCATTTTTTTTGTTGGATCTTGAAGGTCCATGATTTTAGCACCGACGGGTGGGATAAAAGGTTCTGGAATTTTGAAGAGAGGTTTTTGATCAGAACCAAATTTTGTATTCATTCTTCCTGCAAGATCTCGAGTCAGTTCTAAGTGCTGTTTTTGGTCTTTACCTACGGGGACAAGGTTTGTTTGATAAAGAAGAATATCTGCTGCCATTAAAGTGGGATAGGTGAAAAGCCCTGTGGGAATATTTTGTCCACTTCTTTCACTTTTATCTTTAAATTGAGTCATTCGATTGAGTTCGCCCATATATGTATAACAAGTCAGTACCCAGGCGAGTTCGGCGTGTTCAGGAACTTGAGATTGAACGAAAAGAGTATTTTTTTCAGGAGAAATCCCAGCGGCAATGTAACTGGCCATCATTCGATAGGTTTCTTCCCTCAATGTTTGAGGGTCGTGCGCAGTGGTAATCGAGTGAAGATCCACTGCCATAAAAAAACAATCATATTGTTCTTGAAGTTTTACCCAGTTTTTTAAAGCACCTAGGTAATTTCCTAAGGTTGGATGGTTAGAAGGCTGCATTCCAGATAACAACACTTGACTCATAATAACTCCTAAAGAATTCCGAAGAGACTTCCCATGAGATAGAGAATCGACTGAGACAGAAAGATAATGGGATAGGATAAAACTCTGAGCGCTCCAGTAAAAATCAACGCCATTAAAATAAAAAAGCTGTATTGAGCCAGTTGTTCATATTTACGAGTCGCTTCGTATGAAAGAAAACTTTCAATCATCTTACTTCCATCTAAAGGAGGAAGGGGAAGGAGGTTAAAAATTCCAAGTGCAACATTGATCACTACTGAAAACCGAGTCATGCTAATGAGGGGTTCATAAAGATAAAATGATGGATCTAAAAAACGAATCAATGCTGAAAACACTGCTGCTGAGAAAACAGCAAGAGTAAAGTTCATTCCTGGGCCTGCAAAAGAAACCCAAAAAAGTCCAGGCCGATATTTTCTAAATCGGCTTGGGTTAATGGGAACTGGCTTTGCCCATCCAAAAAGAACATTCATTCCCGTGAGCATGACAATCAAAGGAAAGACAATGGTTCCAATGATATCAATATGTGGTCCTGGATTGAGAGTCATTCGGCCATGATCTTTGGCAGTGGAGTCTCCCCAGTAGTAGGCCGCAGCTCCATGTGCATATTCATGAAAAATGACTGCTGCCATGAAAGGAACAAATTGAATTAACGTACTTTGAATATTTAAATCCATGCTTTTCTCTATCATAAAACGTTCTTGAGATCAGACAAAAAAAGTCAAATGGACAAAGGAAGACCATTTGAGATGGTCTTCCTTTTGTTCAATGATTAAAAACAAACAAGTGTGGATTGATCAATTTCACTGTTTTGTAAAATTCCATCCTCTGGATTGTTGTCGAGTCCAACGTCTACCCAGACGCCTCCAAACTCACATTCACCCGATCCCGCATCTTCGACATTGATCAAAGAATTGTACCCCGGTTCACCGTCAATTCCGTCGACTCCGTTACAAACAAAACTCACAGTGTCAACTTCAGGAGAATCAAGAATGAAGTTATCATTGTCATCAATTCCTGTTTCAACTCGAATTCCACCATAAACGCCACAGGCTTCACCTGCGTCATATTGTTCAATCAAGGCACTGTGTCCATTTCCGTCCAATCCATCACTTCCGTTACATACGTAGGAGACGAGGTCAATCTCATTGAAGTCAAGTTGACCGTTGATCACTACATCATCAAGTCCTGTTTGAATTTCAACTCCTCCTGCACTTCCACATTCAGCAGGGTCTTGTTCAATATTGACTGCAGAGTTGATTCCAGGAATTCCGTTACATACGACTTGAGTGAGATTTGCATTGATTTCTCCATTTCCTAAAATACCATTCCCGTTGGTGTCTAACCCCGCGTAGAAAATAAACCCTCCGTAAGTACATTGTTGAGCCGTTGCTGGATTGGTTCGAATCAAGGAAGAAAGTCCTGGCGCAGGAGTGACTTCATTACAGATATTAAACTCTGTTTGTACTTCTTCTGGAATCTCAAGAGTTCCGTTATTGTTTTCGTCCCAACCCCATAAAAAGCGAACTCCTCCATGAACGCATGCTCCTGCAGGAATAATGGCTTCGTGTCTGAGTAGGGCTCTATCTGTTTCCACCTCGACTGAGCAAACATGTTGTTCTGTTGTGATTTCGGTTTCTTCAAGCTCATTGTTTCTATTTCTGTCGAGTCCTCCTCGAACCTCAACTCCCCCAAAAACACATTGGCTTTCTAATCCAGCTTCTATTTCTCGAAATCGAATTAAAAAATTGAAACCATCGGTACCATCAGTACCATCGATTCCATCAATCCCATTGATCCCATCCTCTCCATCGCAAAGAAATGCAGTGGATTCAATTTCGCTTTCGTCCAAGTCTCCGTTAGCGTTGTAATCAAGACCTGATTGAATTTTTATTCCTCCTTGTTCACATTGAGTTCCAGGAGGTTCTTTTGAAATCAGTAATCGGCTAATGATTCCTTCCACTGTTTTGTTACAGAGATAAAAAGTTTTTTCAGGATCGATTTCTTCATCATCGAGTTCAAGATTGCTGTTTTTGTCGAATCCAATTTCGATCTTTTCTCCACCTAGTTCACAATGGGTTCCTTGTGGTTCAGGTGTATTTCGAATGAGCGAACTCAGTGGTGGAGTGCTCGGATTACAAGAAATACAAAATAAACAGAAAAAAAGAAACGGTATGTGTTTATGCATTAAAAACTCCCTATTGTTAAGAGAGCGTCTATTTTTTTTTAAAAAAATTGTAAAAATAAAAAAAGAAAGGAAAGGATTTTCTTGTTTATTTTCAGTCAATAAAACCAAAAGAATTCAAAAAACGGTGAATTAGGGCAAAACATCTTGTAAACATCATTTTTGACCTGGCGCATAATTTAGAAATTACTCTCCTTTTGGATGAAACTTTTGATGAGCTTCTTTGAGATGACTGGGGGAGAGTTGGGTGTAGATTTGTGTAGTAGAGAGATCGGAGTGACCGAGGAGCATTTGAAGTGAGCGGAGATTCATTCCTGATTGCAGTAAATGGGTTGCGAACGTGTGTCTCAATAGATGTGGACTGATTTGGGGGATTCCACAGAGCTTTCCCATTGTTTTGAGCCATTTCCAAAATGCTTGTCTTGAAAGGGTTCGTCCTAAGTGATTGATAAAAATTTTTTCTGAACGAGGATTGAGTGAGGGACGAGTTACACTGAGGTATTCTTCTAAAAGGGTTGCAGCAAATGCTCCGTAGGGAGTGACTCTTTGTTTTTGGCCTTTCCCAGTCACTCGGAGGTATCCTTCTTTGAGGTTGATGTCAGTTGTTTCAAGTTGAAGAAGTTCAGAAATTCGAATTCCAGTTGCATAAAGAAGAACCACCATAGTGAGGTCTCGTTGTTGTAAGAAAATTTTTTTTGAATTTTTATAGGGGAAACCGTCTTGAATAGTTTTTAAAAAGACACTCATTTGATCGATGCTCAAACTTTTTGGAAGATTTTGAGGGGAGGAGGGAAGTTGAATTTCGGCTCCCGGATGAGAATCTATTTTTTCTTCTCGAATACAGAATTGATAAAATTGACGAACTGTAGAAATTTTTCTGGCAATTGATCTGTTTTTTAAATTTTGTTTTTGGAGGAATTCGATCCAAAGAGAAAGATCTTTTTTGTCGACGTCGATAAGATCTTTTTTTATATGATTATGAAATTGAAGGAGATCACTGAGGTATGAATCTAACGTGTTTTTAGATGCCCGGTGATCTATTCTTTTAGAGTCAATGAACTGTTGAATCAATGGGTTCATTTTTTGAGTGTATCTATTTTCTTCCTAAAAGTAAAAAACGCTCAGCCTTTCGACTGAGCGTTTCTTTGGGAACTCGTGCTTCTTCTGCCCAAAGCAACGAGTGAGATAAAACAGTTCACTTTCACTTTTCCTGATACGGGCCGTATCTTCACTCAACTTCACTTGCCCTTCACACTTTTTTAACTTCTACTTTCACTTTTGTTTTATCGAAAATTTTAGAGGTTGTTCTTTCTTTTAAAATTGAAGGACATAGAGGTTCTGTGTTCCATTCAGGTAAAGAAAAACATTTCCACCATAAAGGGTTTGGTTCCAGTGACCTAAGTTGATGGCCATTTGACTCACACATAGACTTTGACCCCCAAATCCAGTCATTGGGAAAGATCCAGGAACGCTTCCTTGGATTCCTCCTAGCGCTATACCGCCTGTTTGGTTAAAACCAAAACTTCCGTACGCTAGACTCATGTCATAAAGTGACATTTGGCTTAAAGTAACTGAACCTTGTACATTGATATACCCAGCAGTATATCCAGGCTGACTTTGATAAGAATTATACCAACTTGGAGCATAGGTTCCTTGAGGAAACCCAGAGTAGGGCATTCCATTAAACGCTTGTCCTGCAGAGGACGCGCTCATTTGAACCGAACCAAATTGAGAGTTTCCCCATCCAGTTGAGAATTGAGCAACTCCGTATCCACCTTGGGGAATTCCTCCCATGCCAACGGCAATCTGACCGACAGATCCTTGGGCTTGTGCGAGTGAACCGATACTTGGCAGTGTTCCACCTACCACATTGGCCCAGTCCATATAAATATTTTGTCCTACAAAAGAAATTGCTTGATTGACAGGAACGCATGCACCATTTCCAAAACCATTTGGAATACCACCTGTACCCAAACCTGGGCTGATTGCTCCTACATTTGCTGAGTTTTGACCACATCCAGAAAGGACTGCGATCGTTGTGACCGCCATTACGTAGGTCAAAGACTTTATTTTTTTAAACATGACAACCTCCACATCGTAGGCTCTCTGTATCCCTACGACTTTTATCCACACGTCTCAGGTATTTGTAGAGCAAGGTCAATGCCAACCTATGGCTTTGATGACACAGGTGAAAAGGCCTTGTTATTTTTGATAAAAATACAAAAAAATAAAAATAAATAAAAAAATGAATGAATGGATACTGTCAATGAACTAGGCAGTTGCTTTGACTTTTTCCATTTTTAAAACGGATAATTGCTTCAGCAAGTGCCCTTCCAATTCTTCTGAGACCTCTTCTACTGTGAAAAATAACACGATCTTTAGGGTGAGTGATAAAACCGGCTTCTAGTAGAATGGCGGGCATATCGGCTCCTAGGAGAACATAGAACATGGCTTGTCTAACTCCGCGGTCTTTTTTGCTTCGAAGCGGACGAGGAAGAGATTGGATGATTTTTTTTTGTACTGCACATGCAAGACTTTTGCTGGGTTTAATATTTGCGTCGAGGATCAGGTCTTTAAGAATTAATCCAACTTCGGTTTTTTTTTGATTTTCTGTTGAACTTCCGGCAAGGGCCGAATGAGCAGAGTTTTCCAGTTCTGCGAGTCGAGTCGAGGATTCTGTTCCTGAGGTGTGAAAGAGATAGGTTTCTATACCGTGGGCGGTGGGTTCTTCCCCTTTTTTTAAAGTTTCTGAATTAATATGAATAGACACAAAGGCGTTGGCTCCGACTCGGTTTGCGAGAGCTGTTCGAGCGTGAAGAGGGAGGTTTTCGTCATTTTCTCGAGTAAGCATAACTTTGATCTTCTTTTTTTTGAGAAATTGAGCAGCGTCTTTTGCAATCTGGAGCGTGAGATCTTTTTCTTGAAAGATTTTTTTTCCTTGATGCGCTGTTGCACCTACGTCACTTCCTCCGTGTCCAGGGTCGATTACCACAAGAAAAGGACTTGATGCTGCTATGCATGTATTAAATAAAAAATAGAATAAATAAGAGAGGAAGATCTTCATGATTTTCGTGGTTCCAGAACTCAGGATATGGGATAGAGACCTAATGAGCAAGACTCCTTCTCAAAACCTCATTTGGCGTCAGCTTTCTGACTGGTTTTCTTCAAAAAAAAGAGAGCTTCCTTGGCGATCCAAACCGACTCCTTATCGAGTTTGGATTTCAGAAATAATGTTGCAACAGACTCAGGTCACGACTGTGATTCCTTATTTTGAAAATTTTATGAAATATTTTCCGACTTTGAAGTCTTTGGCTACTGCTTCGGAAGATGAGGTTTTAAAACAATGGGCAGGTTTAGGTTATTACTCTCGTGCCAGAAATTTACACAAAACGGCTCAAATGGTTTATGAGAAGGGGCGATTTCCAAGGACGCGGGCAGACTGGGAAGCACTTCCGGGTATTGGTCCTTATACCGCAGGGGCTATTCTTTCTATTTCTCAAAACCAACCTGAGGCAATTTTAGATGGAAATGTAGAACGTGTTCTTTCTCGTTTTTTTCGTGTGAAAGAAAGTTCTCCGGAAAAGAGAAAAAAAATTTATTGGAGTTTATCTTCTCAAATTCTGAGAGAGGCTCATCAGTTAGGAATTTCTCCTCGAGTTTTTAATCAGGCTTTGATGGAATTAGGAGCATTGGTTTGTATCCCAAAAGCACCTCGCTGTGTTTTGTGTCCTTTGAAAACGAAGTGTGAGGGAAATCGCAAAGGAGACGCATCTTCATTCCCATTAAAAAAGCCAAGGAAACAGTGGAAGTCTATTGAAGAGGATGTGTTTTGTATTGTTGATTCTAAAAAAAGAGTGTGGGTTGAAAAAAGGAAAGAAGGTCAGTGGCGTGCAGGATTGTGGGATTTTCCACAGAATCTTCCCATAGAAAAAAAGAAATTGAAATTTAAAGGGAAAGTTCAGTCTCGTCATATTGTCACTCATCATAAAATTTTAAGAACAACTTATATCTATGAAACAAAACAAAAAATTTTAATAAAAGATGGACTTTGGGAAACTCCTGAGGAACCTCAAGTGGGTTTGGGAGCTGCTTTTAAAAAAGCTTATAAAGAAATTCAAGCTTCTTTTTCTGATTGAGCTTCTTGAATTTGCTTTTGAAGTGAAGAAATCATTTGAAGCGCTTCAAATGGAGTCATTTGATTTGGATCTTTAGATTCCAGTTCGTCAATGATGGATTGAAACTCAAAAGTATCTTCCACTTCTTTTGATGGAGTCCCCTCAAAAAGGGAGAGTTGATGAATGGAATCCGATGGTTGTTCTGTAGATTCGGATTCAAGGTGACTGAGTACAGACCATGCTCTCTTAATGAGCTGTTTTGGGAGCCCTGCCATTTGGGCAACTTGTATTCCAAAGCTTTCGTTTGCAGGTCCTTCTTCGATCGTATAAAGGAAGCGAAGTTTATCTGATTTTGATTCAACCCCCATATGCATATTTTTAATGAGTGGAAGGGAATCTACAAGCTTAGTGAGTTCGTGGTAATGAGTTGCAAAAAAGGTTCTTGCTTTGATTTTTTGAGAGATCCATTCAAGTGTCGACCATGCAACGCTCATTCCGTCATAAGTACTTGTGCCTCTTCCAATTTCGTCGAGTAAAATCAGAGAACGTCTTTCTGAACGTTGGATTAGATGAGCAAGCT
>CEUZ01271485.1_pt1 | contig 13410 bp, 13 predicted proteins | sample 361511 | NCBI WGS metagenome assembly CEUZ01 (sample SAMEA2622822, study PRJEB7988) | marine metagenome | biome: marine biome (ENVO:00000447); feature: surface water layer (ENVO:00002042); material: "saline water (ENVO:00002010), including plankton (ENVO:xxxxxxxx)" | depth 5 m
ATATATAAAAATTAAGAATTGTAAACTATGAATTATGTAACTTTTTTGTGAATTTTTATGAAATATTTGATGTAGTTTTTTAACATTTTTTTTCCATAAATTCGGTAAACTTTGTTAGATAAATTCATATTAGACAAAGCTGAGGCAAATCTTTCTCCCTTTCTAGGTGGTAATAATTTTATTTTAGAGTTAAACATTTTTGCTACATCAATTATTTTATAATCGATTTTATTAGTAATTGAATAATGTCTACATTTATTTTTTCTCCATGCATTAAAACACGCTTTAACAGTATCATCTATATGAGTAAATCTTCTAGTTTGATTACCAGGTTTTACAACTGGTAATGGTTTTTTTCTTAAAAAGTGATTTTCAAAGATTCCAATAACGGTAGCCATGCTACCCACTTTTATTTGCTTTGGTCCATAAACATTATAAAAATAAATAATTTCAAAATTCATTTTAAACCATTTTTTTAAATTTTCTAATAATTCTAAGTTTTTAGCTTTTGAAAAAGCATAAGGAGATAAATTTTTATCTTTACCACTATTTCCTAGACTTGCAGATGTTGCTGAATAAATAAGCTTTATTTTATTTTTTAAACAAAAATTAAATACTGCATGAGAACCAATAGAGTTAGATTCAATACATTCATTAAATTTTAAAAAACTTTGATATATTCTAGAAAATTCTCCAAAATGAAATATTGAATGTATTTTTTTTTTATACAGATTTAAGATTGATGAAATATTTTTTGTATCTCCATTTATATATTTGGCTTTAAAACTTTTTACATGATTTTTTCTATAACCAGATGAATAATTATCTATACTAATTATTTTATAATTTGTTTTTTTTAATAATAATGAAATAAGGTTTGAGCCAACAAAACCTGCGCCCCCTGTTATAACAATAATATTTTTTTTCATTTATTATAAATTTTTTTTAAATAAGAGTTGTAGGTTTCAATTATAGAGTTTGTAAAATCAGTTTTTGCAATCCATCCATATTTTTTTGCAAGTGAAACATCTAAAAGCTTACGTGGAGTTCCATTTGGTTTTGATAAGTCAAATTTAATTTTTACTTTTCTATTTGGAATCAAAATTTTTAACAATTTCTCTGTATATTGCTTGATTGTTTGATCTGTGCCGGTGCCTATATTTATTAAGTTGTGATTAACTTTTTTATTCATAAAATAAATACAAGCTTCAGCTAAATCATCAACAAATATCAATTCTCTTTTTGCCCGTCCATTTCCCCAAATTGTAATACTTTGTTTATTTTTTAATTTAATTTTATGGATTTTTTTTATTAATGCTGGAAAAAAATGAGAGTTTAATCCATGGTAATTATCATTTGGTCCATAAGTATTTGTTGGCATTAAACATTTATATCTGGTTTTGTATTGATTATTATAGCTTTGACACATTTTAATTCCTGCAATTTTTGCAATAGCGTAAGCATCATTAGTTTCTTCCAGGGGCCCAGTAAGTAAATATTTTTCTTTAATAGGTTGTTTACATTTTTTTGGGTAAACACAACTCGAGCCTAAAAAAATTAGATCGTATATTTTATTCAAATATGCAGAATGAATTATGTTTGTTTGAATTGCTAGATTTTTTTGAATAAATTCAGCTTTGAAGCGATTATTAGCATATATTCCACCAACTTTAGCAGCAGCTATGAAAATGAATGATGGTTTTTTTTTTTTTAAAAAATTAAATACATGATTTTGGTTGGTTAAATCTAACTTTTTACTATCAGCGTAAATTATATTTTTATATCCTTTTTCTTTTAATTTTCTTAGAATTGAGCTACCAACCAATCCATTGTGCCCAGCAACATAAATTTTTGATTTTAGACCAATCATTCTTTATATTTATCAAGTTCTCGGTCTACCATTTCCTTAACCAATTTTTTTATATTTGTTTTAGGTTTCCAGTTAAGTTCTTTTTTAGCTTTTGATGAGTCACCCAGTAATGTATCAACTTCTAATGGTCTGTAGTAAGACGGGTCACATTCAACTATACTTTCGTTTTTATCGTTGTAACACTTTGAATTAATTCCTGTTCCTTTCCATAAATATTTTATATTTAATTCTTTCAAAACTAAATTTACAAACTCTTTAACTGAGTACTGTTTTCCGGTTGAAATTACATAATCATTTGGTTTTTTTTGTTGCAACATTTTCCACATTGCCTCAACATAATCCTTCGCATGTCCCCAATCTCTTTTGGCATTAATGTTGCCTAGAAATAATTTTTTTTGTTTGCCTAATTTAATTTTGCATAAGCCTGTTACAATTTTTTTTGTAACAAATGTTTCTCCTCGAACTGGGCTCTCATGATTAAATAATATCCCGTTGCACGCAAAAATATTATAAGATTCTCTATAATTTACTGTTATCCAATGGGCATATACTTTTGCTACACCATAAGGACTTCTTGGGTAGAAAGGTGTTTTTTCATTTTGTGGTATTTCTTGTACCTTACCAAACATTTCTGAAGTACCTGCTTGATAAAACTTTGTTTTTTTCTCTAACCCATGAAATTTAATTGCTTCTAGGATCCTTAGAGCTCCAATAGCATCTGCATTTGCGGTATATTCTGGAACTTCAAAAGAAACAGCAACATGTGATTGTGCTGCTAAATTATATATTTCTGTTGGCATAATTTTTTTTATTATTGATGATACAGAGATTGCATCTGTAACATCACCATAATGTAAAATAAATTTTCTATTTTTTTCATGAGGATCTTGATAAAGATGATCAACTCTACCTGTATTCAAAGATGAAGATCGTCTTTTAACTCCATGGACTATATAATTTTTTTTAATTAAAAGTTCAGCCAAATAAGAACCATCTTGGCCAGTTATTCCAAAAATTAGTGCAATTTTTTTTTTCATTTTTTAAAGTAATATTTACTCAGTTTTATACATTCTTTTTTAAACTCATTTAAACTATTTGAAGTTTTAATTTTATTCATCAATTTTTTGTTGTTTAAAGTAAAATTGTCGTTATTAAAACTCTTTTTTATCTCAATTTTTGTTGTTTTTCTTCTATTATAAAAATTTAACCAGCCAACCAATTCGTTAAGATATATTTTTTTACCTATAGAAACGTTATAAATACCTTTTGCATTATATTTTAGTAAATTAAATACCATTTCGCAAAATTTTTTTATTGATATAAAATCCTTATAATTATTTTTATTTTTGTAAATAAAACCCTTCTTTACTTGATCAAAAAAAATATCACTAAAGGTTTTGTGAATTTTTCTTTTATTTTTTTTTGGAGGACCTATAATATTTGCAACCCTTAAAATTAAAAGTCTATTATTTAAAATTTTACTTACTAACATTTCTGATTTTAGCTTATTTTTTGAATAGTTGCATTTAGGTCTAACCTTGTCACTTTCACTTATGTTAAATTTTGGCTTATAAACCTTTCTGGTGCTAATTATAACTAATTTTGATTGAAAATTTTTTATTTTTTTTGCAACTAATAAATCGTAGTCATTTTTTAGTTTATATTTTTTTTTTACATAATTTTTATTTATTGAGCAATTTATAATAATATCTAAACTGCTAAGAGATTTAATTGAGAGTTTTGTAAACATCTCAATACTAATTGATTTAACTTTTAAATTTTTTTTTTTTATAAAATTAAAAAGATTCGAACCGATAAAACTTCTCTTGCCTATAATTAAAATATTTTTTTTCATTTGATAAAAAGATTAACGATAAATGTTAAGAAATAGTCTAAATTTTTTTGATATAAAATATTATTTTTTTTAAAAAAATACTTAACATATTCATGTGCTTGCTTTCTTCTTTTCCACCAAGGTATAGACAAAAACTTAAATTTTGATGAAACCATTTCTAGAGTTTGCCTATAATAAGTTAAATTTTCATTAATTATGATAGAATTTTTGCTAATTTGTTTTGTGTATAATGCTATTCTAAAATCCATCCATATATCTGAAAACAAATTAAAATTTATTTTCTTTAAAATTTTTTTAAATTCATTTCTTCTCATCGAAATACAGCTTTGAGGAGCAATATATGGCCAATAATTTTCTACAATTGGTTTTTTAATTTTTTTATTAATAATTTTTTTTTGATTATAAAATATCGGTAAATCAAAAACTGTCGATATTTTTTTATTTTTTTTGAAGGTTTCAATAATTTTTTTAATTTTGTTTGCCTTATAAAAATCATCACTATCTAAAAATAAAATGATATCTCCTGAACTTTTTTTAAAAGCTCTTTGATATGCTTTAATTTGGTTGAATGAACCTACGCTTGACCTTTTTTTGTTTTTTATAACTTTAATATTTTTATAATTTTTAATTTTTAAAAGAGATCTATCATTTGAAAAATCATCATGAAATATTATTTCGATATTTTTATATGTTTGATTTAATAATGAGCTAATACAATGTTTAATGTATTTATCATTATTATAATTGGCAATTAAAATTGATGCTTTTAAATTTTTCAATTTATCTTTCTTTTTTTTTATAGATATATTCAAATGTTTTTCTAAAAGGCATTTTTGATTTATAAATTAACTTAAAATTATTTTTAAGAAGCAATTTGTTAATATCATTAAATGTGTAATTTTTTTTTATCATACTATCATAATGATGTTCAAACATTAAAGTATTTACACAACTAATTTTTTTTCCAAGTCCTGTTAAAATTTCATACTCATAACCCTCAGTATCAATTTTTAAAAAATCTATTTTTTTAATTTTTTTTTTTTTTAAATAATCACTTAATTTTTGAATGTTAATTTTAAATTTTTGATAAATTTTTTTGTTTCCCCATAAATTTAATAACATGAATTTTCTTTTATAGTATTCTGATTTCTTATTAATTTCTTTAATTGTTGAAGATGAACTTTCTTCAAATTGTTTAAAAAATACTTTTTTATTTTTTGCTCCTAGTGCAATATTTTCAATACATATTTCAGAATTTTTAAATTTTTTTTTTAAAATTTTCTCTTTACTGAGTAAATATTTATAATTGATTTTACTTGCCTCAAACGAAATTATTTTTTTTACTTTAAAATTTTTTAAAAATAAATTTATAGATTCTCCTTTGTGTGCCCCCACATCAAAAAACATATTTATTTTATTAAAATTTTTTTTTTTTAGAAATTTAATTATTTTTTTTTGATAAAAAAAATCGATAAAACCAATTGCTAAAAGCGTTATAGTTTGCATTGTTATTTTATAAATACAATTTTTCCATTAATTTTTTTTATTTTAAGTTCAATTTCGCTACAATTTGATTTAGATATTATACAGTTGTTATAATCACTTAATAATTTGGTCATTTTTTGTTCAATACGAAAGTTATTTGAGTCCACAGAATAAAATACCTTTTGAAACGGTTCGTAATTGTAGATTTCGACCTCTTTTACTATTCTATTAATATTTCTACCTATAAAAATTGAGGCAGTTATAAATATTAAAATAAAACTGTAGGAAGTATATTTTTTAATATCTTCTTTTTTTGTCTGAAGCTTTAATGAAATTGGAATAAAAAATATTAAAGCAATTAATGAATAACCACCGTATCTTAACGCAGGATGATTAAAAAACCATTCTAAACCTAAAAGAAATATTATTATATATATTAAAAATGCATAATTATTTATTGGTAATATTTTTTTTGAAAAAAAATTCTTTTTGAAAAAAATAATTACAATAAGAATTAAAAAAATAAGTCCTAAAATAAAATCTAAAACCTTATTAAAAAAATACTTATCAATCCAATTAGCTACCCAATTAAAATTTTTTATATATTCATCTGGGTTTTCTACTCTAAAATTTGGAGTGGCTCCTGCTTTTGACCAAAGTTCATACCAATTATTCATCATTTGAACCTCTAAATCAGAAATACTCCAACTAAGGTTTGTAAAACAAGTAAAGCTTACTGGATAAATTAAACACCCAGTGTTAGCAAAATAAGAAAACAAAACTAATACAAAAGATGCTGAAAAAATTACAAAAAATTTGTTAAAAATTAAAAAATTAAACGATTCCAAAAGTTTCTTTTTTTGATAATAAACCAAAATTAATAATGGAACAAATAAAGTAATATATAAAACGTAAAAAGCTTTTAGAGAAATAATTATTGCAATAAGTAAATAAATATAAAAAAGATTTTCACTTTTAATTTTTTTTAAATCTTTTAAATAAAAAATTTCAATTATCAGTAAAAATATCAATATTTGTGCTGATCTATCTGTGCCATGTTCTGCAATTCTGTAAAAAAAAATATTAATAAAAATAAATGATAATAAACTCAAATAGTTTATATAGTTTATTTTTTGATTTTTTATTTTAGAAATAAATAAACACCCAATTTTTTTTATTAGAATTATGTTTACGAAACCAAGTACTAAAACTTGTGAAATATTAAATAAATAATATTCAATATAGGGCAAGTAAAATAGAGAATTAATATAAAATATTGACGAAGGTGTTCTAAAACCATGATTAAATTCACCAACACCAAAATAAAAACTATGTTGGGTTAAATAATATGTATAAGGGAAATGATAATAAGGAAAGTCATCATGATTTTTAAATAAAATTATTGAAATAAATAAACATAAAAATACTAATGACGAATAAATTATTTCTTTTTTAAATTTTTTTAATTTTCCTCTAATAAAAAATATAAAGAAAAACAAACCAATAACCAAAACAATACTATTATGAATTTGTGAATGGGCTAAAAATAAATTACTTAGATATGAATAAAATATAAGTATATATATACCCAATAATCCTATATAACCTAGATTATCGTAATGTATTTTTTTATTTATTAATTTTGAAAAAATTAAACCGTAACCTAATGCAGAAAAAATAATTATAAAATAGTATGAAAAAAATAATAAAAAATTATACGACATTCGATATTTATATAAGTTTTAATACATTAAAACATATTTTTATATTTATTTTATAAATTTTATTCTATGCAAAAATCTAAGTATTTAATCATTTTAATTTATTTAGTTTTATTATCAGCTTTTTTTTTAAATGCAGATCCAAATGGAGGTGCTTTTAAAGATTATCAAAATCATCTAATTTTAATTAAAGATTTAAAAGAAAATTTTATTAAAACATTATTTAATTATGATAACTATGAAACTAGACACTCTCCAGTATTTTATATTTTTTTATCCTTTTTTTATTCTTTGGAAATACCTGACAAAATTATAAGATTAATTTTTTTACATATTGGTATTTTATTACCAATTATATTTTATAAGTGTCTCAAACTAAAATTTAGCTCCACGGATAAAGAAAAGTTAGTTTTGTTTTCATGTTTAATTTTATTGTCACCTTCATTTTGGTCTTTAACTATTTGGCCAGATAGCAGGATTTTTGGTTTATTATTGTTTTGTGTAAGTATTTTATATTTTTTAAAGTTTAAAGAAGATGAAAAATTAAGTAATTCAATTAAATGTATTATATCCTATTCAGTAGCATCATATATAAGTCCTAATTTCGCAGTTTTTTCAATTTTTTATTTTTATCATTTTTTTAAAAAATTTAGATTTAACAAGGAGATATTATTAATAATTGCAACAAATATTGTTTTGTCATTACCAGCTTTTTTATATTTATATTCACTAGATAGTATATTTTTAATTAAATCAGCTGTACCTTCAAATGAAATCCAAAGCTCAGACTTGTTTAATATATCAAATAAAGTTTTGGTCATTAGTTCAATAATATTTTTTTATTCTATACCTTTTTTAATTGCAAAAAGTTTTGATATAGAAAGGCCCAATATAATTTCAATAGTTTTAAGTGTAATACTTTTAATTTTATTTTCTTACAACTTTAATTATAATTATTCATTTACTGGTGGTGGGATTTTTTTTAAGTTATCTAATTTTATTGCAAATAATAACTATTTATTTTTTTTAGTATGCTTCTTTTCAATAATGTTATTGGTGAGTTTGATTAAATTAAATTTTGAAAATTTTATAATTATTTCTTTACTAATTATAAGTAATCCACAATATACAATTTATCATAAATATTATGACCCCCTTATTTTAATATTATTTGCATTGTTATTTAATATAAAAATCAATCAAAAAAAATTATTCAATTTTAATAGTTTAATAATTTTCTACTTACATATAGGATCCTTTTTAATATTAAATTTCTTAAAATGAATGAATTAACTCTCATAATACCTGCAAAAAATGAATCGGAAAGTTTACCTGAGGTAATTTCTGAATTAGAAAAGTTTAATTTAAATTTAAATGTTGTGCTGCATGAATCAGATATTGATACAATTAAATCTATTGAAAAGTTTAATATAAAAATAGTTTATCAAAAAAATTTTGGCTATGGAGATGCCTTGATCGAAGGAATTAAAAACTGTAACACAGAATACTTTTGTATATTTAATGCTGATGGCTCATTTAGACCTGAAGAAATAGAATTAATGAAAAAATCTATTAATCAAAATAATTTAGATTTTGTTTTTGGTTCAAGATACCAATCCAATTCAGGTAGTGAAGATGATACAATAGTTACTTTAGTAGGTAATTATTTTTTTACTTTTTTAGGAAATTTAATGTTTAGACTAAATATTACTGATATTTTATACACATTTGTATTAGGTAAAACGAAGTTAGCTAAAAAATTAGATTTATCTCAAAAAGATTTTACTATTTGTGTGGAATTACCGATAAAAGCAAAAAAAAATGATATGAGGATAGGTTCTAGCAGTTGCTACGAAAGAAAAAGAATAGCTGGTAAAAAAAAAGTAAAAGCTTTTAAAGATGGACTTTTAATTCTTATACATATGTTTAGGCTATATTTTAAATAATGGAAAAAATAATAAAAGTTTTTGATGAAAACAAATATCATTATTTTCCTATATTTATAATATCTTTCTTTCCAGTATTATTTTTTTTTGGATCTGGAGTAGTAAATTTTTTTATTATTGTTTTAGATATTATATTTTTATTTGAAATTATTCTAAAAAAAAAAACGCACGTACTAAATAATATTTTTTTCTACTTGTTTGTTATTTTTTGGTTGATTTTATTGGTAAATTTATTGTTCTCTATTAATGTAAATAATTCTTTAGGAAGAAGTATTGGTTTTATTAGATTTACTATTTTTGTATTCGCAATTAATTATTTCATTAATTTTGAAAATCAAAAATATAGAAAAATTATATTTAATTTTTGGACTATAATTTTTCTAGTAATTTCTTTTGATTTAATTTACGAGTTTATATTTGGACAAAATATTCTTGGTTTCCGTTCAAATATGCCTGGAAGATTATCAAGCTTTTTTAATGATGAGTTAAAAATAGGACATTTATACTCTGCATTAATTTTTATTATATTAAGCAATTTATTTAGTTTTAAAAAAAATAATTCAAATATTAAAAAATTTTTTTTTAATTATATTGATTATTTTCTGATTTTATCTTTTTTAATAATCGCATTTATAATAGGAGAAAGATCAAATTTTTTAAAAATATTAATTATTTTGCCAATATTTGTAATTTTAGTAAAAAAATTAAATTTATTAAAAAAATTAATTTTTTTAGTATCATTTTTATTAGTAATTTTTACAATATCAGCAAGCAATGAGATTTATAAAATTAGATTTTGGAATAGGTTAATTAAACCAATTATTTATAATCCAATTAATTTTTTAAATAATACAAGATATGGTCAACATTACTCTGTTGCGATTGATGTTTTTAAAAATAATAAATTATATGGTGTTGGTTTAAAAAATTACAGAGAAGAAGTTAAAAAAGATATTTATAAAAATGATTCTTCTCGTAAAAGAATGGCATCTATACATCCTCATCAAGTACATTTTGAATTTTTATCTGAACTAGGTTTAATTGGTTATGTTTATTTTATAATATTTTTCTTAATCACTATTCAAATTTCGTTAAAAAATTATTTAAAAAATAAAGATAATTTTCAACTTTCTGCTTTACTTTTTGTTACTGTAAGTTTGATTCCTTTGATACCAAGTGGAAGTTTTTTTACAACTTATTCAGCAGCGTTATTTTGGCTTAATTTTTCAATAATGATGCCCTCTATAATAAAAAACAAAGCAAAATAATTTAATAATTAACTATTTTTAAATTTTTTAATTTTATTCGAGAGTAATTTTACATAAACAAACACATAAATAATAATATTAAATAAAATTATAAATACCTGAATTTGAGAATTGTAATAAAATTGCATTGCCAAAGTTAATGAAAAAAAATTATAAAAGTTAATTAAAATTCCAGATAACGAATTAAGATACCTTTTATCTATTTGATATTTTTTTTTTAGTGTATAAAAAATTAACTGATGTAGGTGATTTGTGTCTGGATTTATTGGTGATTTAGAAAATCTAATTTTTCTAAGTATAGAGAATAAATTTTCAAAGGCTGGATACCACAATAAAGATATAATAAAGAAAGGTGATATATTTGAATTTATTTGATGTATTTCAATTAAAAAAATAGAAAACAATAAACCTAATAAATAAGATCCACTATCACCTAAATAAAGTTTATTAAATAAATTAAATATAAATAGTATTATTAATATTTGAAATAAATTTTTTATATTTAAATAACTGCCAGTATCTATTCCGTGAGAACCTAAATTAAAGATAACAAATAAAATTATTAAAAAGTAACCAATACTTAAAGAGTTAACTCCATCAATAAAATTACTTCCATTAACTATAATCAGAATACAAAAAGTTGTAAAAATAATCTGAAATATTTTATCTTTTAATAAAAAATCTAAGAAAATAATTCTAGTATAAGAAACATACACTGAAGCAACATAAACAGAAAAAATAATTATAATTAATTGTAAAATTAATCTAAAAATAGGTGAATTAATTTTTTTTATATCTGAAAAAAAACCTAATAAAAAAATTAAAATAAAGGCAATAAATAAGTAATAGCTATTAGTATTTAAATAAAAATAAATTAATAAAATTAAAACTAGTCCACCTGATAGAGGTATGTCTCCGTCAGATACAAAGTTTTGATGATTAGACCCAGTAGAATTATAAAGAATTTTTTTATTATTTAAAAAATAATTTATTAATAAAACTAAAATTAAAGTATATATCAAAATGAACATTAATATTTTTTAAATTTGTTATCTTTTCTTAGATAATTAATTGATAATAATAATAAATAAAATAATGATTTAAAAACACTAAATTTCATATATTTATAATAAACTTGAAATCCATCAGTTATTTTTTGTATTACAGAAGATGACAAAGAATCGTCAAGTTTTCTCCATTGAGTTAAGTATTTTTTTATTGGATAAAAATTTATATTTTTTTTTGTTATTTTAAGCCAAAGTATATAATCTTCCTTGGTCTTAGTTTTGCCGAACTCTATATTTTTTTTTATTATATTTTTTCTTAATATTACAGTCGATAAACCTATATCGCATGAATATAAGAGATTTTTAAAATTTAAATAATTTGCATCTCTATAATCAATAATTTTATTATGATCATTAATTAAGTTATAAGAAGTATGTGATATTTTTATATTTTTTTTTTCCATAACATTTATTTGTTCTTTTAATTTATTTTTTTTCCACAAATCATCAGAGTCTATAAAGGCTATATATTTTCCTTTACTTGTTTTAATTCCTTTATTTCTAGATTGGCCCGCTCCAATATTTTTTTCATTTATTATTAATTTAATTCTTCTATCTTTTTTTTGAATTTTTTTTATTAAAGTTAAATCTTTTTTTTCCTCATCATCATAAATTATAATAATCTCAAATTTTTTATATGTTTGATTTAAAACTGACTTTACTGAGCTCCAAATATATTTCTTTTTTTTATAATAAGGTATGATAACACTAACTAATGCCATAATTGAAGTTTAATACAATTCTATATTTAATAAACTAAAATGAAAAAAAAACTATTAATTTTTATGCCATCAATTGAAGGTGGTGGGGTTGAAAAAAATTTATTTATAATATCAAATTTTCTTGCAAAAAAAATCAGTAAAACTACCATTATTACATCAAATTTAAATTTTAAAAAAAAATTTAAAAATCAAAAGATAATTACTCCAAAATACAAATTTAGTAAATCTGACGGAAGATATAAAAGATATTTTTTTTGTATTTATGAGCTTATTAAACAAATATTATATCAAAAAAGAAATTTAGTTGTTTTAGCTTTTCAAGCTAACCTATATTGTGCAATTATATGTAAAATATTTAATGTAGATATTATAACTAGATCTAATAGCTCACCTTCAGGATGGTCAAAAAATTTTATAAAAAAAATACTGTTTAGTATATTACTTCGAATACCTAAAATAATTATCGTAAATAGTATAAAATTCAAAAATGAAATAAAAAAAAATTTTGGAATAAATTCTTTATGTATTTATAACCCTTTAGATAAATATAATGTTATTAAAAAAAGTAAGGAAAAAGTTAAAATAAAATTTTTTGATAAAGAAAAAAAATCTTTAAAAATTATATTTGTTGGTCGACTAGTTGATCAAAAAGATCCTTTAACCTTTTTGAAATCTTTAGTTATTATAAAAAAAAAAATTAATTTTAAATCGCTGGTATTGGGAAGGGGTATATTGAAAAAAAATATGTTAAATTTTATAAAAGAGAACAACTTGATTAATTGTGTCAAAATAATTAATTTTCAAAATAACCCTTATAAGTATATCTCTAGATCAGATTTGCTTGTACTTACATCAAAGTTTGAAGGTTTGCCTAATGTATTACTGGAAGCGCAAGCATTAAAAAAACCAATAATTTCATCAAATTGCCCAACTGGTCCATCTGAAATATTGTTGAATGGAAGATGTGGTAGCTTATTTAAAATTGGAAAGCATAACGAATTAGCAGATAAAATTATCTATTTTTATAATAATAAAAAAATTTCTAAAAAAAAAATTAAATTGGGTTACAAAAATTTATTTAGGTTTGATTATAATGAAAATCTTAATAAATATTTTCAAACAATTAAAAAATATCTTTAAAGGATAATTCTTTATGAAAAAAATATATTACTGGTGTCCATTTATTGACAAGGTTGCTACCGTTAAAGCAGTAATTAATTCTTGTGAGGGTTTGCTGAAATATACTAAAAATAAAATTCCTCATATTATAGATGCAGCTGGAGAATTTTATGATTTTGAAAAACCTTTGAAAAATAAAAATATTTCATTAATAAAATTATCTAAAAACTCATATATAAAAAAATTACCTAAACATGGATTTATTTGGAGCAGGCTTACTTATTTAATAATTTTTTTTTTAAGCTTTAATAAATTAAGAAAATTATTAATAAATGAAAAGCCTGATTATTTGATCGT
>CEUZ01070515.1_pt1 | contig 13388 bp, 16 predicted proteins | sample 361511 | NCBI WGS metagenome assembly CEUZ01 (sample SAMEA2622822, study PRJEB7988) | marine metagenome | biome: marine biome (ENVO:00000447); feature: surface water layer (ENVO:00002042); material: "saline water (ENVO:00002010), including plankton (ENVO:xxxxxxxx)" | depth 5 m
GGACCCGGGTGCAAATCCCGGCCCGTGCTCCAAAATTTACAATTCTGAGTCACTGCTCTTCCAGTATTTCCACACCTGATTTCTCTACAGTATTTGTAGGGACAGGCCCGTACTTGTTTTCTTCTCCCTGACCTTCCCCAAAGATACATATTAGCCCGAAAACTAACGCTGCAATCGGTCCAATCATTGGGACTATGGTCACTAGAATTACCCAACCCGTGAACCCAAGATCATGAAGTCTCCTGACTAGAACTCCCAAATATGCAATCTCAAGAGGGATGAGGACCAAGCAGAAGACGGGAGATGGCGTACTCAGGTCAGATTCAACGTAGTATCTGCCATCCATCATTTCATCTAAAGTCGCTTGCTGAATTATCGTATCAATCATCATCCAGGCAATCCCAACGTTACAGATTACATAGAGCAATAGAAACCAGTTGTACTCTGATCGTGAAGCCCTGCCTTTGAACAGGCCAAGACTCAGTCCCTTTCGAAAGCAGGTGCTGACAGAATCTCCCATGGACATGGAAACGGTTGGCCTGGCACCACCCCCAGCCCCTCCATATGTACCATCGAAAACAGTTGTAACTTCCTCTGTATCTTCTTTCATGAACAGGAATCATATTGACTTGACTTCAAGGTTGTCCCGGCAGTAGTCGGAAAGGAGCCCCTTTGAGAGAACACCTCTAAATTACAATCAAAACGGAAGTGAATCGACATTCCCGCCTGAGAGAATCACACCGACCTTGTCTATTCCTTCTAGAGCCTTGAACTCAGGCGTTAGAACAGCGGCCAGTGAGGCAGCCCCACTTGGCTCCACGACCATTCCAAGATTATCCATAATCAGGCGCATCGCTTCGACGACCTGCTCATCAGTGACCCTGATGATAGTCTCCAGATGGTCTCTGATGATAGGCCAGGTGTGCTCGCCCATACTAGTAAGAAGCCCATCACAAATCGTGTCAGGACCAGTCTGCGGCAGAAACTTCCCCGCCTCGAGAGATCTGGCAGCATCGTCGGCACCCTCTGGTTCGGCACCGAAGATGCGAGTATCGGGGTGCAGAGCTCTTGTGGTCACACTGGTCCCCGACATCAGCCCTCCTCCTCCCACCGGGGAGACGATGGCATCCAGATGACCTGCCTGCTGGAAGAACTCGAGAGCGGCAGTCCCCTGTCCTGCAATCACGTTCGGGTTGTCAAACGGGTGGATCAGAGTAGCACCCGTCCTCTCGATGATATCACCAGCAGTGGTTTCTCTGGCTTCCAGAGTGGGCTCACAGAAGGTAATCTCGGCACCTTGGTTATTGACACCTAGCACCTTGATTCTGGGAGCGGTTTTCGGCATCACGATGTAAGCATCAATCCCTCTGTTCTTAGCCGCCATTGAGAGAGCCTGTGCGTGGTTGCCACTACTGTGAGTGCAAACACCGTCTTCGGCTAAATCACCTAGCATAATCACAGCATTCGTAGCCCCTCTGAACTTGAACGCCCCGATATGTTGCAAGTTCTCGCACTTCATCAGTACCTGCCTGCCAGCAATCTTGTCGATTCCATCGGCAGAGACTACAGGAGTGCGCTTCACGATGCCGTCTAGGCGTGCAGCGGCGGCGAAGACGTCCTCGATACTGATTGAGTACTCCACGAATCTCGCTGTGAGATGTCACTCATGACTCCATCGCTGCGCGGATTTCAAGCGCAGACACCACCTCGTCGCGGTATGGAGGCGCCGCCCGCTCCCGAATGGAGGGTCCACGCAGCCATCGGAAGCATCCTATTGCTAGACACTCTGACTCTCAAATGGGCTCCCGCAGGACCGTGGGACGCTGAGTCGTTCACTTTGGGTGTAATGGGGCTCACTGGTCTTGTTCTGCTATACATGACTTGGTACAGATTGACTTTCAAGCGCAAGGGACTGGTTCCTTGGATGGATCTTTGGCAAGACCCAGAAGGTTCCTCGAGGAGTGTGATGGCAGCGGGGCTTGCCATAATCGCTGCAGCATGGCTCGCTGGCAATGTTATCGAGGACGCCCTGCCTAAACCAACCGGTCTGATTCTGACCCTTGTCGGCCTACTGGTACTACTCAATGGAGTGTACGTCTATCTGAGCGTTGGCGCTCTTTCTGACACGGAGTAGTCAACGTTGACCGGGCTTCCAGAACTGCAAGGGCAGAGGAGACTCCCCTTGCATTGCCCTGAAAGCGAGATGATCCGCTCTCTCGTTCCACCTATGCCCGCGATGTGCGCGCACATGCTCGCCCCTCAGACCTCGTATCGAATCAGCCTCCTGCCACAATCCCTTAACCGAATCTGCTAGGTCTTGGTTGGCTTTGGCCCGCCACTCACCCGAGGCGATATTGAGAGCGTATTGCGAATCTCCTCTGATTACTACGACACCTCCTTCTGGTTGAGTCAATATCCATCTAGCTGCATGTGCAATCGCAGAGAGTTCTGCAGTATTGTTTGAACCAACCTCAGCCCCTAGAAAATCACCCGCTGAAGGGTCCGTGACCACGGGCCCTGAACGCTCGGCGATGACACTCCCGCCTCCGCGACCAAGCCCACTATCACCGTCCACTACGCAGAAACCCCATCCTGCGGGAGTTCTCGCTGTGACGTTTTGATTCTCCTCACACGACCCGTCGACATAGATGTGTAGAGGAGATTCTGCCATCTTCACTCTCCAATCAGGCCAGAGTAAGTAGCCGCGTCGAGCAGGCCTTCGACTTGAGAAGCATCGTCAATCTTGAGAGCAAAAATCCAACCCTCGCCATACGGGTCCTGATTGATTGCCTCTGGCGCGTCCTCAAGTGTCTCATTCGACTCGACAACTTCTCCAGCCACTGGAGCATAGATCTCACTGACTGATTTGACAGACTCTACACTGGCACATGGTTCCATGGCGCCAACCTTGACGCCAATCTCGGCCAATTCGACCCATACCACATCTGTCAATGCGTCTTGTGCGTAGTCAGTAATGCCAACTACGGCCCTGTCGCCATCAATTCTAATCCATTCGTGAGACTCAGTGTAATACAGTTCGCCGGGTACTTCGCTCATGTTTCTCGTCCCTCGGTACTACATTCAGGGAGTGAAGGTTTCGATGCTCACTCTTCCTCCCCGAGCGTCTTCTCAAGATGGTCTTTCTCCATTTCTGCCCACGCTGAACCCATACTGGAGACATCAGCCTCTCGCTGTTCTTGGCGCAACCGCTCCAGCATCTCACCCTCCTCCTCGCGGCTGATGAGCGAATCGAATCTGGAAGAGCCGTGAGGCTTGTCTCCTAACCAGCCGATATATGCTTGGAGCAAGGTGGCGAGAATTGCTAATCCAGCGAACAGAGGGGCGAATGAGGAGTCCACCGGTGATTCGTCTGCGAGCAGTGAAATCCTGCCCTCAGCGAGTGAGAGAGCAGCCAGCAGATACAACGGCACTGCGAACCCTATCAGAACTCTGCGAGTTCGACCTGCCGGGGAATCCATGATGCGCAACGGCATTCCACGCATAACTTGACCGCAGACTCACGGCTTCTCGCTAATCAGCTTGAGGACCTTGTATGGAAGCAGCGCTCGGTTGACCGGAGTGACTTCGAGGATTCGTCCATCGTCGCGCCTTCGAATATCTTGTAGAAGTGGGTGACGACTCTTCTTGTGCAGAGTCAACAGAGTTGGCATATCATATTCCAAAGCCTCTCTAACTGCGTCAACGAAACCCTCACTCTCAACGGTGAACTTGCCAACCTCGTCAACTACCAACACCTCGCAATTGCCAACCGCGTTGCGAATTGCCGGGACACCAACCCTGTCGATTTCAGTTGGATCGATACCGTATCCGAGAATCCTGGTTCGCGAATCTATCTCACGGTGAGCCATCACTCCACTCTCTCCTGTGGCGATGTCGATGCAGGCGTAACCAACACGCTCACCGTTCTCGATGATCGCTTCACTTCTCATCCCACCAATGACGCTTGATTCAGTACTCGCCCCTTTCTCTTCGACCAGCATGCTGACGACCTTGTCCAGCACGGCTGACTTGCCTGAACGAGGCAGCCCAGTGATGCCAATCTTCGGATTGATTCCCATTACTTCTGCCTCTTATGCCAATGCTTGCGCGATGGAATGCTCCGCTTACTGAGCCTTAGGATAATAGACTGTTTGGTCAAATGTTGGGATTTTTCAGAGAAATGGAATCGTTTTTCCTAGAAATGATACAAAGCAGCGAGTTTACTGCCTCAATTCGTAATTCAGGGTACCATCCGTGGAAGGCGGAGGAAGAGGCAGCCTCTCAATCTCGTAGTTGTTGACATTGTTGTTGGCAGCCCAAGCCCTGGACCAAAGGTCCAGAGCATCTGAATTAAGTTGCTCAGCTAGAGAAATCAGACCTTCATCCACGCCCCCGTGCTCCTCTGCCAGACCATCTAGAACGACCTCTGGCAATTCTAGGTAGTTTACCGAGTTGCCCAGAACACAGTCAGGTGGCACTACAGCCCAGCGAAGACGACGCTCCTTCTGTGCGTTCACGATGGCTTGACAGGCCACTCTAGACACACCCTTCGCTTCGAGGGGACCACTCCAGAGAGCATGCACTCTCTCGGTAGCCCCATCTTCGATGCTGGCTTCATACGCCGGGTGATGGATACTGACTCTACCGTCATTGAGTAGGAAGTGACTGCCCCTGATGAACGGAACTCCGTCACTATCTTCTCCCCACCTCTCGATGTCAGAGGACCACTTTGATTGGTCGACCTCGCCAACCCTGACTCGAATTGGCTCATCGCTTGGGTTGAGCCAGTTGCCCTCCTCGCCAAGTCGGGGTTGATCTGCTAAATCTCCAATCGCCTTGAGTACAGCTCTTCGGTCGAACTCATCACGCGGCATGCGAGGTACAGCCCAAGTCATGTCAGTCCAGACCGACCAAGGTCCACGTTCCATCTCAATGAAAGGAGAACTGCTGTCTAGACCTGTCTTGGTGGAGATATCATCGGCCCTTAGTGGTCCGAAACTGGTCATCATCTCGGTCTTGCCACCGACCTCTATTCCAATCACTGTAACGCCCTGCGAGGTACCCGGGAAGATTCTCTGAGGCTCTGGGAAGGACCACGATGAGACCCACTGATTCTGTTCTACTATCATCTTACGAAGAGCCACACTGCTCTTCTCTCTTAGGACTGTATCGGGCACAATCATACGCACCTTACCACCCTCTGCGACGAGTTGAAGCGCTCGCTCGATGTACAACCTGTACAAGTTCACATTACCTCTCAGAGCGGAGAATCTCTTGCTACCATCATCTTCAGTAGTATTGCGCAGCGCCCTAGACAATTTCTTCCTCAATTGGCTTCCTTCGGGATGCCCTCTGAATCTATCCTTAATTCGCAGCCAAGGGGGTCGGCTGATGAGTAGACGAGGAGCCTCCTCCCACGGCCAATCATCTCTCAAGGCGTCGACTTGTCTGACACTAGACTCTAGAATCTCCTCAGCCTCTTTGCGACCTAAGTGCTCGTTGTCCCCATCTCCTTGCAAGTCTACCAAGCCAGAGCGCGCGAGCACTAGCAACATTCGCCTGCGAGCGCAAGTCACTGCGATTTGCGAAGGATCCGCCATTTGTAGCCCGCGCAACAATCGAACAGTATCCTCACGGGCTTGCTCGGCGGACAGGTCTTCACATCTAGAAACATGGAATCTGATTAATCGACTTGGGACAACGCCACCAGAGACCGCCGGATCACAGAAAGGAATGGGAATTCCAGTACGAGTTACCTCACCAGCCTCAATAGCACCCTCGGAAGCCTCCTCAGAGCCGCTGAGAGCACTCTGATTCAACTTCTCAGCGTAGGCTCTGAATCCCGGCGGCATTGCCGCCAGAGACAGTGTCGCTGGGGGCTCATTAGTGCTATTTGAGCGGCCCTTTATCTCGTCCGCCAGAACTGCACGAACCAGTCTGTCAGGAGTAGAGTAGGCACCTCTAGGAGAGCGCCCGTCGCTGACTGCCTCGTATCGGGCCAGTAAATGCTCTAGCACCGCCCCCGGATCTGAGATTAGGCCAGCTGGAAGGGTAGGCCAAGAGCCTGGCATAGTCGCAGCAATAGGGAGTTTGTGGAGTACCGCTTCTTCCCATGAATCGAGCCATCTCTCAAGTTGCTCTACACGATCTGAACATACATGATCGAGGCGTGCATACCATCCCGAGGCGACACTTGACATGGTACTACGTTTGGCCGAATCGCTGCCCTTCTTTGAAGGGCACGGTCGGTTGTTGAATCGGTCAATCGGTGAACTCAACTGTTCAGTCCGAAAGAATCCTCTTCCAGCTCGATGATTACTCGTCGGTGGAGAAGGTAAGCGACCGCCTCATCAATCTCGTCCGTTCTGATTCCAAAACCCTCTAATTCGGCTACCAATCGGTCGAAATGTAGCTGTTCTTCACCACCCTCAATCGACTCTTCAATAAGCCCTAGTATGTGCTCTGAGACGATGGCTAGGAATGGGTCATCATCTGCATCAAGGGAACCGAAGTCAACAGCAGCATCACCTTCTGCCTCGGCTTGCTGTGAACCCTCTTGCTGAGAATCCTTCTCGTAGACATCAAAGAGATTTTTCTGATGAGGGTCCATCCAAGTCGAACGCTCTACGACTTCGCGCTGTCGCCGGAGCCTCTTGACCAAAGTCTCGATTCGGTGCAGCCTCTGCTCTAATCGCAACCTCTCTCTTCCAAGATGGCTCTCTACTAACTCCAATTCTTCTGATGCTCTTCGGTCCAACCACTCGGAAAGATCCCATGACGGATCCAGCCTGAGCATAGTCTCCCAGAGCCTCGCTACAGATTCAGGTAGTGACCTGACGTCTATTCGTGGGCTTCCACTTCCATCCTCGGGCTGACGGTCCATGTTACATTGGTTCGTATTGACCGTCTATCAAGTATCGCTTCAAACCGGCAGAGAATCCGAGGGTTGGATTGATGAATGAAAAGCAAGTGCCGGGACCGTGAGCCGATACCGTCTGACTGTTCTACCCGGCGATGGCACGGGGCGAGAAGTTATCGTAGAGGCGATGCGCATAGTCGAGACCCTAGAGGCAAACAGCCCGCTATCCTTCGATGTGACCGAGATTCCGTGTGGCGGACAATACTATCTTGAGACCGGTGAAGAGTGGCCCGAGGGTTCGTTCGAGCATTGCAGAGACAATTCCGACGCAATCCTTCTGGGAGCGATTGGATGGCCCGACGCGAAGTTGCCTAACGGGGACAATGCGGGCGCACAGTGTATTCTTGGCCTAAGGTCCGGGCTCGATCTCTATGCCAATGTTAGACCTGTCAAACTCTATCATGGAGTCCAACACAAGGTACACGGAGTATTCTCCGATGTTTGGGAGTCCGATTTGGTTGACATGGTACTAATCAGAGAGAACACTGAGGGACTGTACCACAGCCTGCTTAGACGATCCGCCCAAGCGGCAGTGGGTGCTAAGGATGAACCGATTACAATTGAGAAATTCCCTGGTCTAGAGGGCGAAGTCGCTTGGGATCCAAGACCGATTTCGCGCCACGGTTCAGAGAGAGTAATTAGATTCGGATTCGAGCTCGCTGCTCGCAGAGAGAGCAGGTCTGGAACCAGTCAGAATGTGACCTGCGTCGACAAGAGTAACGTTCTGCGCGGATGCAGATTATTCAGACAAATTTTCAATGAGATATCCGAGGAATATCCCGGAACCAATGCAAACCACGCATTCATCGATGCATTCACCATGTGGCTAGTCAGGGACCCAGAGGACTTCGACGTGGTCGTCCTACCGAACATGTTCGGTGATATCGCAACCGATCTCGCCTCAGTACTGCAAGGAGGACTAGGCATGGCGGCCAGCGCCAACATTGGTGACAACCACATGCTGTTCGAACCCGTACACGGCTCGGCCCCGAAATACGCAGGTCAAGGCAAGGTCAATCCAATCGCTGCAATCTCCTCTGTTCAACTCATGCTGGATAACCTAGGAGTACGTCACGATGATGATGACGCCACAATCTGTGGCGAGATTCTCGAGGCAGCCTTAGCATCACACCTCTCTGAGGGAGGTGTGACGACCTATGATTTGGGTGGAGATGCCAGCACGACCGAGGTCGGTACCGCAATCGCCGAGCGCTTAGAGGCCCTGCTGAAAGAGCAATACGACTGATTAGGCCGAAGCGCTAGCCATTACGGCAAGAGCATCGTTGAGAGCCGACGCATTGTCCCAGTCAGTCGGTTTTGCTTCACCTGTAACCACTTCAGATAACAGAATCGAAGCCGCCCTAGCAACTTCGTCCACTACTGTGACATTTGCAGTCATTGCAGTCCTAGATAATGGATTCAAATCGACCACTAGAACCTGTTTCCCTAGGTTGACAAGAGCCTCGCAACGATCACCATCTTCTAGTGGGACCAGTACAGCATCTGCTCCGCCAATTCCTTCACTGCAGCATACCGAGCGAGGCCCCTCTAGGCCCGGGATTGTATCATCCGGATTGCTACCTAGCAATGCAACCGAGGATACCGCATCCTTCCAATCTCCTTGCCAGCCATCAGGGGGGGACTCAGTCGCTACCTCCTCGGCTTGCTGTTCGAGTCTTGCTAGCAACCCAGATACTCTCTCAGGAGTTCTGTAGTACAGATTGACCTCTATGGGGCAACCCACTATTGCAGCTACACGAATCAAGTCCCGACCAGCCAGAACAACGGTGTTGCCGTTCACCGAGATTACAGGGTTGTCAGCAGCCATGAGTCTAGCAGCCATCTCGCGAATAGCCAATTTGGCCGAATCCGACGTCTTCTCTCCTAGCAGATAGTCGAATGCTTCTCCTCTGCCGTGGGCAATCATTGCAGATTCGGCCAGCAGACCTTCTGACGCTGCATCAACTAGACTTTGCCTAGCCATCAAAGATGCCTTGCGAGGATGACTGTCTGGAATTTCGCCCATCTAAGCACCTCTGAAAAGCACTGAGAAATCGGAAGGTGTTACACCCAAATTCAGACGACTGGAAGACACCACATCGACCCCACTGTCTGCCCATTTACTCAGGGACTCTATTGTAACTCCTCCTGAACCTTCGATAATGCAAAGCTCTCGCAAATTCTCTCGATCCAGTGAATTAACCACCTCTCCTGCCTCAACCGGACTCATGTTATCGAGCATCAGGACCAGCCTACTGGACCGTCCATTCCATGCTCTTGCAGCCGCCATCGCATCCTCGCCATTTCTGACTTCTATGGTGGTGAACGAATCATTCTCGACCGGTAGTCCAGAGATTATCCTAGAGACTGTGTCAGCCCAAGACTCTGCGGCTTCGGACAATGCTGCGATATCGTTCTCCTTGAACATCAAAGCATCGCCGCGATCGAGCCTATGTGTCAGACCCCCGCCAATGTGTATGGCCCATTTGTCGAGAAGTCCCCACGCGGACTTGCGGGTGGCGGCGACGCGTAGAGAACCCGCAACCTTGCTCCACTGCGAAGTATTGGTCGCAATTCCGGATAATCTGCCGACGAGATTGAGAAGAATCCTCTCGAGTCGGAGAACACTACGAGCAGGGCCTTGCAATAATGCTACGCAAAGTCCTGGCGAGAACTCTCCGCTTTCCTCAACTGACCACTCAATGGAGCAGTCAGGGAAATACGCCTCAAGAAGTCTATCTGCGGCTGAATTACCACACAATACTCCAGTTGATTTCGATATCAATTCGGCCTCAACAATCGTCTCTGGACCTCCTCCTCCTCCGTGCTCATCGGCCAGCATAGAGCCTACCCACCTGTCAATCGAATCGATGAGCATAGGCGAAGGCCCAGCCTCGGACCACAGCATCGCTGAACGGTCATGCGGCAACTCGCTCACACCACTACGTGTCGAAACCCCTCCTTCAAGGGTCCGAAACGTCATTTGACCACGCCTCTACCCGAATCCGATGCGCAGCATTGTCGTAGGGGGCGGAGTCGCGGGCTTGGCTGCCTCCGTGCAATTGGCAGCCGACGGCCACGAGGTGATGCTGGTAGAGCAGCGAGATACCCTTGGCGGACGCGTCAGGATGAGGGAGAAATCGAAGTGGCTGCTAGACCCGGGTTTACACCTTCTGCGACGCAAGGGTGCGATGAACCAACTTCTGAGAAAACTTCGAGCGCCCAGAGTGCTAGGTCAGAGGTGGAATAATCACAATTTCAACGCAATTGGATGCGACAAGAAGCGGGCGCTGGAAGTACTGACTGCGATGTCTGTTGGAAACCCTGCCAACAAGACTCCGCAATTCGTTATTCCACGCGGAGGGTGGTCAAGTCTAGTGGGCAGAATGATAGCAGCTGCAAATCAAGTCGGCGTGACTTTCAATCCTGGAAGCACCGCCGAATCACTCAATCTCAAGTCAGGCAAACTGACCTCAGTAAGCGTCTCCGGCAAGGATGTTGAGTGCGACGCAGTCGTACTTGCGACCCCTCCGAGTGTGAGTGTCAGGCTGCTGGAGTCGGCAGGACTGGACACTTCGCCACTTGATGCATGCATCGCGCACAGGGTGGCAGCCCTCGATGTGGCACTAGAGGGAAGGCCGATGAGGCCGTATTCAGGTCTGTTCGATGCACAATCAGGAGTAATCGCTGTGGACATGACTTCGCCGGATCGCATTCCAGAAGGTGCGGACCCTGATTCGTGCACTATTCTTCATGCAGTCAATTTGTCTGGCCACGGACCCGAAGCACTCGCTGAAATCAAAGAACTGCTGGATTCCCGCTGCTCGGGATGGCGAAACATGACATCGGTCAGACGCTCGACAGAATCTGTGATGCTACATCCATGCTCGCCCGAGCAGCGAGTCGATGCTTCACTACACATCCAAGCAGGAATAGGGCTGGCTGGAGCGCATGTGATTTCGGACTATCACCTGAGTGATGCTGCAGTGGATACCGGCAGGGCTGCAGCCAAGGCCCTCACGAAGAATCGCTGACATCCAGACTCGACTCGGCCGCGGCCAAACAGGCCAACAAATCGTCAACTGTCGAGCGCACAGTCTCCATCTTATCTCCGGAGACCGTGATTCTCAACTCAGCAGCATCGCCCTCGCCTGATATTTTGGCTTCAAACGAGTCTGGATCATCAGGCGAGATGGCTGCCAGCAGGCTGCGAGCACGATGCTCACTGCCGCACCAGACGATCTCAGCCTCAACTCCTGGCATATTCTCTACTCCACTATCAGCCATACTTGACTACCGAAGTCGAAACGCTCATCCACGAATTCACGAACTGTGAGCCCTCTTTGGGCACACAATCGCTTAATCCGCCACAGACTGTGCCTGACAACCCCTCCCTCCAGAGATTCGTGACTCTTGCCAACCCATTCAGTACCATGATACTCTCCCAGTATCGGAACTCTGGCTCTATGATATGAAGTGATGAAAATCGCGCCCGGCTCTCTCCATTCGATGAATTCATCCAACATCTTCTCAATATGTCCTTTGGATGCATGGCTCCAAATCGATCGAGCGATAAAGAAATTGAATTTGGCCCCAAAAACACCCAAATCAAAACTATCATTGTAATCGAAAGTTGGTACTTTTTCGTCCAAAGTACTCGACTCAATACAAATCTCCAACCCCGCCTCAAGCATTTCTCGGTTAGGCTCAATCCCAAAATAGCAGCCTGGATTGAGTTCAGGTATGACTTTCCTTCCTCCCCTGAGACAGCCACAACCTATGTCTAGAACTTTGGATTCCGGTTTCATTCCAAAGAACTTGAGAATGCCCAATTGTGAGTGCCCTGCTATGTCGAATAACTCACGTGGTCCGCCGATGAATGTTCCATTGGCCAAGAGCCTATCTACGACTCCTTCATCTCCTCCTGAAACCACATCGGAGCCATGCACAGAGAGTAATTTAATCCTACTACAACCTATCAGTCGCGTCAATCCCAACTATAACCCATTCACTAAAACTCATCAATGGAGACCATCGCGGTTGAACTATGTCTGGATGGATGCCGCCAATGATTACATCTGAATCAGTTGCTTCTGGCCATCCTGACAAACTCTGCGATGTAATTTCGGATGCGATTCTCGATGCTTGCCTGAGTATTGATTCCAATGCGCGAGTAGCCGTCGAGACCCTAGTTAAGGGAGTTGAAGGAAAGGCAGCAATCGTTCTCGCCGGTGAAGTCAGTCTGAATGGGGAAGCCCCGGACTACGAGTCGGTAGCGCGAGACACCGCTGCTTCAATCGGTTATGACGACCACACCATTGGTATGGATTCCACCTCACCTGAACTTTGCGAGGTTCACACATTCATCACGACTCAGTCGCAGTACATCAGCCAGGGAGTCGACGGCGACTTGGATTCCCAAGGAGCCGGTGACCAGGGCATCATGTTCGGGTTCGCATGCAATGAAACCGAGGACACCGATGAGTTGAGAGGCCGACACTTCCCGATAGCAGCCGCCCTGTCTCAGAGACTGACCCGACGACTCGACATGATTCAGGAGTCCGGTGAGATACCTTGGATGCGACCAGATGGTAAAAGCCAGGTATCCGTGAGATTGGATGATGACCGAATTGAGAATGGAGACGGGGGGCGTTACCCTCAGAACATCGACACAATCGTCATCGCGGTACAGCACGCCAAGGACGCAGGAGGATTCTCACCGAATGAGGAAGCTCAGAGGGAGTTCATCCGGGAAACGGTGTGGGAGCAGGTGGTCAAGCATGCTATTCCAGAGCGCTGGCTCGAGGGATTCGATACCGCGAAGCTAATTGTCAATGGCACCGGCTCGTTCCCTGACCCTGGAGGCCCCTACTCGGATGCCGGGCTCACCGGACGCAAAATCATCGTCGACACATATGGCGGCGGAATGCACGGAGGAGGGGCGTTCAGCGGCAAGGACCCATCCAAAGTGGACCGCACCGCAGCCTACCATGCCAGATGGGCTGCCAAGCACGTGGTCGCTGCAGGTCTTGCCGACCGCTGCGAGGTCCAGGTCTCATACGCAATCGGGATAGCCAGGCCTGTGGGCCTACTCGTCAACACCTTCGGAACCGGGACAATCTCTGATTTGGAACTCTCGAGAAGAATCCAGAGCGCATTCGACTGGAGGCCCGCAGCGATGATTCGAGACCTCGACCTCAAGCGACCAATCTACCGGGTAACTGCATCAGGTGGGCACTTCGGTCGTAGCCCGACAGAGGAAGGGCACTTCCCGTGGGAGAGAATCCACGAAGATCGCATCGAGGCGCTACTGTCCTGAAGTGTACAAAATCCACTATTTCCGGACCTGTCCGGTCGCCGGTCTATGGTCACAGAGCCCTCTGACCTCCTCAATGGCCCCCAACCCGAAAAACTGGGACTGTCAAAATCCACAGTTGCAGAGCAGTTGGTTCGGGCTGAGAACAATATC
>CEUZ01038303.1_pt1 | contig 13379 bp, 13 predicted proteins | sample 361511 | NCBI WGS metagenome assembly CEUZ01 (sample SAMEA2622822, study PRJEB7988) | marine metagenome | biome: marine biome (ENVO:00000447); feature: surface water layer (ENVO:00002042); material: "saline water (ENVO:00002010), including plankton (ENVO:xxxxxxxx)" | depth 5 m
GAGAGAGGAGGCTGGTCCATATAGCCGCGCTAGATAGGCAACAAACGCAACCACAGTGCCTAGTGTCATAGCCTCTTGGAGTACGAGGGATCCCCCAATCCAGTACACCAAAGCAGGGCCCAATGTTCCAAAAAGACCGACTATCATAAAATACCAACGTCCAACCAAAGCTTGTCTTATCTGAAGCTTCATCACCACGGAGTTTTTAGCGCGAAACTTTTCCTTTTCCATTGACTCTCTGCCAAAAGCTTTCATCAGAACATAACCGCCAACGCTCAAGGTCTCTTGCAGAATGTGCGTAAGATCCGCCCGCTCCTGCTGAGTTTCCGAGGTAAGCGCTCGCCGTATCTTCCCAACCCTACGCGCAGGTATGATAAACAACGGAAGTATCAACACTGATACGATGGCAAGTGGCCAGCTCAGATAAAAGATCATAATCACAGTGCTCGTCAGTGTTATCGCCTGAGCAACGACATTGACGAAAGTACCAGTAACTACATTTTGTATACCAGCCACATCACTATCGAGACGAGATATAGTCTCCCCTGCCCTTGCATTCACGAAAAACCCCAAATGCAATCCCTGCAATTGAGCATAGAGTTGATTCCGAACGTCATACATCACCCCTTGGCCTATCCGATTGCTCAGGTAATTTTGCGCAACGCTAATCAATCCCGCTACAAGTGAAGATCCGAGCATACCCAGTGCCAAAAGGCTCAAAAGATACATGTCACTATCTGGGATTGCCCGATCGATAATACTTCGAATAAGCAAGGGAGATATTAAACCAAATATGGAACCCAGCAGTATGCAAAGCAAAATAAGCCAAGACTCTTGAGCGTATGGATGGAAATAAGCGGATATCCTACGTAAGTTTCCTCGGGTAGCAGACATCGGGATATTTTCTGAGGATTCAGTATCTAAGTCCCCTAGAGGTGCTCTCATTCTGTAGCTTCCCTGCGCTCACGACACGCTACAGGATCAGCGCAGCGTAGCATATACGAAGTTCCCCGATCTTCTTCCCAGGAAGGCTCATTGTCTGGAGGGGGCACCAATTTAATATCCTCACCAATGGTGCCGAGGCGTGCACACAAGTCACAACTCCCCCTCGAGTGTTCATATTTCAGTCTCAGTCGCCACAGAGAATCAGGGGCCATCACGTACTCCGATACGTCACGAAATGAGTGTTGTAGACTAACTTGCTCTGATGAATACCCTACTCACGAATCAGTACATTCCCCAAAGTACCAATATCACCAGCCGCTCCAAGTTCTTGGCGAGATACCGAGTCCGCGTGGTACACATATGTGGTATCAGGCTCAAGCTCTTCCATATAAAGAGCCTGCTCGTGACCCGGATAACGAATAGTCAAGGCATACCAACTCGTCCCCCCCAACATAACTTGTGCTTCACCAGCTTCATTGGTTATCGCATCAGAGCCTCCAGCCAAAGTTACCCTAGCGTTGCCGACGGGACTACCATCAGCTGCCATAATCCGTATGACACATGTGTCGCCAGTCACCTGCAATGTTTCCACATTTGCAATAACATCTTGCTCGTACTGTCCCGGTCTCTTCGGAATCATCCACTCAGGGCCATACTTTAATTCCAGATAATCTTCAGGCGGATCAGGCACTAAGAATTGAAGTCCGAGGAATTCAATATACCTAGGATATACATAAAACTTTGATGGAACAGCTACTCCAGGATAGGAGTAAACCTTCCCATCAAATTGGTACAGACAACTCCAATCAATCCGCACGTAATCCTTCATGAAAGAATGCGATAGGGCACTCCAATTCGGATTTCTTCGCACGTAGAAACCTTGTGTCCGAAAGACTTCAATCGCAGCATAAATTACTTCTGGACTGAGTCCATTTTCACCAATTATTGAGACTAAATCAATGTCATCGTCCCAAGGTATCAGTGCACTATCGCGGACTGCGCCCAAGCAGCTCCCCGAACTCAGTACAAAGGTAATGCCCAGCTGATCAAAGATATCCTTCACTTCTACAAGTCGATGTGCAGCTGTCTCAGTATCAACCGGAGGATTATATCGCAGACTATATTCCATGGCATTGGAATCTGTTCCCTGCCCACGTTCCATTTCCACCCCCTTTAATCATCCAGGCGCGATGCAGGCCTAAAGAATTATTGCTCCATATACTTGAGAAGAAACGTCCACATTAATTGGTAAAGAAGTCCAAGACGTTACCAAATCCACTACCATCCCGTCGATACAGCTCAGTGTAGCCGCATGCCTGACACGATATAGTTGCATATTTCTGGTTCTGTATATTTAAGAATCGTGATAGCCCAGATCCGGTTGTTCGGATCTCTCCCGTTGTATATTGGATTCCGCCACACTTTGCGCAAGAATAAGCCTGCTGTGTCATAACAACCCCCAAATTAGATATTAGAGTTCCAGCAATCTGAGTACAACTGATTGTACCATCACTTGTGAAGCCGCCCTCCGGAGGATAGTATGATCCCCAGATCATGCACACCCTGCACATCAAAAGTTAGGTTGGCCATCATCTAGGCTTCATCCTCCAGTCACATAATGCAGGACAAACATTGACCACCTAACATGCATCTACCTGTTTATCATGCCGTATCTTTGCTTCGAAAGGCACAACTATGTCGTGGATTACGCTCGCACTTCTCGGTGCAGCAATCATATCGATAGCAAATATATCAGACAAGACTGTAATCCATCGCTATGCAAAACATCCCCTCACGATACCACTAATGATAGGTATGGCAGGTACCATATCAGGCGTCATCTCATTCATGGTCGCGGGCATACCTTTAACAGCAACCATTGAAACAAACACCGTGGCATTGATTTCTGGCGGGTTTTGGGGACTGAGTGGAGTCATAATGATCAGGGTTCTCTTTAATCAAGAGGTATCCCGCACTATACCTGTTACACAATCCTCTCCAATTTTTGCAGCCCTGCTGTCCATGACGTTCTTGGGTGAAGATATATCAAACCTCCAGTGGGCAGGCATTATCTTAACTGTCGTGGGAAGCGTATTAATTTCCCTTCAGTTTCGGGACATCGGAACCATCTTTCTCGATAAATCGTTCTATTTTCTGATGTTTTCAGCTCTGGCGTTTGGCGCATCGAATGTTGTAGGGAAATACGTACTTGATGACCTGCCCATACTGTATACCCATGGGCTCAGGATGATGGGGTTCGGAGCAGTATTTCTTGTATTCACTCTCCGAGCGGTGCCCTTGAACGAAGTGAAAAGATTTTTTGCAAATAGGAGCCCAGCATTAGTGTTCGTCGGGGTTAATGAATTCATCACGGCAAATGTGGGGCTCTTGATTTTACTACGGGCTTTAGCTGAAGGCCCGGCATCATTAGTAATAGCGCTCATGGGCACAAGATCACTGTTCGTCATCCTTTACAGCACTGTCATAACTCTACTTTGGCGAGGATCAATTGGAGAACAATTATCACCAAGAACCATCCTTGTCAAAACATTTTCTGCAGCGCTAATCGTGATTGGAATCGCTGCCATCGCCATATAGCCCGATAGTTAGCGATGCCCTGGAACGAAACCAGAAAACCACATTTCTAAAATTAGGGACCTGACCGTACTGGCACCACTACAAGTCCTGCAAGAACCGATAAAATCGCTGCAAGTATCAATGCATAAGCCAAATCTATATCCCCAACCAACCCTGCGAGCACAGCTCCTAGTGCAGCGACTCCCTCACCCACTGCTGAAATTAAGCCAAGCACCGTTGATTCCCGATGTCCTATTCTTTCAAGCGCCATGGCCATGATGACCGACCGAATTCCCAGCATTGATAGCCCAGCGATTACCAAGAGGAAAAATATCACTACTTCACCAGAAACAAGGGTTATGACCCATGTGAGCAATCCCCCCCCAATCAAACCACCAACGGTCAATCCTTTCCTCCCAATTTGATCTGAAAGATGACCAATAAAAGGAAAGGCCACGCCACCTCCAATCAAGAATAAGGAAAATCCTAGCCCTGTCATACTTGAGGACAAGCCCTGAACATCCTGAAAGTACAACGGAGCCATACTCATAAAGGCGACCAACGCCATATTATGGAGAGTGATTGCAAGCAATACCGCTAAAGCACCCGGTTTCAGAACCAACCTCACCAAGGTACTAATGTCCGAGCGGCCTCGAAATGTTTGAGATGGACTTATAACCATTGGAGCCAAGCGAATAAATATCAATCCTAGGATAATAGTAGGGATGGTATTGATAACGAGTGCTTCGCTCCACGTGAAATAAGCAAGCAAGATTCCTACTAACAACGGAGCGGTTATCTCCGCGACTGTTCCGCCCGTCAAGTGCACCCCGAGAACGAATGCGCGCCGCTCTGGCATCCACTGCGTCATAACTCCCATAGCAACAGGGTGCCACGCAGCCGCACCAGCACTAGCAAGAGTTAGGCACGATACAACGATCCAATAGTCACTGGAGCCCGAAGCGATAAGCTGAGGAATAGATACCCACCAGAATGTTATCAGCAAAAAGGTGCCACGCTTCCCCCAATGATCGCCGATAAAACCTGCAGGAAGTTGAGAGATGCCAGATCCAATCTGCCGCGCAGCAAAAAGAATCCCGAGTTGAAATGGGGTAAGTCCCATGGCTATGGCCATGGGCGGTCCCAACAACCATAGTGCACCACCCCCCCAATCTACCGCTCCGTGCCCGATGGGAAAACCGATCAGGTACAACCACCGATGCTTTTTACTAGAATTCAGAATAAAGACAGCCTCCATATTTTTGTGCGACCGAACTATAATAGCAGTGTACACCTCATTTTGTGGCAGATATAACCCTAAAAAGGCAGGTGCCATGGATACCATCAAACCGGAGTCCCTGGATTTCTACCGACAACGTTCTCAACATTACGCAGCCTTCAAATCACAATTTGAAGCGGGTGGGTTCGAAAACCCCTCCCACCCAGCCTTGCATGGCGATGAATCGTTAACTACCTTCCTCACAGCACTTGCTCCAGGAAATGTCGGGCTCGACGCAGGTTGTGGAGCAGGGGCAGTTGATGTCGCACGTTTGCGAGACGCTGGATATGACGTCATTGGATTTGATGCTGTCGCAGAAAACATTGAGACTGCAATATTAAAAACACCCAAACTCAGTAAGTACCTGAAAATCGCAGATCTATCCAACCCTCTACTGTATGAATCTGATTCATTTGACTTTGTCATGTGCAACGCAGTAATTCAACACATAACCCCATCTGTTCTTTTTGATATAACGATCCCGGAGCTGGTTCGCGTACTCAAGCCACAAGGCGTACTACAGTTAGTATTCAAAATAGGATCAGGCATGGCTAACGTACGCGATGGAGAATATGGCGTAGATCGTATTTTTCATTTATACAGTGAGCAGGATATATTGTCGAAACTCAGCGACCTAGGATGTCATCTAGTGCTACCTTCCCCGCCAGACGGACTGGGAGGTTTAATGTACTTCACTGACAATAAACCGTTGCGACATTGCGTTTTATACGCAAGAAAACATTCCTAACATCCGTGGGGTTTCAGATTTTGATAACCGAAGAGACAATTCAACATCTGCTTGGCATAGCGAAAGAAGATATAGCCCTAGTGTCATTGAAATACAGTAACAGAGCGCGAAGATTGATTTTCAGACCGTCTATCGTCAAAGGGCTCGAAATCGTTCTTCCCAAGTCACACAATGAAAAACAAGTTCTACAAATCTTGGGTCAATACAAAAGTAGGATGGAAGAACAAATCCAAGCGATAAAAAATGCAAGAATGGCACTCCGCCCTACGTCTGTCACATTGCCCGCAACCGCAGAATCATGGCAGATAGTATATGGACGGCACGAACACCACGATGCAGATCGAATCGTGGAAACACCATCCATTCTCTATATTCCCCAGAAAGCCGATACTGTATTTGGAGTTCCCGAGATTCTTCAACGTTGGCTTCAAGGAAAAGCAATACAATATCTGCCCAATCGATTAAGCTATGTGTCTGCGGCATTGAAATCACCATATAAGTCACTACGCATCAAGCATCAAAAAACTCGATGGGGAAGTTGCTCAATCAAAGGAAACATCAATCTCAATAGGAATCTGATGTTGATGCCCTTTGAGCTTATGGATTATGTGCTCCACCATGAACTTGTACATCTAAAGATACTGAACCACTCGCCAAAATTCTGGAAGGAAGTATCACGAGTATTCCCAGCGTACAAGGAAACTCTTTCTCAATTGAAACAATGGGAAACTACAAGCATTCCGGAGTGGGCAACTATCTAGGTAAACCCCTATAAATTACTCCAAGGAGATAAGCAACTATGACTAGCCCTTTGAGGATATACAGCGATATTGTTAAACCCGAGTGGATTGACTACAACGGACATATGACAGAAGCATATTACGTTTTGACTTTTGGCTTTGCCACGGAGGAATTCCAAAGTCATGTTGGCGGAGGAGAAGCATATCGCTTACGAACAGGATCGTCTATTTATACCGTCGAAGCCCATATAAACTATCTTCAGGAAGTAAAAGAGGGAACCCCCTTGAATTTTAGTACTCAGCTCCTGAATTTCGACGAAAAGCGGATGCATCTATTCCATGAAATGCTTGTAGGTGACGACGACATCCTCGTTGCTACGACAGAAGTCGTGGCTCTTCACGTGAATGACCAACCGAAGGTCACGTCCATGCCATCAGATATCCTTGAACAACTCAGTGCAATTTATCATCTGCACAAGGACATCCCCACCCCTCGCAATGCCGGTCGAAGTGTAGGGCTCTAAATGCCCATCTCCTCTTGCCCCTCATACAGCAAATCAACGATGTATGTTAGTTAAGTTGTTGTCTCTGACCGGTATCTGAAGCCCTTTGTACCGCATCAAGCAGCATATGCCTGCGTACAGCATGATCAAACCCAGGTTCGCTTACATCACCTTGTCTGATTGATCGAGCGAAGTTCACCCACATCTGACCAACGTCATATGCAGGACCAGCAATCTGAACTTTATCCGGCACCCACGTCAACCGATCAGGAATGCTAATCTCACGCAGTTCTTGATCATCCTTGCGACCACCGAGAATTTTCAACCGTCCCTGACCAGTTCCTAGCACGACTAGGGTACCGTCTCTTCCATAAATTTCCATCCGGTACCCGCTTCCATGATAGGGATGGACCCCAACATTCGCATTGAAAACGGCCCCTGATTCTACCAGGCCACTGACCATTACGTTATCAGGAGCTGTTACGTCCACCCACTGCTGGGTGTCGGTTTCATACCACTGGGTAATCTGTGTGTCCACCTTACCCGATACTTCAGTAATTTCCCCTACTATCATGCACAAGGCATCGATGGCATGCCCAAAACCTATGGTAAGCGTATTAGCACCAAGTTCCACATCTTTTTGCCATGTCCGATCAGAGGTTCTAGTGAGAACTCCACCTCCCAATTGCTGTAGGTTCACCGAGAGAATTTCTCCAACATAACCTTCCTCAACAAGCTCTTTGAGTCGCAGATACGTTGGCGAAGCCCTCCTTTGAAGCCCAACCATCGTATGAACTTTCCACTTTCGGGCCAGATATGCGAGTTGCTGAGCTTCCTCAAGGTTTGCCCCCAATGGCCATTCGCAAAAAACGTGTTTCCCAGATTCTATTGCATTCTTTGTTAACTCATAATGTGCAGGCACCCGAACTGCCACAGAAACTGCTTCAACCTGCGGGTTTTCATTCATAACTGTGTCGTCCGCGTAAAACAGTTCAACACCATATTTTTCGGACGCTGCCTGAGCTGTTTCCTCATGAGCCGTACATACAGCATAAAGTTCAGTCTCCGGCAAATTCTGAATCGCAGGGATATGGGCTATTGGACCCCACCTACCGTTGGCTCCGATTAGTCCAACTCGCAGACGCTCAAATTCACTCGTCATTACATCACCTGCCATCATCAGTTAATAGTGTCACCTTCAAAGGTGATTCTATGACTTGATCTCCCTTTTTCTCCACATAATAAGCACCGGCATCTTCTCGAGAACTGATGACCTGATGGACATCTGTCCCAACGAAATGAATGGCCGCGTCGTCATCCACTGCATACCCTGCAGGAAATCCTTCAGATATTAGGCTATGATACAAAGGTCTCCTTTGTGCCTCTCCGTCATAATGAGGACAATGTGAGCCAGGAAGAAATCCTAATCCATCATATAATGGCTCCAGTTTATAGAGATTAAATGAATCGGTCGTGCCACATTCAAACCAGCACAAGGAACCAGCACTTCCTCCGCACATAATTACTCCAGCATGCCAAGCTTTCCCCAAAGCTAGATGTACCCCATGAACGCGCCAGGTTGCTAGCATATTCGCTGTATTTCCTCCACCCACCATAATGATATCCTGACTCAATATATACCGCTCAATATCCTCTATTGTTCTATTGAACAAAGCTAGATGCGATCTCTCCGCTCTCCCCGAGGGAAATCGATCATAAAAAGCAACAATAGAAGGTGCTGAGTCTCCCGTAGCCGTCGGTATAAAACCGACCTTAGGACATTCTTTTTTCGTTAAGGAAAGAACATAGTCGATCAAGCGATGTGTCCTGCCTCTGGACGGTCTAAGACCACCAAACGTTATTATGTGCTGCTCTGACAAAATTACCTCCATTTCTTAACTACCAAGGAATCCTTGACTTGCTTCATAGATCAATCGCAATGCTAACAACGTAAGCACAGAATTGAAAGCTATACGAAACACTTTCTCTGGCATCCAAGCCAATATATTCTTGCCAGACCAAGTACCCAAAATACCGAATACTATCATGCCAAACATTAAGGGAATATACGGGCTAAAAGCGAATCCAAGTACCCCAAAAGTTACTATTTTGACCGCGTGCTGAAACGACATAAATGCTGCATGGGTTGAGACAGTCATTCTGCGTTCGTCTGTCACGGCTCTGACAAATGGAGCAACCAGCGGACCTGTTCCACCAACAAACATAGTCATAAACGATGACACTACGCCTACAACTACAAACGTTTTTGAGGATGCTTGCAGCACCTTGGTTGCAGGTCCCCAAAGCGTATATAGTATGAACAAGCCTATAATCCCCTGAAGAAGATATCTGGGGAGAGCAAACACAATTGTGCCTCCTATAGATACTCCAATCAGGGAACCTACAACGAACGGAGTCATCAAGAAGAATCGAATGTATCGCCACATCATCAAGGCTCTGAAAAGATTCGAATTAAGCTGAATTACTGCATGTACAGGGATGATTGCAATAGGATTTAGGAGTGAGGCCATCACGGTTACGAGCATTGCTCCTCCCCCCAAACCAAAAGACGCAGATATGACCGAGGTTACGAAACTTATTATGCAGAGAAACACGAATTCAGAATAAGAAAGTTCAGGGGCACTTCCAATAAAGTCGTATATCAAATCCATATTCTGCCTCGAACCACATAGAGGTTTGCCCAACTTCCGCAGCCAAAGCCCGTATAAGGTATAATGGCCGATGGTCAGACATGACATAGGAGATTAAACCCTATCATACACACTGTCGAAGGAGTAACGATTTGGCTACTTATCACATTACCCACCGACATTCTGCAGAGACTTGCTATGGAGGGCCAAGCGCAGATCAGGAAACCATGTCCCTTTGGAGGCAAATTGGACCCAAATGCCGAAGCAAATAATGTAGACATAAAATACTTCAAAGTAAACCCCTCTGAGCACATCTTCTTCATCCTACTCGAAGCAGCGGATTATTCCGATGTAGAGAAGAATCTGGGGCAATGCAAAAAAACAGGCGGATTTGTTGTCACTCCTGTCATGGAACAGACATTCTTTTAGGAGTCCAGTTAAGCCAGATCAACTTCAGCTAACTATCGTCGCAGTGGCATATCGTCGTTGCCGAGGACATACCGCTGCGGACTAATTACGAAGGTCGAGCGAAAATCACGATTCTCAAACCAAAATTCTTAATCATCATAATATCAGCGCTCCCACTGATTTATATTGCTCTATCTATATTCACAGCGTGGGCTACTTTCCAGGTAAGTAGTGGTACACCAGCCACGACTCCCTTGTCTTACAAATTGGAATTCGAGGAGATATCCATTAACGCCCCTGACAATCGAACGATCTCGGCATGGTGGATACCGAACCAGTCCAACAAAACATTATTGGTCCTCCATGGATTGCGAAGCCAAAAAAGCGATGAGCAAACCCTCGAATACATTCGAGCATTTCATGAATTGGGATACTCAATAGCAGCAATCGACTTTAGAAATCACGGTAAATCTGGGAGTGGTGATTTTACATTTGGCATTGATGAAATTAATGATGTATATGTCACCTTGGATTATCTTTACGAATTCAAGAACGTAACTAAGGTTGGCATCTGGGGCTTTAGCTACGGTGCTACTACAGCTGTTTTCAGTGGTACCTCTAACAATAGTAACCCTACGACTGCTGTCGAAATAGTAGGTATTTTCTCTGACACCCCTTATTACAGTTTGCTTGACATGCTGACCACCCAAGTGGCTAGGAGAACCCCTCTCACATTATTCATGGCTGATTTATTGAAACCAGGAATTCTGCTGATGACTCAGTTGTTGTATGGGTTTGACTTCAATGCCGTCGAACAGCAGTATCTCTCTGGAAAGGCGATAGATATTCCCACCGTCGTGGTGGGCTGTACTAACGATGCGACGGTACCCCTTGCACAGACGATCAGTGTCCATCGAATCTTAGGGGATAAAGCAAAATTCTTGGAATTCGAAAATTGCAATGCCCATGGCGATGCCTATGAAAGCGATCCAGTAAGGTATAAAACTGAGCTCAATAATCACTTTGATCAATTATTTGCACATTAACCACGTGATCCACCCCAAATCCAATTGTTAACTTCACAAAGTATGAGTTATTTCAACTCCACAGGCTCAACCTATTCCACTGGACTAGCTTGCGCTTTCTTAGCACACTTACCCCGTCGATATAAAGTTAGGGCATTGTCGGAAAACTACCAACAATGCCCTAACCCCGAACTGACGTCGATCATGTATATGGTCTGATTTAGGAAGCTAACTCCTTCAAAACCGCTCCTGGCGACATTGGCAACGCAGTCATACGTGTGCCAACGGCATCATGAATGGCATTCGCGATAGCTGCCATAGGTGGGATGATCGATATCTCACCGGCCCCCCTGACACTGTAAGGATGTCCATCATGAGGCGTCTCAACTATGACTGTATCAATCATCGGCAAATCCAATGACGTCGGCATCCGATAATCAAGGAAGGATGAATTGGCCATCCGCCCATCTTCATTCATGTAATATTCCTCATTGAGAGCCCACCCAATACCTTGTACAGCACCGCCTTGAATCTGGCCTTCCACATATGAAGGGTGAATAGCTTTGCCTGCGTCTTGAACGGCAGTGTATCGAAGAATATCAACCTTGCCTGTCTCTTTATCAACTTCAACATCTACGATATGAAGCCCTACAGCTGCTCCTGCCCGTCGTTCCGCAGTTGTTCCTCGCCCAACTATGGGACCACCAGTTGCATTCAGTCGTGCTGCTAGATCTTTGAAAGTTGTTTTCAGCTCGGTATCTGACTTGTGCGTGATAGCCCCGTCATCGTACTCGATGTCTGACGCATCAACATCCCATATTGATGCTGCTCGTTCAATCATTTGCCGTTTTACATCCTCAGCTGCCAGATAGCACGCCCAGCCTGTCTTATACGCTACACCGCTACCGCCCGTCATAGAGGTAAAGCCAATCGACTCAGTGTCCCCTACAGATGGGGCGATATCTTCTACTGGTATACCTAGCACTTCAGCAAATTGCATAGCGACCACTGTTCTGGTCCCTCCGATATCAGGAGACCCTTCAACCAAACTCACGGTACCATCAGCATTGACACTAGCCACAGCACTTGCAGGACCTCCCCCGTTCCCCCAGAATCCAGCAGCGACTCCACGACCACGGTATCCGTTCCCCTTCGCAGCAGAATAATGAGGATGGTTCATTGCAGCTTCGAACACATTTGCAGACCCAATTTGACCAAACAACGGTCCGGCTATTGAACGATCCCCTTCCTTAGACGCGTTATTCAAGCGCAACTCCATCGGATCAATCTCCAACTTCCGACTTATTTCATCAAGAATTTGCTCAACTGCAAAGGCTCCAATAGGTGCCCCTGGCCCTCGATACGCAGCAGTTTTCTGGGTGTTGACAACCACGTCGAGTCCTTCGATATGAGCATTCGGGATGTAATAAGGTGAGAACATGCAGCGAGCTGCTCCCCCAACTGGACTACCAGGGAAAGCACCGGCCTCAAACACCATGTATGCGTCAACGGCAGTTATCTTACCGGACTTGCTAGCTCCGATTTTCACCTTAGTATACGAACCTGATGTAGGACCCGTACCGGTAAACACCTCAGTCCTATTCATGGTGATCTTCACTGGGTAGCCAGTGGCTTTAGACAGCCAAGCCGCAACCGGTTCGAGATACACACATGTCTTACCTCCAAAACCGCCACCAATCTCCATTGGGATACACTTAACCTTCGAAACAGACAAATCGAGAATTCCAGCTATTTGTTCCTGAATAGCGAATTGCCCTTGGCTGCTCGACCAAATAGTCACTTTGCCATCCCTGCTCCAAGAGGCAGTTGCCGAATGGGGCTCAATGTATCCTTGATGCACAGGGACAGTGTCAAATTCTCTTTCAACAATTACATCAGCTTCTGCAAAGCCCTGAGTGATATCTCCCAAGTCTTGGACAAACTGCTTTGCAATGTTCGTGTTGTGTTCCGAGCCGTCCGGACTAGTTCCACCTGGTTTCATGATCTCGTAGACGGTCTCAAGAGTTGGGTGCAGTACAGGGGCCCCGTCCTTCATTGCCGCTCGTCCATCAAACACTGGCTCTAATACCTCATACTCTACGTCTATCAGAGATAAAGCTGCTTCAGCGGTGTGTGGATCCGTTGCTGCCACGGCAGCAACAGCATGACCGACGTATAAAGCCTTGTCCTTAGCCATGCAATTTTGGCTCATGAATCCAAGATTTTGGAACCCCCCCTCTGCGACCACGTCTGTGCGGGCCGAAGGGGTTGGAAAGTCACCACCGGTCACAACAGCGCGGACTCCAGGAAGCGCCCTAGCCTTACTGACATCGATCTTCTTGATAATCGCGTGAGCATAGGGGCTTCGCAAAATCTTCCCATGAAGAAGACCGGGTAAGTCAATGTCTGCTCCATACCGAGCTCGCCCTGTTACCTTGTCCAGACCATCATGACGAATCGGACGGGTACCCACGACCTTGAACTCTTGGTTAGAAAGCACCAT
>CEUZ01184168.1_pt1 | contig 13379 bp, 14 predicted proteins | sample 361511 | NCBI WGS metagenome assembly CEUZ01 (sample SAMEA2622822, study PRJEB7988) | marine metagenome | biome: marine biome (ENVO:00000447); feature: surface water layer (ENVO:00002042); material: "saline water (ENVO:00002010), including plankton (ENVO:xxxxxxxx)" | depth 5 m
CTACGGATCTGGAGGTTAGGAGTTCGACTCTTCTCGGGCGCGCCAAAATGAAAGATTAATGTATGATTAAAAATTTAGATAATAAAGAGATTTTAAAAAATAATGATTTAAATTCTAAATTTTTAACTGCTAATTTAGATAAACTCAAGTTATATATAAAAATATACAAAGGTGATTTTTCTTTAGACTCACTTAATTATTTTCCCATCACTAGAGAAAACTATTCTTTTTTAGAAGTATTTAGATGGAAGGGAGAATCCAAATATAATCATTTTTTCACAAAAAAATTTTATGAAAATTTTAATAAAGAAAAAATAAATTTTAAAACTTTTGATGATACAATTGTTATAGGATCAAGTCCTGGTAATAATTATTTTAGAAATTTAATTACTTTTTTTCCAAGAATTTTATTTATAAATGATAAAGCAATTAACTTAGCAATACATAGAAAATCAAGTAATAAATTCAGAGATTTCATCAATAATGTTTTAAATTATAGAGGAATAAAAATTAAAAAATTTATTTATTTAGATGATGATTTTTACTCATTTACTAATTCTCAAATTCCTCAATTTTTTAAAAAACAAATAGGTATAAAAATTTTGAATGATGTTTTTAAAAAAAAACATACAAAAAAATACAAAATATACCTAACTAGAAAAAATTCATTTTATAGAAAAATAATTAATGAGGGAGATTTAATAGATGAGTTAAAATTAAAAAATTTTAAGATTATTGATGTCGAAGCATTAAGTATGGAAGAGCAGATTGAAGTTTTTTCTTCAGCTGAATCTATTGTTAGTGCCACTAGTTCAGCTTTAGCAAACATTGTTTTTTGCAATTCTGGAACAAAAATATATGAAATTATTCCCAAGTATAAATATGAATTTGAGAATGAATTTAAAATGAGATATTTAAAAATTTGTGATTTCTTAAATTTAGAATACAATTCAATAGAAGCTGATCCTATATCAGTTGAAGATATTGATGAAAATACTAAGAAATTTATAGATGCTAATGTAATTGAAAGAAGTAATTACTATAAAAATTTATTAGTAAAAAAAGATGGATTTAAAAATTTTATTAGAAACACTTAACAATTATTCATATATTGTCTATTTAAAAAAATAACATTTGTATAACTATTTACAATATTACAAATTCTAGAATTTTTTATAGAATCAATATTATATTTTAATATTAATGAAGCTTGCAAAATATCTTCAAAAAAGCTTTTAGTTTTTTCTTTTTCTATGAGTTGATATGTTTTTAATTTAAGATCCTTTACTAATTTCATTGTTACTTCATCTAAATTTTTAATATCATCTATTAAATAATTTTCTTTTGCTGATTTTGCATCAAAAATGAACGCACCTATTTCATTGACAATGATATCATACTCTATGCTTCTTTTTTTGGAAACAGTGTTTACAAAATCAATATATATATTATCAACATTCTTTTTTAGTGATTTAATTTCTTTTTTGGTTGGCTCTCTAAAAGGATCAAAAATGTCTTTTGATTTTCCAGCTATAGTATTATATTTTTTTATTTCATTCTTAGTTTGTATAGTCTGTCCTATAATGCCATTTGAAATCAAAGTGGGTTTATTAAAATATATCCAATCTGGTCCTCTTACGCCAATATTTCCTATCATTGCCCCATAACTTGCATAAATTTTGTCACTTGATAATCCAAACCAATAACCACCGGAGGCTAATAGCTCATTTGTATGTATAAAAACTTTAATACGGTTATTTTTTTTAAAGTTTTCAAGAGTTTTATATAAGTTATATGTTGCGGATACTGATCCTCCTGGAGAGTCAATAGATATTATAATTCCTTTAGGTTTTTGAATCTTAATTTCACCTAATGTCTTTTTAAATTCATTAACATATATTGCATTAATACTGCCTATAAGTCGATATTCCAATATTTCTATCGGTTCATTTAAAATTGGACCTCTTAACTTTAATAATACAATTTTGTTAAGTGAACTATTATCTCCTTCTTTGAATACAAATTCATTTCTTAATTTTGAATCTCCTAAAAAACTTAACAAAAAGCCCAAAAAAACGAAAAAAACCAATAATGCCAAAAAAAAAGCAAATATTTTAATAAAAAAATTAACAAATACAGTCATTATTAGTTTCTTATTCTATTATCAAAAATATGATTCTTGAAAAAAAAAACAAATAAACCTTGAATACTTTTTTTTAATGACTAAATGATTAGCACTCTTATATTAAGAGTGCTAAAATAAATTGTTTAAAATCAATAAGATAAATAGAGGTATAATATGAATTTTCGACCTTTACATGACAGAGTTCTTGTAAGACGAGTGCAATCTGATGAAAAAACACCTGGAGGTATCATTATTCCGGATACTGCTCAGGAAAAGCCAATGGAAGGCGAAGTTTTAGAAGTTGGTTCAGGTGCAAGAGATGAAACAGGGAAATTAGTACCATTGGATGTAAAAAAAGGAGATAAAATCCTTTTTGGAAAATGGTCTGGAACAGAAGTTAAAATGAATGGTGAAGAATACTTAATAATGAAAGAGTCTGATATTATGGGTATCATCACTGCAACTAAATCTAAATCTAAAAAGAAAAAGTAAAATTTGAGAGGATTAAATAATGTCTGCAAAAAATATATTATTTGGAACTGAAGCAAGAGCTAAAATGTTAGCTGGTGTTAATAAATTAGCAGATGCTGTAAGAGTAACTCTTGGTCCAAAAGGTCGTAACGTTGTTATTGATAAATCTTTTGGAGCCCCAAGAATTACTAAGGACGGTGTTACTGTTGCAAAAGAAGTAGAATTTAAAGAAAAATTTGAAAATATGGGAGCACAACTTGTTAGAGATGTAGCTAGTAAAACTAATGATTCTGCTGGTGATGGTACAACTACAGCAACAGTTTTAACTCAAGCTATAGCGACTGAAGGAATGAAATCTGTAGCAGCTGGGATGAATCCTATGGATTTAAAAAGGGGTATTGATCGTGCAGTTGAAGCTATAGTAGATGAACTTCACAATAAATCAAAAGCAATTAAAACCGATAAAGAAGTAGCTCAAGTGGGCACAATAGCTTCAAATGGTGATACTGAAGTTGGAAAGATGATTTCTGATGCAATGCAAAAAGTTGGTAAAGAAGGAGTCATTACAGTTGAAGAGGCTAAAAGCTTGGAAACAGAATTGGATGTTGTTGAAGGCATGATGTTTGACAGAGGATATTTATCTCCTTATTTTGTAACAAATGCTGAAAAAATGATAACAGAATTAAATGATTGTTTTGTTCTTTTACATGAAAAAAAATTATCTAATTTACAACCTATGTTACCTTTGCTTGAGTCTATTGTTCAATCAAGTAAACCACTTCTTGTTATTGCAGAAGATGTAGAAGGTGAAGCACTTGCTACACTAGTAGTTAATAAACTTAGAGGTGGACTCAAAATCGCAGCAGTGAAAGCTCCTGGATTTGGTGATCGAAGAAAAGCAATGCTTGAAGACATAGCTATTTTAACTGGAGGCTCAGTAATTAGTGAAGATCTTGGCATTAAATTAGAAAATGTTACTATAGATATGTTAGGTACAGCTAAGCGACTTGTTATTGATAAAGAAAATACAACTATCGTTCAAGGCGCTGGTAAGAAAAAAGAAATAGAAGGTCGTTGTAATCAAATTAGAGCTCAAATTGAAGAGACCACTTCTGATTATGATAGAGAAAAACTCCAAGAAAGATTAGCAAAACTAGCCGGCGGTGTTGCAGTAATTCGTGTAGGCGGTGCTACTGAAGTAGAAGTTAAAGAAAAAAAAGATCGAGTTGAAGATGCTATGCATGCTACAAGAGCGGCCGTGGAAGAAGGTATAGTTCCTGGTGGTGGAGTAGCTTTAGCTTATGCAACGAACTCTTTGTCTTCAGTTAAAAGTTCTAATGATGATCAAAAAATTGGAATAGATATAGTGCGAAGAGCTTTATTTCATCCATTACGACAAATTGCTGAAAACGCAGGTGTGGATGGAGCAGTTGTTGCTGGCAAAGTTAGTGAAAGTAAAGATTTAAATTGGGGTTATGATGCGCAAACAGGAAAATACACCAATTTAGTTTCTTCAGGAATTATTGATCCAACAAAAGTTGTTAGAACAGCATTACAAGATGCTGCATCTGTTTCAGGATTATTGATTACTACTGAAGCAATGGTTGCTGACGCTCCAGAAGATAAACCTGCTCCCGCAATGCCTGATATGGGCGGCGGCATGGGCGGCATGGGCGGCATGGGCGGCATGATGTAATTTTTTTATGAAATTATAATTTGGAGCCGCTTTTAGCGGCTCTTTTTTTTTATATTAAGCTATCTATTTTATTAGTAATTTTTAAGCTATCAGGTTTGGTCATTGAAGACCAAGAATCAATTAACTCACCCTTTGAATCAAATAAATATTTATAAAAATTCCATTTTGGCTGTTTGTTATATTTTTCTTTTATCCATTTATACAGTGGATGCACGTCTTTTCCTTTGACATTAATTGGACTCGATACGATAAATCCAACTTTATAATTAATAAGGCAAATTTTTTTAATTTCTTCATTTGAATCATATTCTTGATTAAAGGAATTTGAAGTTGCAGCAACTATGGTTAAGCCAGTTTTTCTGTACTTTAAGAATAAATTTTGCAAACCTTCATATTGAGGGGTAAATCCGCATCTGGATGCAGTATTAACTAATAGTATAGGTTTTCCTTCAAATTTATCCAGTTCAATGTTATTATTATCTATATCTATAAATTTAAAATCATAGATATTTAAATTTTCATTAGCTAATAGGCTCATGTTAAACAATAAGAACAATAAAATTAAAATTATTTTTCTTTTTTTCATGATAATACAATTTATAAATAATATGTAGGCAATAAATGACGACAATCAATAATTTTATTTCACTTTTTGCAGATGTTTGGGAAAGAGGTATATTTGGCATTAATGCATCCGAGATAATTATTGGTTTTATAATATTTTTGTTATTTTATGTTTTGAGAAGACTATTTGCTAGATTTATAATAGGCAGATTAAATAAGATTGTTCAAAAATCAAAAAATACTCTAGATAATACCATTGTTAATGTAATTGAAGGCCCGCTTAAATTTTTACCTGTAGTTATTGGTTTTTTCATTGCATCTTCGTATATTGATTTTAATAATCAGATTCAAAACTTTATTGATTTGGTTAATCGCACTCTAATTACAATTTTTATTTTTTGGTTATTACATCAATTAATAGTTCCTTTTGCTTTTTTAATAAAAAGTTTTGAAGAGAAATTAACCACTGCTTTAGTAGATTGGACATTAAAAGGTTTAAAGATTGTGGTTATAGTTTTGGGTATAGTAGCAATTTTAGAATTATGGGGAATTAAAGTGGGGCCTGTTATTGCAGGACTTGGTTTGTTTGGTGTTGCTGTTGCATTAGGAGCTCAAGATTTATTTAAAAATTTAATTTCAGGAATAATGATTCTTATGGAAAGAAGATTTATGATTGGAGATGTTATAAGTGTTAGTGGTGAGGCAGAAGGAACAGTTGAACAAATTGGTTTTAGATCAACATTAATTAGACAATTTGATTCTAACGTAGTTACAATTCCAAATTTTAAATTCGCTGAACAATCAGTTACTAATTTATCACGTAGAATTAATAGACGGATAAGGTGGATAATTGGTTTGGAATATAAAACTACAGTTGATCAATTAAAAAATATAAGAAATAATATAAAAAATTGTATTGATAATGACGAAAAATTTGCAACTGATGGAAGTAGTTATTACAAAACTAGCTATGTAAGAATAGAAAGTTTTTCAGATAGTTCTATTGATATGTTAGTAGAATGTTTTACTATAACTTCTGAATGGAAAAAATTCATAGAAATTAAAGAGGATTTAGCGATTAATATAAAAAAAATAATTGAAAATGAAAATGCAGGCTTTGCTTTTCCTAGTCAATCTCTTTATCTTGAAAGTTTGCCAAAAGATAAAAATGAATTATTTAACAAATAAAATTAAAATCAATGCTTGTTCAAGATAAAGAAAATAATCAATTAATGACTACTTCGCTAATTATTCTAGCTATAGTAGCTGTTGCTTTTACTTTATATTTTACAAGACCAATTATGATTCCTTTTATATTAGCTTTATTTGTAAGAATATTAATAGATCCAATTATTGATTTTCAAACAATTAATCTTCGAGTTCATCGTTTTGTAGCAATAATAGTTGCAATAATTATAATAATTGGTTTGTTTATGATAATCATTCCAATTATTATTGACTCAGTTGCTTTTTTTTTAAAATCAGCTGATGATTATAATGAAAAAGTTCTTTTATTAATTGAAACCATAATTAACAAATTACAAGAATTTCAAATAGAAATTAATAAAGAAATAATTAGAGAGTCGTTTTTAGAATTACCTTTTTTAGATTGGGCGTCTGCAGCTCTTAGTAATGGAGCAAATTTTATAGCTAAATTTTTTTTAGTGGTAATAATGACTTTATTCTTACTCATTGGATCAACAGGAAAGAAAAAATCACCAACTTGGGAGAATATTAATCATCAAGTAAAAAAGTATATTTTTGCTAAATTTATTACATCATCTATAACAGGTATTTTAACTGGTCTTATATATTGGTTTATAGGAATAGATTTAGCTTTAATTTTTGGAACCTTAACTTTTTTATTAAATTTTATTCCTACTTTTGGTTCAATAGTAGCAGTATTACTTCCTTTGCCTGTAGCTTTTTTACAATTTGATACATCTTTAATGATTTTGTTAGTTCTAATTCTTCCTTCTATAGTTCACATAGTGATAGGCAATATAATTGAACCAAAACTGTTTGGGCGTACTTTTGATTTACATCCTGTTACTATTATTATTGCTTTGATATCTTGGGGGATGTTGTGGGGTATTACTGGAATGTTGTTAGCGGCACCCTTAACAGCAATTATGAGAATTTCATTTAATCATTTTGAAACAACTAAACCATTTGCGTTATTACTTGCAGGCAAATTGCATCACAGATCATAATTTCTAAAATCCCAAAGCTTTTAATGTTATATAATAGCTAAAACCTGCTCTTGCCATTTTTGAAATATCTTTTTGTTTATTATCAATATTACCATATTTGCCTAATTTTTTTTTCTCAGCAAATTTTATTGCCGCATTAATTTTATAATTTGGATTATCTTTTTCAAAATCCTTCAATGAACTATTTATTAATTTATTATCTATACCTTTTTGTAATAGTTTGCTTTTTATAAAAAATTCTGATTTACCTTGATCATATAGTCTTTGAATATTTCTTTGTGTGTAAATTTTATCATTAATAATATTTTTTACTTCCAGATCATTTAAAATGCTATTTATAGAATTATAAAGATAGAATTTTTCTTTTTTTTCAACATTTGTCATTTTTGATATCTTATTTTTTAATTTCCATTCTAGATTTTTTTTTGTAGAATCATATTTACTTAGATAAGCATAAGCATATTTTTTTAGTAAATTAATTTTATTCATTTTTAATTAAAACTATATATAGTTTATAATACAATATATGGTACCTTCAAAATATATCCCCCTTTGGTCTCTTTTTGTTAAAGAAGTAATGCGTTTTTTTAAGGTCGGAATGCAAACTATATTAGGTCCTGCAATAAGCTCACTGCTATTTTTAGCAGTTTTTCATCTCGCACTAGGAAGATCTATAGAGATGATAAATGGTGTTTCATTAGCTAAATTTATTGCTCCAGGCTTAATAATGATGACAATTTTGCAAAATTCATTTGCCAATGCTGCTTCAAGTATTGGTCAAGCAAAGTTTCAAGGAAATATAATAGATATTTTAATGTCTCCTTTAAGCGATTTTGAATTAACCATAGGGTATACTTGTGGAGCGATAGCAAGAGGTTTGATTTGTGGTTTTTTTACTTTAATTTGTATAATTTTTTTTGTTCCCTTAACCATCCATTCTTATATGGCTTTAATCTATTTCTCTTTAATGGGTAGTGTAATGATGGGAACTTTAGGTACTATGATTGGTATATGGGCGGACAAATGGGATCAACAACAAGGAATTACAAATTTTATTATTTTGCCTTTAACATTTTTGTCTGGTACTTTTTATTCAATTTCCAAATTACCAGAATTTTGGAAGAATTTAGCTTCATTTAATCCATTTTTTTACAATATAGATGGATTTAGGTATGCTTTTATAGGTAAATCTGACGGTTCATTATTTTTTGGAGGCTTTTTTTTGTTAATTCTGAATATTATTTTAGTATATTTATGTTATTTAATGTTTAAAAAAGGGTACAAATTAAAATCATAAATATCTATAAATTTTATATTTTTATTAAACGTCACATCTTATGATTAAAAATGTAGATAGTTATATTATGCAAACTTATGGAGAACGTAACTTAGAGTTCGTTTCAGGTAAGGGCGCTTATCTTTTTTCAGAAAATAATAAAAAATATTTAGATTTTGGAAGCGGTATTGCTGTAAATTCTTTGGGTCATTGCCATCCTGTTTTAGTAGAAAAAATAAATGAACAATCTAAAAAATTATGGCATACTTCAAATCTTTACTATAACAAAAATCAAGAAGAGTATGCTGAGGTATTATGTAAAAATTCTTTCGCTGAAAAAGTTTTTTTTACAAATTCTGGAGCAGAATCAATTGAATGTGGATTAAAAATTATTAGAAATTATCATCATAATAATAAAACAAATAAAATTAATGTTATTAGTTTTGAAGGAGCTTTTCACGGCAGAACCTTTGCAACATTATCAGCTCAACAAAATAAAAAATTTTCTCATAGTTTCGAACCTATGCTTTCTGGATTTAAACAAGTTCCATTTAATAATATAGATTCATTAAATAGAGAAATAAAAGAAGATACTGCTGCAATAATGATAGAAACAATTCAAGGCGAAGGAGGTGTTCGACCAACTCCTTTAAATTTTTTAGAAAAAATTAAAAATATTTGTATTAAAAACAACGTATTGCTCTTTTTAGATGAAGTCCAATCGGGTTTTGGAAGATCTGGTAAATTATTTGCATATCAATGGTCAAATATTGAACCAGATATAATGGCTGTTGCAAAAGGAATAGGTTCGGGTTTTCCAATGGGAGCATGTCTTGCATCTAATAAATGTTCTTCAGGTATGATTAAAGGAACTCACGGCTCTACTTTTGGAGGCAATCATTTAGCAATAGCTATTGGAAAAGCTGTAATTGGCGAAATATTAAAAAAGGGTTTTTTAGAAAAAGTAAATGTTGTGTCACAAATTTTATGGAATGAGCTGCAATTAATTAAGAAAGATTTTGATGAAATATTAGAAGTTAGAGGTGCAGGCTTGTTACTTGGCATTAAAACAAAATCTAATAACATTGAAATTAAAAAATTATTGGAAAGTCGTGGTTTGTTAACATTGACTGCTGAAGATAATATGATTAGGCTCGCTCCTCCACTAATTATAAATGAAGAAGATGTTAAAAAAGCAATTGAAATAATTAGAGAGACTCTAAAGTATGTCTAAAATGCATAAACATTTTATTGATTTAGATCAATTTAATAAATAAGATTATTTGATTAGTTTGAATAATCTCAAAACTTCCGATAAATATATCTATATGAAAGTTTTAAATTTGTTCATTTTGGCAATTTTCATTGTTTCTTGTAAAACATCAACACTAGAAAAAATTGTTTTTGATCATTCAAATTTAAATAAGTTTAGTTTCAACGTTTATGAAAAAACAATTAAAATTTCATATAAATCAACATTGAATGATTCTTTTATTGAACATGTTATGAAAACTTCTCCAGCTGAAAGAGTTCATGCTTGGTTAGAAAACAACATATCTAACTTTGGAACTATGAACAAATTAGAGGTTAATATTCAAGAAGCTTCAGTGTTAAGAAAAGAAATTACAACTGAAAAAAAAGTTGCGGGAGTCATGAAACAGCAAGATGAATATTTATATGAACTTAATTTTTTAGTTAAATTTAATTTATATAACGATGATAAAAAATTATTAGCAACTTCTGATATAAAAGTTAGTCGTTCAACTACTTCAAGTGAATTTATATCATTAAATGAAAGAGATCATATTCTTAATAAGTTAACTTTAAATTCTTTGAATGATTTATCTGATAAATCACTTGAATTGTTAAAAATTCATATGTCAGATTTTATGCTTTGACCTATCTTTTCCAAAATGATCTTGATAAAAGTACCAAAAACGTAAAAATTTCTAAACGTCCTAAAAGCATAGTAATTAATAAAATCCATTTAACAGCATCTGGTAATATATTGTAATTGCCTGCAGGTCCAATTACATTCCCTAAACCAGGACCAACATTTGAGATTGCAGAAGCAGAAGCAGATATAGCAGTTAGAAAGTCTAGACCTAAAAAACCTAATAAAATTGCAGCAATAATAAAGATCAATATGTAAATAAAGAAAAAACTCATAACTGAATTAAAAGTTTCTTCCATAACTGTTTTTTTATTGAATGTAGTTACAAAAACGCCATGAGGTTGAGCAAGTTTTTTTATTTGAGCCCTTGCTGCTCTAAATAATAATTGTAATCTAAAAATCTTTATTCCTCCTGTAGTCGATCCGGCACATCCTCCTATAAACATTATTACAAACATAATAATTAGCCCAAAACCACCCCAGAGACTGAAATTTGAACTACTATAACCAGTTCCTGTTAGTATTGAAGTTATATTAAATGCTGATATTCTTAAAAGACTTAATAAACTTTCAGAAGAGTGGAAAGAAAGCCATATAGTTGTTAAAATAATTACTATTATAATAAGAATAAAAAAAAGCTTTATTTGATCATCATAAAAAAAGTTTTTCCAATGACCATGAAAAATTTTTAAATATAATACAAAGGGAAGACTTCCTATAATCATAAACAAAACACTTATCCACTCAATAGATGCAGAGTTAAAATACCCAAATGAATTATCATGTGTTGAAAAACCACCGGTAGCTATGGTTGTTAATGCATGACAAATAGCATCAAAACTTGTCATGCCAGCTATAAAATAAAAAATACCACAAAGAAAAGTTACAAAAAGATAAATCAAAAATATTTCAAATACGAATCGTCCAACTTTAGGAAGGGTTTTTTCATAAGGATCATCATGTTCCATATGTAATAATTGCATTCCTCCAATTTGTAATGTTGGTAAAATTGCTAAAGCTAAAACGATAATTCCTATTCCTCCAAACCATTGTAAAAAAGATCTCCAGATTAAAATTCCTTCAGATAATTGATCTAAATTATTGATAACTGTAGCTCCAGTAGTTGTAATACCACTAATTGATTCAAAAAAAGCATCAGTAAAGTTTAAATTTGCAGATGAAAAAATAAAAGGCAATGATGAAAAGAACGCTATAGTTATCCAAGATAATACAGTTAATATAAAAGCTTGACTAAAATTAATTTTATTTTTTTTACTTCTAAAAGAAACAAATAGCACCGATCCAATAAAAAAAGTGAAAATACTTGAAAACATAAAAATTTGCCAATCAGTATTTTGATAAATAATATCAACTATCATTGGAAAAATCATAGTTAATGACTCAATGCATAGAAGTATTCCTATTATATAAAAAACTGACCTAAAATCTCTCATTATATTTTTTGATAATTATTAGTTGATTTGATTTGATATATGAGGACTATCTAGAGAAAATAATGGGATAGATGCATCAAATTTATTTCCATCAGTGGTCTCCATTTCATAATATCCTTCCATAAAACCAGAAGGAGTTGATAAAGGTGTTCCACTTGTGTATTCATATTTTTCTCCAGGTCGAAGAATTGGTTGTTCACCAACTACACCTGCCCCAGTCACTTCTTTTTTTGAACCATTTGAGTCTGTTATTTCCCAAAATCTCTTTTTTAGTTGAACGGTTTTTTCTCCTAAATTATTGATAGTAATTTGGTATGCCCAAACATAATGATGTTCGTCAGGCTCAGATTGCTCTTCTAAATAATAAGGCTTAACTGAAATATTAATATTTTTTGTTGTTTTGGAAAACATCTCTCAAAAGTAACAATAGCTAATACACTATTTTAAAAATTAAGAGAAGCTAATTTATTGGGGATATTTCTACTCTTCTATTCGCAGGATGGGCAGTTTCATCACTTGTTTTAATAGCCAGATCGCCCTCACCCTTTCCAAGTAATTTTATTTGATTTTTTTCAATTCCGTAGTTTATTAAAATATTTTTAACTGCTTTTGCTCTATCTAAAGATAGATTTATATTATAATCAATTTTTCCTTTTGTATCAGTGTGACCAACAATTAAGTATTTATTTATATTTTTTTTATTTTCATCTAAAAAACTTTTAATTTCTTTTATGTTTACGTTAGTTAGTTTTGATTTATCAAAATCGAAATAAATTATCTGCAATATTTTTTTATTTTTATTTTTTGTGACTAAAACAACAGAATCCCCGGATTTTTTTTCTGTTTTATTTTTTAAATTATTATCATTATTTTTTTCATTTTTATGAATTTCTTCATAAATATAATGCATTGCTTTTAAATAATCATTTTTGCATTTTTCAATATCCCATGTTTGCCATCCTTCTTCTTGTTGTTCTGACCAACAATCCAGCGAACTAATAGCTATAGCTAAATTTTTTGGATTATTTTTAAAAGCTATCTCATAAACTTGTGAAAGATTATCATATGCTTTTTTTAATTCTAGATAATGATTTTGAGATAAATTCCATAATTCAATTTTTTCTGGTTTTATTTTAATTCCTTCAACAGCCTTTAATGCTTTTTCTGAATATAATTTTGCAGAATTCCAATCATGCATTTCTTCAGCTTCAAATTGAGCCTTATTTTTGTATTCTATTAATAAATGTCTTGAAAATTCATCTTCAGGAAAAAATGAGTTATTAGACAAAAATTCATAACTAGAAGAGCAAGATATAAAAATAGTTGAAGTTATGAGGAGTACAATGATTCTATTAAAAAACATATAATTATGAATTAAATCTGATTTTTGGCAAAATTGAGAATACAAAATGGCTTTTTTTTGATAAATATATAATATTTTCCAGATATATTTTGCTTAATCTTAAGTTTATCATTGCTTAAAAAAAGAACTTTAGATACGTCGAATCAAAATAATTTAATAATGGGAGCATTGCATGATTAAACATGTCACTACAGTTGATCAATCTGATCGAAAAGTACCATACAATCTTCGTCAAAGTGGTCCAACTCCAGTTCAAATGTTGATTTCAACTCGTGTTCGTAAATCGCCATATTGGCATTTATCTATGAAAGCTGGTTGCTGGC
>CEUZ01291138.1_pt1 | contig 13376 bp, 12 predicted proteins | sample 361511 | NCBI WGS metagenome assembly CEUZ01 (sample SAMEA2622822, study PRJEB7988) | marine metagenome | biome: marine biome (ENVO:00000447); feature: surface water layer (ENVO:00002042); material: "saline water (ENVO:00002010), including plankton (ENVO:xxxxxxxx)" | depth 5 m
TTTTTTTTTTATAAAAATAAAAAGATTTGAACCAATAAAACTTCGTTTACCTATAATTAAAACATTTTTTTTCATTTTATAAAAAGATTAACCATAAATGTTAAAAAATAATCTAAATTTTTTTGATATAAAATATTATTTTTTTTAAAAAAATACTTTACATAATTATGAGCTTGCTTTCTCCTCTTCCACCAAGGTGCTGACAAAAACTTAAATTTTGATGAAACCATCTTTGGAGATTGCCTATAGTAAGTTAAATTTTCATTAATTATAGTAGAGTTATTACTAATTTGTTTTGTATACAAAGCTATTCTAAAATCCATCCATATATCTGAAAATAAATTGAAATTTATTTTATTTAAAACTTTTTTAAATTCTTCCCTTCTCATCGATATACAACTTTGAGGAGCAATATAAGGCCAATAGTTTTCTAAAATTGGATTTTTAATTTTTTTATAAATTTTTTTTTTTGTATAATAAAATATTGGTAGATCAAAAATGGTTGATATATTTGTATTGTTTTTAAAAATTTTAACAATTTTTTTAATTTTATTAAATTTATAAAAATCATCACTATCTAAAAAGAAAATAATATCTCCAGTACTTTTTTTAAATGCTCTTTTATATCCTTTAATTTGATTAAATGATCCTACATTTGATCTTTTTTTATTTTTTATAACTTTAATTTTTTTATAATTTTTAATTATTTTTATAGAACTATCGCTTGAGTAGTCATCATGAAAAATTATTTCAATATTTTTATATGTTTGTTTCAATAAAGAACTTACACAATTTTTAATATACTTATCATTATTGTAATTAGTAATTAAAACTGACGCTTTTAAATTTTTCAATTTAACTTTCTTTTTTTTTATAAATATATTCAAATGTTTTTCTAAATGGCATTTTTGATTTATAAATTAACTTAAAATTATTTTTTAAAAGTAAGCTGTTTACATCATTAAATGTATAATTTTTTTTTATCATATTATCATAATGATGCTCAAACATTAAGATATTCACACAACTAATTTTTTTACCAAGACCAATTAAGATTTCATACTCATATCCTTCTGTATCAATTTTCAAAAAATCTATATTTTTTATTTTTTTATTTTTTATATAATCACTTAATTTTTGGATATTAATTTTAAATTTTTTATAGATTTTTTTATTTCCCCAAAAATTTAATAACGCAAATTTTCTTTTATAATATTGTGACTTTTTGTTAATTTCCTTTATTGTCGAAGATGAGCTTTCGTCAAATTGTTTAAAAAATACTTTTTTATTTTTTGCTCCTAATGCAATATTTTCAATGTATATTTCAGAGTTGTAAAATTTATTTTTTAAAATTTTCTCTTTTCTTAGGAGATATTCGTAATTGATTTTGCTTGCTTCAAATGAAATTATTTTTTTTACCTTAAAATTTTTTAAAAATAAATTTATAGACTCACCTTTATGAGCCCCTACATCAAAAAACGTATTTATCTTATTAATTTTTTCTTTTTTTAAAAATTTAATTATTTTTTTTTGATAAAAAAAATCGATAAAACCAATTGCTAAAAGTGTTAAATCTTGCATTGTTATTTTATAAATATAATTTTTCCATTAATTTTTTTTATTTTGAGTTCAATTTCACTACAATTAACGTTAGATTTTAAACACTTATTATAATCATTTAATAATTTGGTCATTTTTTGTTCAATTCGAAAATTATTTGAATCAACAAAATAAAAAACCTTTTTAAATGGTTCATATTTATAGATTTCAATCTCTTTCACTATTCTATTAATATTTCTACCTATAAAAATAGATGAAGTTATAAATATTAAAATTAAGCTGTAGTTAGCGTATTTTTTAATATCATCTTTTTTTGTCTGAAGTTTAAGTGAAATTGGAATAAAAAATAATAAAGCAATTAATGAATAGCCACCATATCTCAAAGCTGGATGATTAAAAAACCATTCTAAACCTAAAAGAAAAATTATTAAATATACTAAAAATGAATGATTATTTATTGGTAATGTTTTTTTTGAAAAAAAATTTTTTTTAAAAAAAATGATAACAATTGTTATTAAAAAAATAAGACCTAATATAAAATCTAAAACCTTATTAAAAAAATATTTATCAAACCAATTGGTTAACCAATTAAAATTTTTAATATATTCATTCGGATTTTCTACTCTAAAATTTGGAGTTGCTCCTGCTTTTGACCACAGTTCATACCAATTGTTCATCATTTGAACCTCCAAATTTGAAATGCTCCAACTTAAATTTGTAAAACAAGTAAAACTTAATGGGTAAATTAAACATCCAGTGTTAGTAAAGTAAGAAAATAAAACAAAAACAAATGAAGCTGAAAAAATTATAAAAAATTTATTTAAAATTAAAAAATTGAATGATATAAAAATATTTTTTTTTTGAGAATAAACCAAAATTATTAATGGGATAAATAGAGAAATATATAAAACATAAAAAGCTTTTAGAGAAATAATTATTGCAATAAGTAAATAAATAAAAAAAAGATTTTCAGTTTTAATTTTTTTCAATTCTATTAAATAAAATATTTCGATTATTAATAAAAATATCAATATTTGAGCAGATCTGTCTGTTCCATGTTCTGCAATTCTATAAAAAAAAATATTTATAAAAATAAATGATAATAAACTTAAATAATTAATATAATTTATTTTTTTCTTCTCTATTTTTGAAATAAATAAAAATCCAATTTTCTTAATTAATATTATATTTGCAAAACCAAGTATTAAAACTTGAGAAACATTAAATAAATAATATTCAATAAAAGGTAAATAAAATAGAGAATTAATATAAAATATTGATGAAGGTGTTCTAAATCCATGGTTAAACTCTCCTACGCCAAAGAAAAAACTATGTTGGGTCAGGTAATATGTATAAGGAAAATGATAATAAGTAAAATCATCATGATTCTTAAATAAAAGTATTGAAATAAACAAACACAAAAATATTATTGAACAATAAATTATTTCTTTTTTAAATTTCGAAAATTTTTTACTAATAAAAAATATAAAGAAAAATAAACCAGCAACCAATATAATGCTATTATGAATTTGCGAATGAGCTAAAAATAAATTACTTAGATAAGAATAAAATATAAGTATATATATACCCAATAATCCTATATAACCCAAATTATCGTAATATATTTTTTTATTTATTAATTTTGAAAAAATTAAACCATAACCTAATGCAGAAAAGATAATTATTAAATAATATGAGAAAAATATTAAAAGATTATACGACATTCAGTTTTTATATAAGTTTATATACATTAAAACATATTTTTAAATTTATTTTATAAAATTTATTTTATGCAAAAATCCAAGTATTTAATCATTATAATTTATACAGTTTTATTATCAGCTTTTTTTCTAAATGCAGATCCAAACGGAGGTGCTTTTAAAGATTATCAAAATCATCTAATTTTAATAAAAGATTTTAATGAAAATTTTTTAAAAACATTATTTAATTATGATAATTATGGTACTAGACACTCTCCAGTATTATATGGTTTTTTATCAATTTTTTATTCCTTAGAAATACCAGATAAAATTATAAGATTATTTTTTGTACATATTGGTATTTTATTACCAATTATTTTTTATAAATGTCTTAAATTAAAATTTACTTCTACAAAAAAAGAGAAATTAGTTTTGTTTTCGTGTTTAATTTTACTTTCACCTTCGTTTTGGTCTTTAACTATTTGGCCAGATAGTAGAATTTTTGGTCTATTATTTTTCTGTATAAGTATTTTTTATTTTTTAAAATTTAAAGAAAATGAAAAATTAAATAATTCAATCAAATGTGTTGTATTCTATTCTTTGGCATCATATTTGAGTCCTAATTTTGCAGTTTTTTCGATTTTTTATTTTTATCATTTTTTTAAAAAATTTAAATTTAGCATAGAAATATTAGTAATAATCTTATTTAATATTATTTTATCTTTACCAGCTTTTTTATATTTATTCTCTCTAGATAGTATATTTTTAATTAAATCAGCAGTACCTTCAAATGAAATTCAAACCTCTGATTTATTTAATATATCAAATAAAGTTTTGGTTATTAGTTCTATAATATTTTTTTATTCTATACCTTTTTTAATTATAAAAAGTTTTGAAATAGAAAAACCCAAACTAAATATGATTATCTTGAGTTTAATATTTTTGATTATATTTTCTTACAACTTTAATTATAATTATTTATATACTGGAGGAGGAATTTTTTTTAAATTATCTCATTTTATTACAAATAATAATTATTTATTTTTTTTAATATGTTTCTTTTCAATACTGTTATTAGTAAGTTTAATAAAATTAAATTTTGAAAATTTTATAATTATTTTATTGCTTATTGCAAGTAATCCACAATATACAATTTACCACAAATATTATGATCCTCTTATGTTAATTTTATTTCCATTAATTTTTAATATAAAAATCAATGAAAAAAAATTATTTAATTTTAATAGTTTAATAATATTCTACATACATATAGGATCCTTTCTAATATTAAATTTCTTAAAATGAATAATTTAACTCTAATAATACCTGCAAAAAATGAAGCTGAAAGTTTACCTCAAGTAATATCTGAACTGGATAAATTTAATTTAAATTTAAATGTTGTGTTGCACGAGACAGATACTGAAACGATTAAATCTATCAAAAAATTAAATGCAAAAATAGTTTATCAAAAAAATTTTGGCTATGGTGATGCATTGATTGAAGGAATTAAAAATTGCGATACAAAATACTTTTGTATTTTTAATGCTGATGGGTCATTTAGACCTGAAGAAATAGATTTAATGATAAAATCTTTAGAGCAAAATGATCTAGATTTTGTGTTTGGTTCAAGATACCAATCTAATTCAGGCAGTGAAGATGACACAATAGTTACTTTAGTAGGTAATTATTTTTTTACTTTTTTAGGAAACCTAATGTTTAAACTAAAAATTACAGATATTTTATATACATTTGTATTAGGAAAAACCGATTTAGCAAAAGAGTTAAACTTATCACAAAAAGATTTTACAATTTGTGTTGAATTGCCAATAAAAGCAAAAAAAAGTGATATGAAAATAGGCTCTTTCAGTTGTTATGAAAGAAAAAGAATAGCTGGTAAAAAAAAAGTAAAAGCATTTAAAGATGGTTTTTTAATTCTTATGCATATGCTCAAGTTATATTTTTAAATAATGGAAAAAATACTAAAAATTTTTGATGAAAATAAAAATCATTATTTTCCTGTTTTTATAATATCATTATTTCCAATATTATTTTTCTTAGGATCTGGTGTAGTAAATTTTTTCATAATTGTTTTAGATATTATATTTTTATTAGAAATATTTTTAAAAAAAAAAACTTATTTATTTAAAAATATTTTTTTTTACTTATTAACTATTTTTTGGTTAATTTTACTAATAAGTTTATTATTCTCAATTGATATACATAATTCTTTAGGAAGAAGTCTTGGGTTTATAAGATTTATTATACTTGTATTTGCAATTAATTATTTCATTAATTTTGAAAATAAAAAATACCAAAAAATTATATTTAATTTTTGGACCATAATATTTATAATTATTTCCTTTGATTTAATTTATGAGTTTGTATTTGGAAAAAATACCCTTGGTTTTCAATCATACATGCCTGGAAGATTGTCAGGTTTTTTTAATGATGAATTAAAAATTGGACATCTATATTCAGCATTAATCTTTATTACTTTAAGTAATATATTTTTTTTAAAAAAAAATTATTTAAATATAAAAAATTTTTTTTATAATTATATTGATTATTTTCTTATACTCATTTTTTTAATTATATCATTTATTATAGGTGAAAGATCTAATTTTTTAAAAATTTTAATTGTTCTACCTATCTTTGTAATATTAGTAAAAAAATTAAACCTCGTTAAAAAATTAATTTTTTTAGTATCATTTTTTTTAGTAATTTTTACAATTTCCGCAAGTAATGAAATTTATAAAATTAGATTTTGGACAATGTTTGTTAAACCAATTATTCATAGTCCAATAAATTTTATAAACAATACAAGATATGGCCAACACTATTCTGTGGCAATTGACGTATTTAATAATAATAAATTATACGGTGTTGGTTTAAAAAATTATAGAGAAGAAGTTAAAAAAGAAATTTATAAAAAAAATTCCTCTCGTACAAGAATAGCATCAATACACCCTCACCAAGTTCACTTTGAATTTCTTTCTGAGCTTGGTATTGTAGGATATAGTTACTTTCTTATATTTTTTTTAATAACTATTTATATTTCTTTAAAAAATTATTTGAATAAGAAAGATAATTTTCAGCTCTCTGCTTTGCTTTTTATTTTAGCAAACTTAATTCCTTTGATACCTAGTGGGAGTTTTTTTACAACTTATTCAGCAGCATTATTTTGGATTAATTTTTCAATAATGATGCCCTCTATAATTGAAAATAAATCTTACAAGATAATTAATTAACTATTTTTAAATTTTTTAATTTTATTTGATAATAATTTTACGTAAATAAATACATAAACAATAATATTTAATAAGATTATAAGAACTTGGATCTGAGAATTATAATAAAACTGCATTGCTAACATCAAAGAAAATAAATTATAAAAATTAATCAAAATTCCAGATAATGAATTAAGATACCTTTTTTCTATATGGAATTTTTTTTTAAGTGTATAAAAAATTAATTGGTGTAGATGATTTGTATCTGGATTTATTGGTGATTTAGAAAATCTAATTTTTCTTAGTATTGAAAATAAATTTTCAAAAGCAGGATACCACAATAAAGAGATAATAAAAAATGGTGATATATTTGAATTTATTTGATGAATTTCAATTAAAAAAATGGAAAATAACAAACCTAATAAATAAGATCCACTATCACCTAGGTAAAGTTTGTTAAAAACATTAAATATAAATAGTACAATTAATATTTGAAATAAGTTGCTTATATTTAAATAACTCCCAGTATCTATTCCGTGAGAACCCAAGTTAAATATTACGAATAAAATTATTAAAAAATATCCAATACTTAAAGAATTAACACCATCAATAAAGTTACTTCCATTAACTATAATTAGAACACAAAAAGTTGTAAAAAAAATTTGAAATATTTTATCTTTCAACAAAAAATCTAAAAAAACAACTCTGGTGTAAGAAACATATACTGAAGCAACATAAACGGAAAAAGTAATTATAATTAATTGTAAAATTAGCCTTAAAATAGGTGAGTTAATTTTTTTTATATCTGAAAAAAAGCCTAATAGAAAAATTAAAATAAATGCTAAATATAAGTAATAGTTCATAGTATTTATATAAAAGTAAATTAACAAAATTAAGACTAGTCCACCCGAAAGAGGGATTCTTCCATCTGAAACAAAATTTTGGTGATTAGATCCAGTAGAATTAAAAAGAAATTTTTTATTATTTAAAAAATAATTTATTAATAAGACTAGAATTAGGGAATAAATAAATAAGTACATTAATTTTTTTTAAATTTTTTATCTTTTCTCATATAATTTATGGATAATAATAATAAATAAAATAATGATTTAAAAATATTAAATTTCATATAGGTATAATATACTTTAAATCCATCAAAAATTTTTTGTATTACTGAAGATGATAAAGAATCACTAAGCTTTCTCCATTTGGTTAAATTTTTTTTTATAGGATAAAAACTTATATTTTTTTTTGTAATTTTAAGCCATAAAATATAGTCTTCTTTTGTCTTTGTTTTGCCAAACTTAATATTTTTTGTTATTAAGTTTTTTCTTAATATTACAGTTGATAAACCTATATCACATGAATATAAAAGATTTTTAAAATTTAAATATTTTGCCTCTCTAGTATCAATAATTTTATCATGACTATTTATTAAATTATATGAAGTATGTGATATTTTAATATTTTTTCTTTCCATAATATTAATTTGTTCTTTTAACTTATTTTTTTCCCATAAATCATCTGAGTCTAAAAAAGCTATATACTTTCCTTTGCTAAATTTTATTCCTTTATTTCTAGATTGACCTGCTCCAATATTTTTTTTATTTAAAATTAATCTAATTCTTTTATCTTTTTTTTTAATATTTTTAATTAAATTTAAATCTTTTTTTTCCTCATCGTCATAAATAATAATAATCTCAAATTTTTTATAAGTTTGATTTAAAACTGACTTAACTGAGCTACAAATATATTTCTTTTTTTTAAAATAAGGTATGATAACACTAACTAATGCCATAATTGGAGTTTAATACAATTCTATATTTAATAAACTAAAATGAAAAAAAAACTATTAATTTTTATGCCATCTATCGAGGGTGGTGGAGTTGAAAAGAATTTATTTATAATATCAAATTTTTTAGCAAAAAAAATCACTAAAACAATGATTATTACGTCAAATTTAAATTTTAAAAAAAAATTTAAAAATCAAACAGTCATTATTCCAAAATACAAATTTAATAAGTCGGATGGTAGATATAAAAGATATTTTTTTTGTCTTTATGAACTTATAAAACAGATAATATATCAAAAAAGAAATTTAGTTGTTTTTGCTTTTCAGGCTAATCTTTATTGTGCAATTATATGTAAAATATTTAATGTCGATGTTATAACTAGATCAAATAGTTCACCTTCAGGATGGTCAAAAAGTTTAATTAAAAAGATTTTATTTAACATATTACTAAGAATTCCAAAAATAATTATCGTTAATAGTATAAAATTTAAACATGAGATAAAAAAAAATTTCGGTATAAATTCTTTATGTATTTATAATCCTTTGGATAAACTTGATGTTCTTAAAAAAAGTAAGGAAAAAGTTAAAATTAGTTTTTTTGATAAGGAAAAAAAAGCATTGAAAATTGTATTTGTTGGTCGATTAGTTGATCAAAAAGATCCTTTAACTTTTTTGAAATCTCTAGTTATTATAAAAAAGAAAATTAATTTTAAATCACTGATATTGGGAAGAGGTGTTCTAAAAAAAGATATGTTAAATTTTATTAAGAAAAATAATTTAACTAAATATGTTAAAATAATTAAATTTCAAAATAATCCTTATAAATATATTGCTAAATCTGATTTACTTGTACTTACATCAAAATTTGAAGGCTTACCTAATGTATTGCTGGAAGCTCAAGCATTAAAAAAACCAATTGTTTCATCAAATTGTCCAACTGGTCCATCTGAAATTTTATTAAAAGGAAAAGCTGGGAGTTTATTTAAAATTGGAAATCATACTGAATTAGCAAATAAAGTTATTTATCATTATAACAATAAAAAAATTTCAATAAAAAAAATTAATTTAGGTTACAAATATTTGTATAGATTTGATTATAATGTAAATCTCAATAAATATTTTCAAGTAATTAAAAAATACCTTTAAAGAATAATTTATATGAAAAAAATATTTTATTGGTGTCCATTTATAGATAAAGTTGCTACTGTAAAAGCTGTGATTAATTCTTGTGAAGGTTTACAGAGATATACCAAAAACAAAATTCCCTATATTATAGATGCCGCTGGAGAATTTGATGGTTTTGAAAAATCTTTGAAAAATAAAAATATTTCATTAATAAAATTATCAAAATATTCCTATATAAATAAATTGCCTAAATATGGATTTATTATGAGTAGGTTAACTTACATAATAATTTTTTTATTAAGTTTTAACAAATTAAGAAAGCTATTAATAAATGAAAAGCCTGATTATTTTATCGTTCATTTAATTACTTCTTTGCCAATTATTTTATTTTTGCTTTTTAATTTTAAAACGAAATTAATTTTAAGAATTTCGGGACTTCCAAAATTGAATATTTTAAGAAAAATTTTTTGGAGATTAAGTAGGAATCGAATATATCTAATAACTTCTCCAACAAATGAGACAAGAAAACACTTAATAAATCAAAAAATTTTTAATTCTGATAAAATTATTACTCTTAAAGATCCAATTGTAAATATAAGAGAAATAAACATTAAAAAAAAGGAAATAATAAAGGACAAAACAATTTATAAATCAAAATATTTTTTATCTATTGGTAGATTAACTGAACAAAAAAATTTTAAACTTTTAATAAATGCTTTTGCTATCTTTGCCAAAACTAACAGTAATATTAATCTAATTATTATTGGAATAGGTGAACAAAATGATCACTTAAGTAGATTGGTTAAAAATTTAAACATAGAAAATAGAGTCCATCTAATTGGATATAAAAATAATGTTTTTAAATATTTAAATAATGCTCATGGATTTATTTTATCGTCAAAATGGGAAGATCCTGGATTTGTAATTGTTGAGGCAGCAGCATGCCGAACACCTATTATATCGAGTGATTGTAAAAATGGTCCTCAAGAACTTTTGGATAACGGAAGATGTGGTATTTTATTTAAAAATAATGATTTGAAAGATTTAGTTGAAAAATTAAATTTATTTGAAAAATTTGATTATTCTAAAAAGAAAAGAATGGCATTAGAAGCATTAAAAAATGCAAAGGAATTTAATATTTTTTCTCATTCAAAAAAGCTAAATTTATTTTTAAAATGAAATTAAATTAATTTATTATAAATTTTTAAATATTTATTCAAAATTTCATCCTCACTAAATTTTTTTAAAATAAATTCTCTTGAATAATTATTTACTTTTGTAATTTCTGTTTCAGATAAATTTAAATACCAGTTAATACCATTAAAAAAATCATCTTTATCTAAATAATTTGCTAAATATCCATTTTTTTTATGTTCAATCATATCTTCTGGGCCCGAATTTTTAAAAGTTACAACTGGTGTTTTGCAAGCTAGTGACTCGGAACCTACTTGTCCAAATGCTTCAAGTTTACTTGGAAAGAGTGTTAAATTGGATGCTGAATAAATTAAACTTAACTTTTCATAATCATCATAAGGAATTGGACCAAAGTCAGTAATTGGTAATTTCAAATTTTCTAAGTCTTTTTGGAATGTTATTCCAAATAATAATAAATGAATTTTTTTGTTTTTTGGTAGTTTTTCATTTAAGGAATTAATTATTAGGTCAAACCCTTTTCTTCTATCTTTAGTACCACCAGCTGCTCCAAATAATAAGTAAATTTTTGACTCATCTAGGCTCAATTTTTTTCTAGCATCATTCTTATCAATATCTTTCCATTTTGAAAAATCTAAAGGAGGAGCAATTGTGTTTATACTATAGTCTTTAAATAATTTACTGTTTAATGTTTGTTTAGATAGCCATTCACTTAAACAGACTATTTCAAACCTTTTATTTTCCCAATTTTTTTTTTTTAAACTCCAGATAAATTTATTTAAATCTATTCCTTTATTTTCTATTGGCTTATTTTCAGTTAAATAACCATTTACAAATCTCTTTTCAAATGTCCAATGTTCTGCCCCACAAAATGGCCACATATCGTAAAAAGTCCAAACTATTGGTTGGGTGATTTTTTTTATTTCCTTAATAGATATAAATTCATTATTTACCCAATGTAAATGAACAATATCAGGTTTAATTTTATTAATTTTTTTAATTATCCCAGAATCAAAAATATTTAAAGAATGAGTGGATTTACTATAAATTTTTTGAAATTTAGTTAAGTTAAAACAAAATTTTCTTTTTATATTGTTAGCTATTTTATTAATCTTGTTGGGAAATAATATTATATCATTTGCATCTTTTTGTTGTTTAGAAAATACTAAAATATTTGAATCTATTGAATTATTTTTTTTAAGCAAAGAGTGTAACCTGTGCATAGCTATAGCTGCTCCTCCTTCTATGTCATAATAATTTAAGTGTAAGATTTTCATTTTATAGCGAATACTACATTTTCGCTTTCGTTTAACCCATTAGATGGAATATTTTTCTTTTCAAGTGTCATTTCATTTATATTAAGATTAAAGCCTGTATCTGTAATTTTTTTTAGATAGTTTCTTTCAGAATATATTCTTACATGATCTGACTGTCCATAATAGTTTAGTCTTTCAGTATCAGAAATAATACCTTCTTTTTTAAAATCACTATCAATGATTGTTGATAATGGTACTTGCAATATAGCCATACCTCCGGGCTTTATTATTGAATAAATATTTTTTAAGGCTGTGGTATCGTCTTCTATATGTTCAAGAACATGATTACAAATTACTAAATCAAAATTTTTTTCTTTTAAATTAAAATTTTGTAAATCTATAGTAAAATCAGATTTATTTTTTATTATATCAGCCGTGAAATAATTTGAAAAATATTTTCTAAAAAAATTTTTTTCTAATGACATTTCGGGCGAAAAATGAATAATTTTTGATGAAAAACTTATTAATTTTTTATCGATCAAATTTTGTAAAAATAAATACAATAATCTTTCTCTATCCTTGCTAAAACAATTTGGACAAATTGCATTTTTTCTAAATCCCATACCAATAATTTTATATTTTTTTATTGCCTCATAATCTTTTCCATATGGCAAAAACTTTGATGCTTTAAATTTACAAATAGGACATAAAAAATTATTTCCCCTTAAAAAAAATAATCTATATAAACGTAAATATTTGTAGATAATCTCAATTATCTTTCTAGGTAAGAAGCTTTTTATTAGTCTCAACATAATTTAAACTTTATTCTTTATTAATTTATTAATATAAAAAATTTTATGTATTACAACTTTTTAAAAAATAATAATGACCATTAAAGTATTACATGTTGTTGGAGGGCCTCTTAAATATGGGGCTTCTTATGGTGCAAATATTTTACATAAAGCATTATTAGAATTTGACGTAAGGTCTAAATTATTAAATGACAATCCAATACAAAATAACGATAAAAATATAATTTTCATAAATAATGATTTTTTTACAAAATTAATTAATAAGATTTTTATTTACTCAGAAAAAATATTAAAATTAATATATATAAACAGACCAAGTGAAACATTTACTTTAGGCTTTTTTGGTTTTGATATTACTAAACTAAAAGAATATAAAGAAGCAGATATAATTCATATACATTGGTTTAATCAAGGTTTTGTAAAACTTAAATATTTATCAAAAATCAATAAACCTTTAATTTGGACTATGAGAGATATGTGGGCATTTACAGGAGGCCCTCATTACATTATGGGATTTGAAAACTATGAGAGAAGCTTTATTTCAAAAATTATTCGAAAAAGAAAAAAAAATAATTACAATAAAAATTTTCATTTTGTTGCAGTAAGTAATTGGTTAAAAAACGAAGCTAAAAAAAGTGATGTATTAAAAGATTATAATATCACAAAAATAGATAACAATATTGAATTTAATAAATTTTCTAATTTTAACAAATTAGAAGCAAAAAAAAAATTAAATATATTAACAGATAAAA